>Ga0179593_1376363_pt1 | contig 17319 bp, 31 predicted proteins | sample CZODoug2_1_08_16_FD_185931 | JGI IMG/M metagenome (GOLD analysis project Ga0179593, IMG submission 185931) | Vadose zone soil fungal communities from Angelo Coast Range Reserve, California, USA - CZODoug2_1_08_16fungal (PacBio error correction) | ecosystem: Environmental > Terrestrial > Soil >... | reverse complement strand
ATCTTCCCCCCCTTTTCCCCCCAATTCCCCTTTCTGTGGGTGTATTGATTTTCCTTTCAATTACTATTCTTTCAGTGCTTCCTGGCCCCCCCACAGGAATGGTGACAGTTTTTTCTCAATAATAATTAAGAACAAATCTACTTTCTCTTTTGCAAGGCCTTTGCAGCTTCCCCTCTACACAAAGTTTCCAAGACCTTTGGCCCCCCCCGCAGTTATAGTTCATTCTTCCGAACCCGGGTCATCTGGGGCTTTCCGCCCCAGCCCATATGCCCTTAATTTCAGAGTCACCCGCAGGAACTTTGTTCCACCCCTCTCAACTTGGCGATGACCACGTTTTTTTTGTTGGCGATTGTTCCCCTTGGCGCGTCCCTGTTATCTTCCCCATCATTTTGACTTTTGGAAGACCCCCCCTGCTGGAAGTGACCGGCTATATGGCTTTCACCTCCCGTTTTTGTTTTTGCAAGGCACTTTGTGTCCTTCCAAAAACACACAGTTCCACGCCGTGGAGTCCCCCCCCCCTTCCGAAGTGCCCGTATATTACAACACTCGTGTCCCCCCCCCAAATCCACCCTCTCCCACTTTTTTGTACCCATTCCCATGACCGGGGATGTTTCTTCTTACCCATATGCAGCTTGCTCCCTCCCTTCTGTTTTGACTCTTTCCCCCCCGCTTAGACTCTTTCTACCCCCTTTTTTTTTCGGTGTAGTCTTCAGGTCAACCCCCCATCATTCGATTAACCCCGCCCCACCTTTGCCCCCTAATGTTGTCAGCCCTAAGCACGGATGATTCCTATTTGCTCCCACCGATCTTGATTTTTTTCTCCTCCATCACCCTTGCATTGGCCTGATTCCTTTGGAGCCTCGACCCCCATGATAGCTTCTCTCCCTTACTAACCTCGGCCCTTGCCGTATTCTCCTGTTTCTCGAGTTGGGCTTTTCTGTCCGGTCCGTTCAAATCCTATTTTCAAATTGCAGCACCTGATTTTTTTGCTTTTCATTGCGCCCCAATTCTTGGACGTTTTGCCCTCTTGAGTTTTTTTGCCCCAATTTGACATTTTCCCCGCCAGTAGCCCCGCTTTTCCCTTCTACACCAGGAAGTATAAGCCTGAGAAACCGAGGTTTTTCCCGGCCCCCCCGGGTCCATTTTGATAGTGATGTCTGCCCAACCTATCTTTCCCCCAGTTCCCCAGCTTTTTGATTGAAAAACACGTCTGGGCAAAGTCCCCTGAAAACACTAATACCATTCCGACTCCAGGTTTCCCGATCTTAGAATTACCCCCCTCCGCCGGTCTTCCTGACCATCTTTTGGCCGTCTTCTCTGTTAAGGCCCCTCTTTTTTTGTTTTTTTTTCTTTGCGAGAGCACAATTTTTTTTGTATCAGATATTCTGTTAAAACGCTCGGTTCCTTTGGCTCGTCTTCCCTTGCACCTAAACAACTGCCGTTAGCATTTTTCTTCAGCCCTTTTCTCTTTTTTGACCGATATCGATATCCAAGTCAACCCCTTACTGATGGACTTCCCCCCCCCGCCCCCCCCTGCATGGTAGGCAACTTCACTCCCGGTTTCTTTCATACCGAAACCCTGACCCCAGAGACGTACCTTGCACTGCATTCATCCTTTCCTTCCTGGAAAAAAGCAGGCTTTTCTTTCCCTTCTCTCCGGCTTTTTTACAGGACCCTCTTGATAGACTCACTGAGACTTTTGCCCCCTGGTGCCCCTCCGGCCTTTGCTCTCCCTGTTTTTTCTTGTACCCCGGATTAGCACACCCCGCCATGATTGTGCCCCCCGGCCCTTTTTTGATTTTGGCCCGAGAAACTGGCGTTGACTATGACCCCGCTTTCTTTGCATTAACGTTGTCGCCGTTTATGGACGTCTCCAACCCCCTCACACCGGCTTTTTTCAGGTTTTCTTTTCTGCCTCAACCGTCTTTTCCCCCCCTGGACCCTGCGGTCATCCTTTCCATCAACGACTCCCAACTTTCGTTCATCCGGCAACTTTCCGCGTTCACCGAATGTTTTCCCCCTGATTTTTTCTTCGGCCCCTTTCTCCCTTGGGGCCGTTTTATCGCCCAGGAATCCCCCCCTATGTTGCTATTCTCTCATCCCCTGCCGTTTACCGCCCGTAGTCCACTTCTTCAATTTCACCCCCCCTGCGTTTACCCTGCCGTCCTTTCCCCAAAAAGCTTTGAGTAAGGGCTGAAACTGCTTCCCACTAAAAGTTCTCTTTAAGTTAAGAATTTTTTCTTTTTTTTTCAGGACTTTGACTTCTTTTCCATCCCCCCAAGCTCTCCCACCCCCCGTAAGGTCCTCGGGCAGAATCCCCCCCTTTTGGGGAATCCCCCCCAACCGACCTTCCCCCCATTCCTCCAGCCCTATTCATGCCTCCGGTTAAAAAAATCCTGTCCTGTTGTGTGCCTTGTGGTTTACCCACTGACAGTGCCTCCAACACGGCCCCTCTTCATTTCTTGATCTTAGACAACAAGACCAACAGTGACCGGTAGTGTCCCTTTTTTTCTAAAGTTCTTGGTTAACTTTTTTCGTGCTTTGCCAAATACTGAGGTACCGACCCCATTTCTGATACTGTTTTTTTTTTGCCACCGTCTTCGAGAAGAGAGCGCTCCGCGGGTACCTGACCTTCAAGTCCTACCCTTTCTCTATTTTTCCCCTAAGCGCTAATGCCCCTTCTCCCCAATATGAGGACTCATTTGCGTGTTTTTTCTGAACTAATCCGATAACTCGTTTTTTTGCCTAGCTTTTTTTTCCGTGTGTTTTGGTTAGTTTTTTGTCTGTCCTGCGTAGACCTGATTGTAGATGGCTTATCTCTTCTTTTGAAACAACAACTCCTCACCTCTCCCTAATTTTCTTAAAAAGGCACATGAGGCAGGAAAGCTACCCTTTTTTGCCTTTTTACTGCCGGCGTTATGACCTCCAACCTTTCCCCCCCCCGGTACTACCCCGTCCCGGGTTTTCTACTTTCCCTCGTTCCTTCTTTGCCCCTGTTTTATATAAATAATTCAGGAAAGACTTCTCAAAGCGGCGTACCCCGAGTTTTTTTTTATCTGACTGTTGCCCCCTTCAATCTTTTCAGGTGATGATCAAAGTGTGGCTTTTTTCGGTGGATTTTTTTTTCCCTTTCCCCCCATGGCTTCGGAAGGGTGCTTACATTTTGTTGGTATGTTTGTGGCCAAACCTTCCTTCTCCCCTTGCATCCGCTATCCCCGTGTATTTTTTTTTTTTGGTTTCCCCTCTAAGTGGGTTAGCCTAGCAAAACCCCCGTTCACATGTGCCCCCCCATGGAACTTCTTCTCCCCAAAACCTCGGTTTTTTGTTGCATCGTTGGGATTTGCGCGACGTGGCCCCATGATGTTTTCTCGGTTCCAAGCCTCTTCTGTGACAGGCCCCCCCCCTTTTTCGCACCTTTCATCGGCTTCTCTCGACCCTTTTTCTCCCCACAAAGACTTTTCATGGTACTGCGTACCACCCCCCCTTGTTTGTCCAAATTTTATATTTTTCCCCTTTAGCGGTGATCGGCCTTCGGTCGTTTCCTCGTCTCTTCTTGCCCCCTCAACACTCCAAAGATTTTCTCAAAAGACTTTCTCCAATTTCCTCCCCCGAGTGTCTTGTTTTCTGATTTCCCATCACCTTTCTGGATTCTTCAGGACACCCCCCCCTTCAAAGGGCATTTTTTTTTCTCCAAGCCCGCCCGGCGGGACCCCCCTTGAAAGGTCCTTCCCTTTTCTTTTTTTCAGCCTTTTTTTTTCCTCCTGAAACCGGTTCCTGATTCCAGCATTGGTCCGGAGTTCTTCCCGCCAGCCATCCTCTACAAGGACAAGACCATTCTTTTCTTCTCTGTATTATTTTATTTCCTATTTGGGAGCTGTCATATTCTTTTGACCCTTTTACCAACCTCGGATAGGAACGCTATTACCTTGTGCCGAAACTTCTATATTCATTTCCTCCCCCCATCCTGTTTGGTTGTTCGAGGCCTGGATTGATGTTTGCTAAACTTCTAATTCCTATTCCCGTTATGAGAGTACCCCCCCCCCAACATGTTAGGTTCTGGGAGGCTCCTCCAAACTTTCATCTCCCCCCCACCCTTCCCCCCGCATCATACCACGGACCTCCCCCACCACACCCTTCCCTTTCCCCTGGCCAGCCGGGGCAGGGACAGCCTTGGAGGAACTTCGTTCTTAAATAACCGTCCCGCTCCCCCCCACCCATTCTTTTTTCTTTGAGGAGCTCTGGTATCTTTTATAGCTCCTCAAGTGTTCACCGGTCCCGCTGGACGGGTCTCACCCTTTTTTTCCGCACGGAACACTATAATGCTTCCCCTCCCGGGACCGGGTGTGGTGGTCGTATCTTCTTTTCCCTTCTGACGAGGACTTATCAGTGTATTCCGGCAGGTTTGACGGTGCTGTTGTTTTTTTTTTCGCCCTCTCGCTTCATCAAGCATTGGGGCCTGACCTTTTTGCGCGCCAAGGTTTGGTGAACAGGCTTTCGGAACATTTCTTCGGTTTGACGTTTTTTCCGGTGGCTGCCAAGAACACGCTTTCCCCTCCCCCCCGACTTGGACAAAAGATCTCGACACATCCATCTTGTGTAGTAGCTCATCTTTTTTCTTCCAATTTTCGGAGTCCCGAGAATTATCCTCCTCTTTTTCTTGGTTGTTTGTCTCTTCGTTTCGGGATTACTTTTCCCCTAACCCCCTGTTTTCTGCTGCTCTTTTTTAAACAAGTTTTTTCCTGAAGCCATTCTTAGCTTCTGGTTTCGGTGCTCGTCTTGCCTTGACATACAGCCTTTACTGCAGCCCCATCCCATAATCTTGTTTTCATGGCTGCTGTTTCACCCCCTTTTTGACCAGCTAACTTGTTGTTTTTACTGAAGCCCCTGAGTCTGTTGACCCTCCGCCCCCCTCGTTGTTTTGGCGGATCTTGTTTCGGATCTTTTCCGGTTTTTTGTTCCCCCCCCCCCCCCTCTCCTTGCCGTGTTTCCAATTTCCCCTTTAAGCCCACCCAGCCAACCTGTCGGTATTTGCCTCTCCGAGTGGGGACGGGGCCACACCGTTTGTCCTTCGTAGCTTTTTTCATCAATCCAAGTCTTGAAGGGTGCAGGTAGGAAAGTCCCCCCGTCCCCTGTTGTCCGTTTGGCACCATTGATCCCTCCATGGATTTGGTTATTATTTTTAGGTTTTTGAGATTTTTTCACTCCTACTTTATAGTCATACCGCTTAGTCCCCCGTCCCGCATTGAAGTCTGGTCCCTTCTTTTCCTGGTCTTCATTTCCTGTGGGTTCCTATAGTGCTTCTCACGTTGTTTTCGAAACCTCCCTTTTTAACGATGGTCCCTCCACACAATCCACCATCCCCCATCCGAACCCCAAAATATGACAATGGCGAGCCCCGTGACAAGTCGAGGCTGTAGTTATTTGTTAACATTTCGAAGACCTGAGTTTCCGCACGTGGTTCAATGTATCAATTGTCCTCAAGGGCGGATGCCTTTCAAGTGGCCCTAATGAGACTCCCCGAGGAATTGAGGTATGGCGACGATCATATCCCTTCTGTGTACGGAACGTGCGTTTTCGGAGGAGCCCTGCGGAGTCGACCTCTTGTCACCCACCTGGTGGAGTCTGGTTCTCTCCTTTTTCCCTCGTCCCGTCGCCTCTTCCGCCCGGCCCTCGTTTTTTTTTTTCGCAATTCCGACCCATTCAGCAGGCTTGTTTTAGCGAAACTGGTTTTTCTCCCCGCCCCCTGAGATGGGGAGACGCTCTACTGCAGCCTTTCCAAACTTAAGGAAGGGGTGCACATCGTTTCCCCTATGCCAAAAGACTGTGGATTTGTCTTTTTTCCTTTTTCACCTTTTGATTCACATGTCTAGCCACTATTTCGTGGGTTATGTTTTTTCCTTCAAAGGGGATGGAGTATGATGAATCTCTATTGTGGTGTGTCACCGGGCTTAACCGCCTTTTTTTCTACGGTAGGCCCCATCTTCCCTTTATGCTGTTTTTCACCTGGCGCTTACTTCTATCATTGCCCCGGTGACTTCCGCGTCCTTTACCAGCTTGTGCACTCTTTTTCTTTCCCTTTTTTTCGTCTTCCCCTAATTTCCATTCCTGAGTTTTTTTTTTTCTGTGTTTTCCCTTCCTGGTTTTTGTTTTTTATGTTTTTTTCGTTTGTCCCCCCACTATTGGGACGCGCTAGATAGGACACCTTCACGTTTTCCTGTTCCTGCCGATCACTGCCCACGATTTGCATGGCTTCAGATATGCCTTGCTAGTTATGTTTTCAATCCGGCCCTTTGCAGGTTCGACCCTCCTTTTCGTATTAATGCTGCTTCCCCTGGTAATTTCAGGTCCCGTTTTTAGAGTACCCTCCCATTGAGATGTTTAGGGACTCCTCTCCCACCGCTGTTCCCTGGTAACCTATCCTCGGAAGGCCTTACCAACCGATTGTGAGAGAGAATGTGAGCATTCTGACATTGGACATTGATCTTTCGATTCTCCATGAGGTTAGGTAGGTTGGTGCATCGTTTTAGGTGACCTTCCCATTGCACCGTTCATATTACCGATTCTTTCCAGGGAGGTTTAGGGTCGGCCCCATCTCCACATTGTATTGGCATTAGGAGTTGTATGCATAATTGCCTTGCACACAGAAGGAACTTCGATGTTTCCCTTTGGAGGTTTGTAAGGTGGGCCCCCTTTTGGTGAGAGGAGTCCTTTCGATACCCTTTTTCCCCTCTGGCAACAACTTACAGATTGAGCACATCCTGCCCCCCGTTCTTTTTTTTAGTTCGCTTTTTTCCTGTGAAGGAAGGCAGCGTTTCTTCTCTGGTCGTGTTTCTTGCGATCCTGTTTCTTCTTTCAAGTGAAAGTCCACTCTTCTTCTCGTTTTAAGTCTCCCCCCCATGATGTTTGCCTTGACCAATATTCCTTCTGAAAGACTATTACGTTTTGTAGAGGTGCTCCATAGCCCCCGGACTTTTCTCCAACCGGGAATTTCGCTCTCTGTTAGGTTCATTGCCGCCTTCTCGCCGTGAGTGCCTTCGGTCTCTCGTTCGTCAAGGTTGTCCTCCCCCCGCCCCAGATCCAATTTTCCCGAGTTCGGCACTACGCCCCTTTTTTTCGGTAAACTAATTTTTTTAGTTTTTTCGGTCCCCGCTTGTTTTTAGGAACCTTCCCCTGGCCGGGCGTATGGGTCCATTTTGCGATATCTCCCGCTTTTCCCCTTCGCTAAGGCTCTTTTTCGTGTTATTTCCCGTATTTTCAAGTTTTTTTTCCTTCCTCTTGGTGGAAATTTTCCAGTGCTCGATCTCCCCCAGTTTTCCTACCCCTCGGCCAATCCTTCCGGCCCCCTAGGTTGCGGCAGGGAAAAACCAGACGGCCCCGCTGCACACTCTCAACCCCCCCCCCCCACCTTCCCCGCCACCCCCCGACCCGCGTTCCCCCTCCTCGTCTTCCCTTTGCCCCCCTCGCTGTTGTCCCCACCCACCACCTCCCCCCCCCTCCCCCCTCCCCTCTCCCCTAGGGTGCCGTGCCGTTACGACCACACCCCACCAACCCTCCCACTACCTCCACCAGAAGACTGCGCTGCGGGCACGAATTGAAGGTTCGCCTGCCGACCTTTCCTTACCCCGGTGGAGGAGAGGCCCGGTTGGTCGGTCCAGTCCATATTGTCCCAGTGACTTTTTCCTTGCGTCCCCCCCCCCCGCCTTGCCCCCCCCCTTTGGTGGTAATGGCCTGCTGTGGTGGGATTTTTTACCTCGCCCGGATTTGTTTTGTTCTTCAAGAACGTCCGTCCCCGTAACCCAATCGACGTCTGGTTAGCAAAAACTTTTTTTTTTTTTCTCCCATAACCCAATTCCCTTGCCCCCGCTCCGTGACCTCCATTCACGGTCCAAGTTTGATGAACAGAGAACCCCCAATTAGATGTCATTCGCCGCTTCCTGGGGCGCGTTTTCTCGCTCTACCCTCTTGGAGAGGATTTTTTAGATTCAAACCCCCATCCTCCCCCGACGGCAAGTGTTGGGCTACCGATTTTCCCTCATCCCTGCCCCCACCCCTTCACCGCTCTGCCTCCCTCCGCCCCGGATACACTTTGTTTATGACAACCACCTATCTCTTTTCGCTCCCAACCCCCCCTCGCTGTCGGTTCGCAAACTTTATTTTCCCCCAATCCTTGAGTCACCTCTCCCTGCACTCACCTGAGACACCCTAAAGATATCCCCCTCCACCGCCTCCATGGCTCACCCCCGCCCCCCCTTACTACGCCCCAACGCCCCTCATCATTCCCATGACCCCCCAAACTGTCCGGCGCCCTCCCTCCTTTCGCTCTCAATCTCTTCCACTTCTTCTCACCCCCCCACCCCCATTCCCACCCTCTCCTCATCCCTACCCTCCCCCCCTTCATCCCCCTCCCTCCCACCAACCCCTGCTCACCCCTCGCGCCCCCCTTCTTACAGCCGCCCTACTCGGACCACCCTAATACCGCGTCGCGTTTATCGTCCCCCCAAAAGGACCAAAGATAGACCTTCCCGCCCTCCCTCCCCCACCCCTCTCTCTTCACCTCTTTACGTCCCCCCAGCCCGACCCACAACACTCTACAGGGTCGAGACGTCCCTACTCCTCTCACACCCTTCCGCCCTCTTGCCTCCACCCCGCACCTCGCCCCACACCCAACTCCCCCACGAGTCTTCCCACTCAACCCCAATTATCCCTTTCACCTCAACCTATCCAACCCCCCGCCTCTCCCCTCCACAAACGTCCCCCATTTCCCGCACCCCCCTCTACCTCGCCCTCTGCATCTCTCATAAGGTTACCTCCTTCTACGACTTCAAACTAGATGACCCACTCATTCCCTCCCGGGGCCTCTCTGATTGCACTTTCTTTCTACAACGCATCGCGCTCCCCTTCCCCCAACCACCATTTATTATCCATCCCCCCCGCCCTCACCCCGCTGCATCTCCTCTCCTATCCCCCCGACCTCAAACTTGAACCCCTATCTCCCGTCATTCCTGCTCCTCTCACTCTTCCACCCCTAGCCTCCTCCCCTACCCACATCCGATCCCTTCCACCAGACTCTCCCGCTTCCTCCCCCTCACCCTTCTTTTCTTCTCTCTCTGTTATACCCCCCCCCCTCCTGTGCCAATCCTTCCTCTCAGAACCCCCCTCCACCCTCAACGCCCCCCCCTATCGGTATTTAACCTGCCTCAACTGTAGTGTTGTCATCTCCCCTCCCGCTTTACCCGGCCGAATTCCCTTAGCATCCCGTCTTATCTTTTTCTGCATGACCCCCCCCGACCACTGTTATCCCCCTACCTCCCCCCCCCCCACTAAGGCCCCCATCCGACAACGACACCTTCATCGGGACTGGACTCCTCCCCGGAGCCTCACATCAACCCCCCCTCCTTTACCCACTCTACTCCCCCCTCCTCCCCTCTCCCCTCCCTCACCCACCTCTTTCCCCCCGTCTTCTCTCCTCCCCGGCTGCCATCCTGCCATACCACCCCCTCCTACTACCTCCCCTCTCCCTGCGTACCCGCCCTTTCCCCCCTCCTCCCCTCACTTATTGCCCCCTATTTCACCCCCTTCTCGGACCCTCTCTCCAGCCCTCACCGCTTGTACTCCCTTATCAGCGGAGTATTGTCACCCTTCCCTTACAATCCCAATTCCCGCTCTGCGACCTCATCCCCGGACACCTACCAGTCCCTGGTGAACGCCTACGCAGGACGATTTTCCCCGCAATCTGACAGGTTCCTAACCTTTCTGGCCTCACTTTTGTTCGGGTTGGTGCCATTTGATTTTTTATTCCAAAAGTCTTGGCCCATCCCCTTGACCGTTTTTGAAAGCAAATAATATGTGGCTGGTTTTAGCCTTTAGTCACCATACTTTCGTCCCTTGCCCGTCAGAACAATTTGGCATTATTTTTCCAGCTTACACCAGACCAAGTTCCCAGCTCTGACCACCTTGTCCATTATTTTAGTCCGCAAAAACTTCAAAGTCCCAAGCGATTCGTGTTTTGCCACGCCTGTGATGGTTTCCCCCTTGTTACGTGAAGCCAGAACTTCCTCCCACCTTTTCTTATGTTTGCCTTTTTGATACCATTCTTTGGCAGGCTTGCTCTTTGATTCGTCCGTCAACTCTTCCCCGTCTATTCTAGTTTGTGAATTGCTTCTTTCTTTGTAAAACTGCCTTTTGGCAGAGGGACAGTAATAGGATCCCTTCTTCTTGTAAGGGTGTTTATTTTTCCCCCACTCGAGTCGATACATTTTTTTGAATTTATCGGTGTGAAGCAAATTCTCTTCCTCTTTTGTCTTCCCCTAAGACCCTTCAGTTTGTTGTGTTCGCTCGATATCTTCTGCCAAGCAGACCCGTCCCCCCAAGCTGCCTGTTCTGGCTCATTCTTCCAAACTTCCCTCTTCGAATCCTGCACCATCCTTTTTTTTTTTGAAGGTGGTCAAGATAATTCCCGCCCTCCGAAGCTCCCTTCCGACGTTATTCGAGTTCTTTTCAAAAACGTTTTTCCGTTTTTTCCCGGTTCCCCCCCATGCAGTTTTTTGGGTTACTTTGTACTGCTTTTCCCCAACCTCTCTCATCGGCGTCCTGCCAGAATCCTCCAACCCCTTTGGCCTCGAAAAGCCTTGCAGGTCTTTTTTCCTCTGTCAAAATGGCGTGACCGCTGCCTCGAGTTCAATTTTTTGGAGTTAACTATGTGACTGACTACCTTTTCCCTGTTGTTGTAAGGTCCCCTCAGTTGTTTTTTTCACCTCTGCGCGGGCTTTCCCATTTGGTATGAAACACCTTAACCCCACAGATCGATTTTTGCTTCGGTATTATGGATTCCACCAGTTCCTGGCAGGAATATTTTCTACAACCGTTTTACTGGACCATTAAACTACTTTGCGTAATTCCAAATCCCCTATAAGGTCGAGAGGGCTACGCCTGTAGCTATGTTTTACTCACTAGGTAATTCTTCAATTGCTACTTTTGACGATATCCCCCCCGTCGGGAAATCTGGAGCTTTCCCCCCCCTCCCACCCACCACTCCCTGGGCCCCACCTGTTATTCCCCCTGCCATTCACTCCGGGAGTTTGCCTCTACATTTCAGAGGCTTTAAAGACCCCTCATATTATTTTATTCCCTCCCCTTGTTCCCTGGTCCGTAGTGAGGGGGAGGCGGCGGATTTCGTATTTTTCTCCTCTCTCTTTCTTTCCACAGTTTATCAAGCCTTCTCCTTTTTATTGGTGATACTCTTTTCTTTTCGACGAAAAGCCCCTTAGTTCCCCTTCAAGCCAATAAGCCCGGCCCGATTTGGCCTCCCCACCCATGTGGAGGCGTGAAGCCTTTGCCCTCAACTTGTAACCACTACCCCCCTTTTTTCCAGACATATTGCAAAGCCGTAACCCAAAAGGTGTCCAGACCCGATTACGCCTTCTTAAGGTTACACCGACGTTCCCCTACGTTACAAGGACCGTGTGTGCAAAGCCCCTGTCTCTTGTTAGCATTGTATCTTAAGTCCCCGACGGACCCTGTCCATTTTGGCCCCCAATCAAATTTCCCCCTACAAAGCACCCGTCGTTGGTGTCTCGGGGGGTATTGTCATGCCCCTCCTCCAGAAAGTTGATTTCCTTGGACCCTAGTTCAACGGTCCTTCCGTCTACTTTTTTGTGTTATGCATGCCGCCTCTTCTTCCCAAGGATTTTCCGCACAATCGTTTTTTTTTTTTCTTCTCTAAACCTTCTGCATGTCGTCTATAATTGTCTTATTACAACCCAGAAACAGCATTCTGGAATTTTTCAGCAGTGTTTGTCTCTTCCGAGAGCCCTTTTTTCAGTTAACTCATTCATTTCTTGATGAAGGCCCAACTGCCTTCTGGTTCGGAAAACCCTGCCTTTTTATCCCGGTTTATTGCCCTTTAACAGGTACGGGCACGTCCTCTTCATAGCTCTTCCCTTGGATTTCCTCCCCCAGTCTCTTTGGGGAGAGTAGGCCCCCCCGTCCGGCGGGTTTGAGCATCTGACGACGCTTTATTGTTGTCCGCGTCCGACCCTTGGCCCCGGACCTCATTTTTGTAATAGTTTGGGCAGCGGAGATCGGGAATTTGACAACCGGATTCGCCCCCCACGTTGGCCATTTTCCATGGGAACCCGACATTTGTAGAGCCTCGTACAACTTTTCTTTTTAGACATTCCCGCGTCTTTAAGTCATTTTGGCCTTTCCACTTTACTGAGAGGACAATCGCTTTCGAAACTATATTCCATAGTTCTTTCGCAGAACGTTCCTTACCTCGGTCCCAGCTATTCCCTTCCAATCTGTTTTTTTCGAATTCAAATTCAGATGTCGTCAAGCCTTCGTCCCCATTATTTCTCTCCGTGCACCTTCCTCCCCGTGGGCATTTTGCGACCTTTCTTCCCTGCCCTTTTCCGATCCGCATCCCCCCAAAGCGTTTTACGTCGTGCCTTTCCAATTCTTATAACGTACGACCGATCTTCAAACCTTCTTGTTTTTACTTGAATCACCCCCCAGGCGGGCACCGCCCACCATTTCCCGATTCGTAATACTGGCTTTCGGACCCCCCTGTAATTGTGACATACCTCCCTTTGCCACCCCTTTTTTTTTTTTCACCAGGCCTCTCCTCTCCTTGTGGGAGGACCCCCCTCCCCCAATGAACGGTTCCTTCCTCTTTGCTCGAACCCTTTTTACAATACCTGGGTTTTTACGCTCTGACCACTGCCGTTTTCCGGAAAAGGAACTCCACTGGTCTGTTGGGCTCTTCCTCCTTCCCTCTCAAATGTCAATTCCCGGAAATGTTGCAGTTCTGGTGCTTCCTTTTTTTTTTCTTACCCTTGCTTCAATCAGATTTCCATAGAAGGCATGATGGATCTGCCCCCAAGGACAGGCAGTTTGGCCTCGCTTGTTTTTGGACACAACCTTTTTCTTAACGTACCGAAGGAAACGTACTTTTTGCTCTCTCTTTCTCTTTTTTAAGTTCGGAAAATTCATCTGTAACTGCACAACCTGCATTTTTTATTTTTTCCGCATTGTCCTTGGAGCCCCTTTGAACATCATCCCTAGTGATTGAGTTTCTCGCGCCGTGGTCTGTTATGTTTTAGTTACGGGACGGTATTCCAGAGATTGCAATTTGACGGTTGTAGGTTTTTTTATTTCCTTGACACCCCCCAATGAAGGTTTTTGCATAAATAAAAGGTAAACGCCCTGCGGTCATAATCCCCTTGACACTTGGTAGAAATTGAAGTACTTCAGACAAACCTTCTTCAAGACCCCTAAAAAATTGCCTTTCTTTGAGTGACCCTTTTCAGTCCGTGGGATTACTGTCCTAATACCCCCATCATTTGTTCCCAGGTCCTTTGGGGACCCAATCTCCATTAATAGTGAAGTTGCCTCGCTGGTTTTCTTCCCCGCTTACACACATTGTCAACTCCCTGTTTACCTACAAGCTGTCGTTCTCGCTACGAGTCCTGCGTGTGGGACTTGATCGCACCCACGCTAGATACGTCTTGCCCCGGTACGAGAAAAACCCGTGACTCCCCACACCCTTCCACACCCCCTATCAAGCCCTTGCCGCCCCCCCCCCCCTCCTCCTCTTCTGCCTCATTCGTTCCCCCCCCCTACACTTACCCGCTGCCCTTTTTCCCACTCCTGCTGTCCTCTCCCCGATTCCCCTTCCCTTCCCCTCTCCCTCCCTCCCATCCCCCCCCCCCCACACTACACCTCCCCTTTCCCCCCCCCCCCTTTCCCCCTCCCCCCCCACCTCCATCCTCCCCCTAGGGGATGTGGCCGGGTGAACCCCCCCCCCCTGTTCTGACCGAGCCGCCGGCAGGAGCTATTGGCTCCTCATGGGGGTTCTGCCTTCTAACCCCCCCTTGGCAGGCGGGGCAACCCGGATGACCAGCCCCTTTTTCCCTTTTTCTCGACACCTATGCGGTTGCCCGTTGGTTTTACTTGAGTTTTTCTCCGTGAGGACTCCTTTACTTGCTGAAGCGTCTCCTGGGCCTACACGCGCCCCCCTGAAAAGCTTTTAACCGTTAAGTTCAACTTCTTGCCTGACACACTATACTCGTTCCGGTCCTATAATATGTCCATTACCCTTGATCTACCCACCCCCCCGATACCGACCCATGACGGTCTGTTTCCCCCCTTGGTAAATTCCTGTCCCCCTCCTCCCAAAACCTCTTTGTCCTGACACCAGCTCACAAGATCACCGCCCCATTTTTGTGGCGTACCTGTTGGAGGCCCCGGAATTAGGGGGCCCGGGTCCTTTTCTTGTTGTTTTGGTGTGTGCCGCCCCCCCCAATCCAATTCCCGTCTTTCTAAAGTGCTGGGCCCAGGGGGGCGTCGTCTCTTTATTCTTCCCTCCCTACCTTTTTGTTTTGATCGACCGGTCTTTCGAGACACCTGGCCATACGGCCGCATACATCAGCGTCCCGCGAAACCGGGTCCAGTTTTCTGGCGCGCTCGCGCAACCCGTTGAGTCTGTCTGGGCCTTTCCCCCCCTGCCACACTTGGCTGACGCTGGAGTTTTTTTGATTCATTTGCTCCCTTTCGTTAATGAAGATCCCCAATTCCATGTTTTCTCCCCGTTTCTTTTTCATCAAGAGTTTTTTCATTGGCTTTTTTCTTAGGTCTGCACAGGCTATCCCAGTCTTTTGAGCACCGGGCTCCTCAGACTATTTAATTTCTGGGAAAGAGTAGAATGGGTGCTCTTGTCAGAATAGCTGAACGGAATCATTTTCAACCCTGTTTTTGATGAGAATTTTGTCCGTTCTATCTCCCCCATTATACTCTGGAATGACCACACCATCTCTACAATCCTGGTGACCTCTCCTTCTTTCCCTCCATTCCGGCATCCCCCACTACCCCCCCACCATCCGCCTCACAATAACTGGTCGCAGCACATCCACCGCCCCATCCGCCCCCCCTCCCACACCCCTAACGCACCGCCCTCACCCCATCCCCCCTGCCCTACCCCCCTCCCTTCTCTAACCTCTTCCCCCACACTCCAAGGCTTCTCCTCTCCCCCCCCTTCAGCGAGGAGTCCACACGCATCCACGCCTCCTTTTCTTATACACTATATCCCTACGTCCAGCCTCCATACCCTCTATATCTTCCAGCCCCACTCCAATCTTTCACCCGCGGATACTTCTTCCTTTCCCCCTTACTCGCTCCAAGCAATTTAGACCCTCTACCCACCCACTTCCTCCTGATCCGCCCCTCACCGCTCCCCTTCTCCCCACCCCCAGACGTGGACAAATGCACAGGATTGTAGTGATTCCTCAAACTCGCTGCAGTGCCCTCGCCACACCCCCTTACCTCCCCCCTTCACTCCCACCCCCACTCCCTCTTTTACCCCCTCCCCGACCTGGCGTCTTCCATCCCAACTCACCCCAAGTTGGAGAGATCACATTCTTCCTCACTTCGACTCTGCCATTTCATATTCCGGCACCTATCCCCCCCCCCTCCCGGTTTTCCCCCCCCGATTGGCCAAGTTCCTTCCCCTGTCTCACCCCGAGTGAGTAGCCATGCCCCCAATTTTTCAGGACACTTTTCAAACGCCTAGTGGGAGAACCAGTCCCCCCCCCTATCGCCCCCCCCATTCACTTTCGCCCTCCCGGTTCCACAAGCACACCTCCCTTTCTTCTTACACCTTGTTCTTTCTCCCCCTTCCCCCCCCATCCTCTTCCCCCTGGACCCAGCCCAGCCTCATCCTCCGCCCCTCTTTCCCCTCCTCACTCCCCCCCACCGCCCCCCTCCGTCCGCCCTCCTACTCCTCTCTCTTGTCCCCCTCCCACTTCGATGCGTCTCCACCTCCCGCGCCCCCCCCCCTTTTCTCGCCCCACCCGTCCCCTCCCCCCCTCCCTTACTGAACGCTTTCCCCCTCCTCCATCTATCAGCCGCCCCCAACCTCGCACCTCTACCCAGCGGTCGCTGTTCCTGCCATCTCCTCCCCCACTCCACCCCCACCCCTCTCCTCTCCTCTAATCCTCCCCATCAACCTCTACCCACCCCTTCACCTTACCTCCTCCTCCGCTCCGCCACCCACCACACTCGCTCCCCCTACACCTGCTGCCACTGGAATTCCTGGTGTTTTCTCCCCTCGCCCCCTCATCCACTTCCCCCTTCCCTTCCCCTCCACACCCCATCCTCACCCTTCCGCCACCTTCCCCGCCTATTACCCCCTCTCCACTCCCCTTCCCCCCCCTTCCCGACACCCCCTCTTTTAATCTCCCCTAACCCCCCCTTCCCCCCCTCTCAGCCTACGGCTGTTTCCCTCCCCCCCCTCACCCCCCCCTCCCATTCCTCCTCTACTACCTCTCCTTCTTGGCTTACCCCTCTAGACCCCCTATTCTTCCTCTTTCCCCCCCCTCTAAGTCTCAGCACACCCTCCACCACCTCCCTACCTCGAGCGCACTACCCCCCCCCCCCAAATCAGCCCGATCCGACCCCTCCCCCAACATCTCCCCCCTCCCCGGGCATCCCTACCATCTTCGCTCCGAGTCTCGGTCCCCCACCCCCCCCGCTGTCCCCATGTGGGTCACCGAAACCTTACCCTTTAAAGGCCCTCCGCCCCCCCACTCCACCAACCCCCCCACCCTTCCTCACTCCCTCCCTCCCCCCTACCCCCCCACTCCACCTCTCCCCTTTTCCCTTTCCCGCCACCCCACGTCACAATCCTCATCAAGGGCACCACACTACCTCTCCTATCCCCCACCCAACCCACTCCCCCCCTGGCTGTGGGCCCTCTCCCTCTCAGACCAAATCATCTCCCGACGCCGCCCCCCCCACCCCTCCCCCTTCCACCCCAGAGCCGGAGCTGTCCACCGTCAGTCTACCCCGCCTCCCTGTTCGGCCCAAGGCTTTTTCTGTTCCCCCCGTCTACGACTCCAACCCCCACGTCCAAATACCCCTTTCTCACGCAAAGCCCACCCCCCCTCTCCACTTGTCCATGCCCTTTGGACCCCCCCTCGCTCTCTTACCTCCCCCTGACCCCTAAGTCGCAAACCCCTGTCCTCTCATCATCCACCCCACCCACCTCAACGGACAAATCTACCCCCCCGCCTCGCCCTTCCACTCGATCCTACCCCCCCACACGACCCTCCCCCCGCACATGTTAGGTTCCTTCTCGTACCGGACCTTCATTGCCGGCCGGCTAGTCCTACTAATTGTAAACCACAAAACATTTCTCTTACCTGGCCCTTCCTTCGCCTCGACGAACGTGAGGACTTGCACACCTCCCCCACCCCCCCACCTCATTTTTCTGAGCTTCTTTTTTGCGCCCGCATCCCTCCTTCTTTGCTGGCCGAGCCCCCTGTC
>Ga0179593_1255474_pt1 | contig 17320 bp, 30 predicted proteins | sample CZODoug2_1_08_16_FD_185931 | JGI IMG/M metagenome (GOLD analysis project Ga0179593, IMG submission 185931) | Vadose zone soil fungal communities from Angelo Coast Range Reserve, California, USA - CZODoug2_1_08_16fungal (PacBio error correction) | ecosystem: Environmental > Terrestrial > Soil >... | reverse complement strand
GGTGACTCTCCTTTCAGTTGTCCAAACTCATATCAACATACCCCTCCATAGGTTCTAGGAGTAGTCCTTTCCTCTTCTTTTTTTTTCTCGCTCTGCCTATTTACTTTCTTCAAGGTGGGTTCTCTTTTTTTTGAGGCCCGGAACTCTCCGATTTCCCTTTTTGGATGATAATGTCCTCACTTCCAGACGAATATCGATTCGGTATCCCCTTCCAAGACATTATTCCTTTCCGATTCCGATGCACAGGTTAGTTGCTTCCTCTTTGGCCCCCCCTGTCCCTTTGCCGGTCTTCCCTAACCTTACACTTCCGCTGGCCAGGCTTTCTTCTCACTCCGAGTTCGGGCTTCAATCTAATTTTTCTACTGCTCGCTCCAGGCCTTTGCTGTATTCGTACGCTGTTCGTTGACCTCCCTGATGGATGGTATCCTCTGGAGATGAGGACGTTTTTGTGTCGTCCCTACTTGTTTTGGGTGGGTCAAACTTCCTCACCCAGACTCACCGAGTTAATTTTTGACCTCTCTCCTTTGGGTTGTTTGGGTTTTTTGGGGTTTGGGTTTTTTGTTTTTGGTTTTTTTTTGCTCGCGCCAAACTACGTTCCCCCCTCCCTCCCGTAAGGGGTGCACCATCTTTTTTTTTCCTTTGCTTAACTCTACAGCAAATTTCCACGGGAATTCCCCCCCCTCCCCCCCCCCCGATTTTTTTTTTAATTCATCCGGTTTTTTTTTTGACCTCATTTTTTCCTCCATCTTAACCCTCTCCCCAGGGGAAAGCAACCGTCTTAAGCTCTTGGCAAAGTCTCTTTGTGAGCGGGCTTTTTTTCCTTTTTTCTTTTGGTTTCGTCTGGCCTACTTTCCACTTTTCATCAGAGCGGCCGGTCTAGTTAGTTTTTTTTCGTCTTTGAGTCCGTCACCCGTGCCTCCATTGCTTTCTTCTTGAGCTTGTTTGCTGCTTTTTTTTTTTCTTTTGTGTTGACAAGAACGTTTTAAGACTGACTTCCCCCTTTCCATCCCCAGAAGGCCTTTCCTTCAGAATTACTCATCTTACCGTTGATATGAAGATATCTTCACCAATGTCTTCATGTCACGGGATTCTCCAGTTTTGATTCTTTTTTCAACTTGCGCGCCCTTTTATTTTTGTTGGCCTCCTTTCCTTGGCGTTCTCTCGCCTTTCAGTTTTTTTTTTTTTTTTTTACTTTTCCCTTTTTTTCTTCACACGCTTCCCCTTTTAAATAATTATCCTTACTTTTTTTCTCTTGAAGCGGTCCTCTCGCGTGTTTTTTGGCCCGTTTGTGATCCTTTGTCCATCTTTGTCTCTTCTTATATTGCCGGACAGGTCATCCCTGTTTCTTATGTATGTCAAGGTTTTGTCTTTTCTTTTCATGGGATGCCTTGTATTTTTTGGGGCTTTATCGAGGATCGAGGACTTCTGCAACGACTCGTCTTTTCTGTTTTGGCGGCTTTTTTTTTCCGTTTTCTCGCTTTTTTTACTTCCCCGGATACGCTATTGAACACCATCGTGGTTTTGATATGCGCATGAATATACCCATCCCCAAATGGAATATGTGGATTATCCTAATTATATTTCCCTTGAATACTGGGGTTACTTGGTTAGGGGATCTTTCCCCTTACCCCTGCCCTTGCACTTCCATCACATCCTTTTTTGTTCACGACCCCACTCTATTGGAATTTATCTTCTCTTCTTTTTTGCTTTCTCTGCTCTTGGTGATGCTTATTCCTTTACCCTCTTTATTCATGGTCCTTTTTTTAAAATTCTCCTTCCCAGTTTGGCAGACTTTTGTCTTCAAGGTTTGTTTATACCTTCTTGTCTGTTTTTTTTTCTTTTTTTTTTCGCTCTACTCCTTCCTTTTTCTTTGTCTCCTCGGAATTTTGTATGCCTTTTTCTGTTATCTTGTTTTTTTTCATTCGATCGGTTTTATGATGGGTGGCTGGTTTGGGGCAGGCTGTGATTGAGCTTTTAAGTCTTCCTTGCATTACCTTCTCCTGCGCCTATTGGTTTTTCCCTTTTCCCTTGAGCCTTCCTCCTCTCTCTGGAGGTTGTGGTGGTTTTTTCTTTGCAGTATTTTCTTCTGCTTTTGCGTATGGATTATCGCATACATTTCTTTAAAGGCTTTCTTCAGTGTTCTCCGTTGCCTTTATTCTTTTGGCTTTTTTTCATGGTTTTTTCTTGTTCCTCCGTGGAAGTTAAGGACTCCGACTCGAGTTTTTTTCTGGAATGCTGCCCCAGCGGATCGATAAGCTTTACCCCCCTCTTCATTATTTTGCTGAGGGAGGAGATCCGATCGGGGGGCGATACCTCCCTTCTACTCTTTAAGGGCTTTTTTTTTTCTTCTATCCCTTTTCGGTTGCCTATACTTCCCTTGTGGGTCAGTTTGTTTTTTTTTTTGAGGGCGTGGTCAATTTCCATGCCATTCCTCCTATTAATTGGCCCCCCTCTTTCGTAAGGTTCTCCTTCTCTTTTCTCTTCCCCCCCCTGCCTCCCTCTTCCTTCTTCCTCTGAGCAATTCACCCCCCCCCAAACCCCTTTCACAAGATGAAATTTTTTCCTACACTCATCTTCACTATGACCCGGGGACCTCCTTAGGAGCGACGAGTTTTCCCTTCCTGTTCTACGGGCTTCCTATGCACCATTTCCAGGAAATTTTCTTCAGCGGGAACCCCGCCATTTTCTTTCTCAGACTCCTTTTCGGAGGTTGTCTTCTCCCGATTCAGCAATTAGTGTCCGGGTTAGTCCCTTTCCCTTCTGACTGCCCCCCCGATTTTGTTGATCCGCTCTATATCTGCGTGTCTTTTCCTTCCCGGAGTCCTCAGGTCGACTACTTAATTTCCCTTTTCTTTCTTCGTTTTTCTCCTTTTCCAAGGTTTCATCCCTAACAGTGAAGAGATCTGTTTCATCAATCTGGGGGTACACCCTCGGGGGATGGTCAAAAGCTGTGAGGGGTAGACCGTTCGTTTCCCTATCCCTTGATCTCTAATCCATTCCCCCCTCCCTTTTCCCTATGCCCGGTTCTTCAGGCGTAAGAGAGGCTTGGGTCTTGCTTCCTTCCTGGATCTTCCTCCCCCCCAAGGATTTCCCTGGTATTACCGGGCCCCTGTCTTTTTCTTGGGTAACTTCTCCATGCATAGAGTTTGCATTTTTTTTGTTTTCTTTCAAAATTTCTTTTTCCCTCAATTTGCTTTTACCACCTTTCCAAGAGGCCAGTCGACAAAAACTTCCCCTGCCTTGCAAGACAGGGCCGGGCGTCCTTTTTCCTTTTTGTTTCTCCCCCCTTATCCTGATGTTTGCCCTTTTAGTCCGGTTTAGACCTATGGCGGGGTCAACCTTTATTTAATTCCCCCCCCAGTTGCTGTTTCTTGACCCCCACAATACCGTTGTAAGTCACCCCTTCCCTTTTCTTTTCCCCTCCTCCTCCTTTTTTTTTGAGCTCTTTGACTTGCGTATTTTTTTTTCTCCCGCCCTAGTTCCTTAAAATATATGTTCCCCCCCCTTTCTACCCCTCACCAGACGGCCGAGTGCCTCTTCTGATTTTTTTCATTTCCCCACCACTTTCCTGTTCGCCGGGAAATTTTTTCTTACAGTTTCCTTTATCTCCTGTTCCCTTTTCGAAACCGTTGCAAAATCCGTACTCACCGTCCTTTTCCTACGTCCCTCAAAATCTTTATTCTTTTCCTTTCCCCGTTCCAACAAATGAGACTCATACTGCCCCGGTTGATCGTCATTGTATGCAGATCCAGACGTCACATCCCCCACCTGTTTATAGGTTCTCTTCAAACCTGTATAGCCCCGTGTAAGTTGAGAGTTTCTTATCTTTTCTCTCTCTTCCCTCTTTTTTGAGTCTACCTCCCGCTTTTCGAAATATTTTTTTTTTTTGTACCCCATATTTCTGGATATCTTCCTGGTGCGGCCATTCTTCCCGTTTGTCCCCTTCGACGTAAGACCTTCTCCCTGAACCCTTCTCTCAATTCTTCACCCAGATTTTCACTTTCCGGTCCTTCCCTTCTCCCTCTTCATCCCACACTGGGTTTTTCGTCTTACGGCGGCCACAAGGATGATTGCTGATCCCCCCCTTGGACTGCCCCCCCCCTCCTCACCCGAAAGGATCTTGACACCTTTTTCTTTCCCCCTCTGTCCGCCCCGTTTGGTGACTATAACTGAAACTTTTCCTGCAAGTCCCTCCATCTAGACGAAGGCGTTTCCGTCCTCGGGTCCTCTTTGATGTCTTGATCCTTCCCGGTGACGGTGTTTTTCTGGTTTTGGCCGGACTCCTCCTCCCTTCCCTTTTCATTTCGGCTTGGGCTTTCCCCCAGAGATCCTTTTTTAACCTACTGTTTCCCCTTCATCCAGCCCTCCAGTCAATTGACAGTGACCACCCCATCCTCCAAACACACTCCAAAAACATAGTCCTGTATACTTCTCTTCGCTATTGATTTCTTCAACCGCCCCTTCCCTTTACAGCTCCTTGATCTTCTTGTCCTCCTTACCCCCCCGCTTTCCTTCATCCCTTGCGCTATCTACTCGATCATCGATCAGTTTTTCCGCCGGTCCCATAAGCCCTGTCCTCCTTTTCTTATTATTACCCGGCCTTTCGTCCCAAGACCCGTTCACCCCTACGGTTAAAATGCAGCCGTGAGAGACGTACAATCTCCGTTCCTTGAACATAGTGCTATCCTCCCCCCTTCTTCCCAACCCCCTTCCCATTCCATCCTGCGACTTTTTGCACCCGTTCCTATCAATCGCGGCGGCCCCCCTGTTAAATTTTCCACACCCCCTTGCTGGATCGCTTTTAGTCAGTTAATCATTTTCAATGTTTACCTTTTCCCCCCTTTTCCCTCCTGTCCCCACCCCCTAACCAATAACAGATCCCTCCTTAAAGACTATCGTACGCGGCCTTCCTAAATTCCCCCAGATCGGAAACTTCCAGGAATTATTATACCTTTTAACCCAAAAAAAGACACGTTTTCCCACCATAAGGATCCCCAACTTGTTTCCAGTACCTTCCCCCTCCTCTCCCGCGAAGGTAGTATTTACCCTGTTCCCCTTGTAAGGCAACTCTCTTCAAAAGGAATAGAGGCACCCCCTCCCGCCCAGCCCCCGCCCCCCACAGAATATCCCGTTTATTTTCCCCTCTCGTTTCGTTCCTTTCCCCACAGTGTTTGGAGGTTCACAGGGCGTGGGTCCCCAAGTTATCGACCCCCCCCCCCCCCACCATAACCAGAAGACTCCCCCCATAGATGTCTAAAGTAACCAAGATACCTCTTCTCATCCAATCTGTTGTGATGGTGATGATTCTCGCCCATCTCCCTTCCCCCCGACTTTGATGTCCCTATTATCATTTTTCATTCCTCATCGAGGAACTTAACCTCCCTAAAACAGGCTCAGATCTTTTGACTTCGGATCCGAGCAGTCAGGTTCTCCCCTTCCAAACCCCCCCCCCAAACTTCCCCATTTATCAGGACCACCCCCCAACCCTCCAAAACCCTTGCGACACGGCAATTTGGATTAAGAATACTGTCCTTTATATAATCCGTCCACCTCCAGGATTCCCCCTTCCGCCCCCGACACCCACACTCCTATCCGCCTCTTCAGCCTCCTAAGTAGACGGTATTGACCCCCTTTTTCCCTCTTGCGTCAACGGCCCCTACACCCCGGTTCAGCTTTTTTTTTTCCCATCCGATTCTTGCACCTGAACGCCCAGGTACACATGCTCCACCCACAAAAAAAGGGTCCTTTCTTAACCACCAAAAATTCCGGTCCTTTGGACACTGCCGCCATTAAGATTCCGGTCCCTCTTCCCCCCTGGCGCCCTTAGTTGCTTTCTTTCCTTTTGTGTTCAAGGTTCCTTTTTGCTTAGGGTCTTTAAAACCTTTCGTCACACCCCCCCTCCAACACAAGCCTGCCTCCCACCCTTCTCAATCCGCAATCCTGGAGTTCTTGTGTTTCGAACCATTCTGGCTCTTTTATGCTTTTCCTTCCTGCTATATTTTTTTTTCTTCTTTCCAATTATTTGCCCCCCCCCCAAAAATCCCCTTTTCAACCAAAAGTCTTTTTTTGGAACGTGTGCTGATTAGATTTTTCCTTCATGGCTTTTTCTCCTTCCCTGGTTTTTTCTTGACAGTGATGTCACAAATAATTCTCCCTTTTCCTTCATAAGTTTTTTTTCGGGTTTCCCCCCATGTACACATTCTTTTCCCATTTAATCCCCTTAACAAACAATTGTGCCGCCCCGACCTTTCGATGCCCCCCGTATTTCGAGATAAATCGTTCAGTCTTTGACTTTAACCTTTTTCTTTTCCCCTTCTTATATTTTCCTTCCTCCCTCCCCGTTTTTCTAATTTTTTTTTTTGCTCCAATGATTTCCCCCCCCCTTCAGGTCTGACTCAACCCGTTTACTGTCCATCCCGGTAAGAGCACGGGCGAGTTGCAGACCCTTTCTTTTGCGCCCGTGTTGGTCCCAGCTCTTTCTCTTCCTTGTTTTCTGGTGAGAGGATTTCTTCCCTTCCGCGTCGTGGTTAAACTCTGTTAGGTCCGTACCGGGCTCCTTTTCTTTGGACCCCTGCGGAAGAAAAGCCTTTTCTTCTATTTTTCTTGTCAGTTGGAGGCCTTTTCTCAGACCTTTTTTAAATATTCCTTCTTCCGGTAATCTCCTGAGAACACAAATACTTCGGCAGCTTCTTTATACCCGGTTCCTCTTCCACTTCTCACCCCCTCCTATACCTCTTCGTGTGTATTTTTAGATATTAAGTTTCTAACCAACCTCCCCTTGACCAGACTCCTTAGATATCTCTGCTTTTTTGACCCCTACTCCTTTTTTTTTTTTTTCTAGAGATTCTTCCTTCCTTCTCTCCCTTTTTTCCTTGTACAACGTTACCCAACCAACCCTTTCTTTTCTCTATTGAGGTTATCCGTTTCCCAGGGCCCGGGTATGATGCCGTCTGCCTTCTGTCAAGTTGTGCTCAGGATCCGTGTTCCCCCGAAGGACTCCTTTTCTCTCCTTTCCTTCCCCCCCCCTTAAGACTCCCTCTCCGTCGTTCCTTTGCCGTTTTCACCATGCTCCAAGTCGCTTGAATGCCCATTCGATTTTTCCTTGTTACCAGCCGGCATGTATCAATATTCACACTTTTGACAAACTTTTACAGCTAGGCCAGTTCTCTTCTCCTCCCTGAGATTCTCCTTTTCCTTCCATCCTTAATTTTAGTGCTTTTTGCACTTTTTGCTTTCCCGGGAGGTACCTTGGTACGCTGTTCGGGCAGTCCCCTTATTGGATTTATCCTCCTGGGAGCCTTTCGGAATGTGAGACTACCGTGCTTTGTTCGTTGAAAACTTCCCCCCTCTTTTTTTGAAGACTTTAATGTTTTGTTTTTAAACCCTCTTTTCTTCGCAAAAATCCTGTGCCCAAGAAGGTAAGGCCCCTTTGCCCCCCCCATCTTTTTCCTTGGTTATGTTCCCCACCGGTCTAAGACCTTTCCCAACCAAGTTTTCCACTTCCCCCCCCCCCCAACATCTTTCTTCAAATTCTTTTTTTTCTTTTTTTTTCCATCCCTGGTAATACCATTTTCTACATCTTTACCGTTTACCTCCCCACCTCCCCCTCAAGTATTTAACCTGTCCAACGAATCTTGTGTTTCTGGTCCCTTTTTCTTTTTTTTTTTTTCCGTCCGGGCTCGCACTTTCCTTCCTCTTCCCCATCTGGCTCTCTTTAGCGGAATTAGCCACTCGGTTTCCCTCTGTGCCTTCAAGGCTGGGACCGTGCTCCCTTGGCTTTAGTATTTTCCGTTGTGGCTGTTTGTTGGATGGGTGATTTCCAGGTTTCCTCTTCCGGCTTCAGCCCTCCTGCCTTCCCCCCAGGACTTTTTTTTTCCCCCTTTGACCCAATTTTAACCCCGTGACATGCTCCCATCTGAAAACAATTTGTCAGTCCCTGGCCCTTCCACCTTTTCAAGGCGCGCCTCTTGTTGTTTGGCAGATTGTTTCCTTGTCGTTCTTTTACCCCTACTCTGCTTCCGGTGGCAGTTGTTTTACCTTTGTGGGCTTCACGGTCGCCCCCCGTAACCGTTCACTTACGGATTATGTGCCATTAGTGTCAACGCGTTGAGAGGTTCTTTTTTTTTTCGTCAGTTGTTTCCCGACGTGAAGAGTTTCTGAGGTTTCTATGGGACCGCGACAGGCGATTATACATTGCCCGATCTTCATGTTTTTTGGAGGTGTGTGACAAGGGATCAGGGGTTTAGTTGGTGTTGGCATGTTAGTACTCCCTTCTCCGCGGATCGGTATTCCTCTTCTTCCTGCTTGTTTCCGGGAGGTTTTATCTCGCCGGAGGACTGGCCCTTACCTGTATTGAACATAATTGACGTTGGGCGGTTTTGGTCTCTCAGCGCCCATTCACCACTAGTTTTCTTTTTGACGATCTTTCATGATATTTACCTTTGAGCGATTGTTTTTTAGCTTTCTTTTTTTCTTGTTCTTTTTTCCTTTTCCCAGCTCCGCCCTTCCTCCCCCCACCTCCGGGGTGATTTTACCACCCTCGTCGTTTGACTAAGCGGCAGCTTCTGTTGTGTGGGTTTGCTTATCTGGTGATTCTCCTTCCCTTAACCTCGATTTTTCTGAACGGTTTTCCAATTAGCTATCGTGCCCCTGCCTTTCTTCCTTTTTTTCCCGCCCTTTATTGTTTTGCCCTGTTTTTTTGTTTTCTCAAGCTTGGCTTTTTCGATCTTTCTTTTTTGTATGCCCCTGTGCGGTAAAGATCGGTCTTTTTTGTCCCTTCGATCGTTGTATGTGGTGGATGTGGGTGGGGCCGTCCTGTGAGTGTTTTGCGGAGACTTAATTTACTTCCCTTTTCCTTTTCTCCCCTCCCCCGGTCTCCTGATGTTTTTTTTTTCCCCCGAACCTTTTGCGTTCTCTTGATAGTCTGAGGTGGCGTGTTTTCTTTTTCAGGATGGAATGGCTGTTTTTTTCTTACTGGATTAAGCCCTTACATTTTCAGGGCCCAGGGGTATTGCCTTCTCTCTTCTTCCCGCGTGGGTTTGGTCTCTTTTTTTATTTTTGGCTTCCTTGTCCCCCTTTCCGAATCCCTCTCGGCTGATGATGTTGAATTTCCCACGTCCATCCCGATAATTCTCCCGCTCTCTCTGTATTTGATTCCTCTCTTTTTGGGCGAATCCCTCCCGTGGTTTTGCGTCGGCCGTCTCGTGCCGGTTCTTGAGATTCCCCGATCTTTCTTAGAAGTACGTTCCTTGTTGTGTCTTTTTTTTTTTTTTGCGGGCTTGTTTCCCCCCCCCCCCCCTTTCTTTCCTTAATTTTCTTTTTGGACAACTATTTTCAGGTGATCCCCTATAGGGGGTAGTCCAAATCCTCCCCATAAGGATTTAGAGTTTCCTTGACTTTAAACCCCCCCCCCATACCAAAACCCCTTTCCCTCTTCCGACCCTCCCTCTACTAAGAGGGGCTTCCTCTCTCGCTCTTCCACCCCCCTCCATTTCCGCTGGTTATATGTTTTTGACCCCCCTTCTCCACCCAGAGGATCCTTTGAAAGCCAGTTTTATTTTTTTTTTCCCCCAGCCGCTCCCTTTCTTTTTGCCTTCCCTTCTCATAAAATCGCATTTGCCGGCCCGTCCTTCCTCTTCCTCACCCCCCCCAGCTTGGTGAGCCTCGCGATCGTATTCCCGTGTTCTCTCGTTTTTTCAGAAGGCGTGCCCCTGGCAGGGCTAAGTTGATTACCCTTTTTTTCTCCTTTTCCACTTTCTCCTTTCCTGCTTTTACCCCCCCCGTGACTATTCCGGCATAAATATGTTTTACCTCCTCGAGGTATTGCAAAGTTTTTGAGTGTAGTGTAAGCTTGCATCTTATGATACGATTTACCCAAGCCTTCCTCACCTACCCTTTTCTTCTTCCCCTGTTTGACCCCTTCCGTCCTATGCTTTTTTTTTTCTGCTTTCCTTTCCTTGGATCCTGCCCTACCAATATCTACTTTTTTACGTCGTCTTTCCTCATTTCTTTTTTTCCTTTCTTTACATTTCCTCTCTGTCCATCCTTGTTTTGTTCCCCCACCCGAAAGCGCTGGAAAATAATTCGCGGCACTTTCAAAACAGTGGCGAAAAGTTCTCCCAGGATCAACCCCCGTCCCCCTCTCCCTTTTCCGCCTTTCCCCGTGCGCCTCCTTTTGTTATTACTGATCCTTCTTTCCTCTCAGTTCTTTTAAGGGGAGAAATGGTTTGGATTTTGGTGTAACAGACTTCTACCCTTCCTTCTTCTTCCTTAAAACCAATACCTTTGTCATCCATTTTCCCAATTATATTATAATACCTTTTGCTTTTCTCTCTATTGAGGCCTCCACAAAGGGTGATTTTTAATCCAGTCACGAGTTCTTCTTTACCCATATTTCTCACAAGCCCTCCTTCTCACATCTCCCTTCCGGTCCTACGTCTCCTTGTCCCCCCATCCCCTGGGTTATCCACGGGCCATGTGGTAGAGACAGGGTACTTTACTTTCTTGGCTATTTTCGTATTGTGTTCCAAAATTCCAAGATTCTTTTCTTTTCCCGAAAGCACAACGATATGCCCTCTGGCTTGGTAAATTTAACGCCCTCACTTTCTCAGGCATAAGCCCGCCCTGTCGACCCCCCCCCTCCCTCTGCTAAGTTTTTTTTTTTTTTCCTTTACGCTTAAATCCACCATGCATCCTCTATTTTACCTCTTGTCAACCCGGCTCCCATGCACAGGGTAAGGTAGGTTCTTCTCTATCCTAGCTCTGCACTCGTTTCCTTCCACCAATATTTGCCATTTCCCCATACGTATGGTTATTACCCCCTAATTGCTGCAGGCCCTATCTTAGCTGTTAGGTCTACCGTGTGACCGTACCTACTGACAATCACCCTTTTCCCGTCCCCTTTTAGTCTCTATTACCTTTCACCCACGTTGCCTCATACGATCGATCTTCCCTCACACCTCTGTGTGCTAAGGTTCTCCGGGCCCGGCAGACGTTTGCTTTATTTGTTGATCCCCGGATACTTTCCACCCTTTCCCCGGACTCTGGCTCCCCACACCTGCTATTCTTTTTTTAAGTAACTTTCCTGCCAATCTTTTCCTAAGTCCCACCAGCGTTAGACCCCTGGATGTTAAAGAATTATCTCCTAAAGTCAGTTGCGCTTTTTCTTTTTTCCTTCTTTCTTCTTCCCATTTTCTTTCATTTGTTTTTTTTTTTTGTTAATCCTTTAATTTCCATAATTCTAGGATGGGGCTACCCCCCCCCCCTTCTCACCTTAACCCCCCAGTGTCCAACTACCACCCCTTAAAGTCCATGAATTGTGCCCCCTTCCCTACCCCCCACATCCCAACAAATTTGACTTCTCCCTTCTCCTGGCTCGGTGCTGATCTTACAGAACACCGCTCCAGTCGATAGGGCGGATCCTAACCACCTTGAGTATTCCTTCTCTCCCCCTCTCCTTATCTTCCTCTCTCTTCTCCCGAGTCAGAATTAATATAGCAACAGCTCCCTTTTTGGTAAGTCTTTCCCGTCCCTTTTTATCCAGCCACTAGATTACCTACGTTTTACCTGCAGTTTATCCCCTTCCCTACTCCTGTTCACTGACCCTGTATGTAGTCCCCCCTCCTTCCCCAAAAAGACCCATCCTGCAACGACAACCCCCGTCCACCTCCGAATCCCAGCCTAGGGCGGCCCCCTTTGACTATTCCCACAAACCCCGGTCTCTTCCTGCTCTCTTCTTCTCTTTCATGCATGAAGCGTTTGACTCAAAAACCCTCCGCCTGCCCCCCACCCACCCAGCCCCCCCCTTCATCCGCTCCGATACCAGCACCCTCGTACCGCCGGCCTACAGCTTACCCTATCCTTCCCCCCTTCCCTTCCCAGGTTTCTCCTCTTTTTTTTTTTTTTCCACCCACCCTCACAGTCAAAACCCTCTGCTAGCAAACCTTTTCGTCCCTTGCTGAATAGCCGCTCAGTAATGTTTCTTGTAAAGTCTCCAGGAACCCCTTATTTTCCCCTTGCCTCTCTCCTCCCCCCATCTCCCCTCTCCCGCCAAACCTTTTCTCGCTTGCGCCAGTGGTGTGCCATTTCCAACGCGTTTTTCTTTGAAGTGCAGGCGTTTTCACTCTGCTCCCCCCTCCGAAGAACCCCCAAGATGATAAACCTTGTTCCTCAATTTTCGCTCGCCTTCCCACATCTTTCTTTTTTTTGTTGTGATGACCCTCCCCCAGCTGCACACCCCTAATGATTTGTTCAATAGCCCATTTTGATCCGCGGGCCATTCCTCCCGGCCGCTTACCGGAACCAATGTTTCAACCAGTGAAGCTCTTTCTGGTCCATCCCGACTCTCTAAGCATTTTTTTTTTCCACCCCCCGGCCAACAAAAACACACCCGCACTTTTCAAGACCCCTCCAAACCATTGCCCTCAACATCCTGTGCCCTGGAGACCTTCTTTTTTCCCTTGCCAACTATCCCCCTAGTTTTTTTTACCGTATTTTCCCCCCGTTTGCCGACACCCACCCTCCTCTCCGGACCTCATTCACATTACTAACCGTAGAATGATTCACAGGTCCCTCTTTTCGTTTTCCATCCCAAAACCTGGGACGCCCTGGTGACCGTCCATGCCTTTTATTAGGTGACCCTTGAATCCATTACACCCTTCCTCAACCAAACCTTTCCCCGCTCCTTTACTACCCACCCTTTTCCCTGTTCGTTTCTCGCCCCTTTTTCCTCCTCTAACTCACTTGTTTTGAATTAGTTGCTTTTTCTTTTTTCCTTCTTTTGCCCTTTCCCTTTTTCAAAAAAACGTCACACCCCCCCCTCCCCCCCATTTTCCCCCTCCCAAGATAAATCCTCCTCCAAATTTTATCCGGTGCCCCTTTGACCATCGGTGAGCCTGTCTTTCTACTTCTCAACCGGCCTTGATATTTCCATTTTAGTTCCCCCCCGTAACGACCCACCACACCCCTTCCCTCCACGCTCACCCCACAGTCTTTTCTTTTTGAACCCTGTGCTGAATGATTATGGGGGAGTGTGCTAAACTGGAGCTTTTCCTCCTTTTGAGACCCCTTTCTTCCCCACAAGTTTCTGAACCCGTTCTCTTGTCCATAGGTTGTTTTTTTTAGTGTTGCTGCCCCTTACCTGTTGGACCTTTGCTTCTAAATTTACCTAACCCGACCCAAACACAATATGTGCCGTCCCTTTCCTTCTCCCACTTCTTTTTTGCGTCTCTTTTTTCCCTCTCTCTTTCATTCACCCATCCCCTTCACTATTAAAAATCTTGGTAATATTTACCTTCCTCCCCTCCATTCTTTAAGGCTTGTGGATCACCGGTCCACTCCCTACACATCTTCCCTTTCCTCCCACTTGCCCCCTTAACGGAGGAGCCCTCCCCGGACAATTAATTCTTGAGCCCGCTCCCTCTCTTATTAAGCAAGACTGGCAGCGGTCTTTGTCTTTTGAGAGATGAGCCATGCAGCGACCTTTTTCCCCGGCTTCAGTCCTCTCTGCCTTCTTCAGCGGAACTGGATATTGTTTTAGAGTTTTTTGAACAGGTTTGAAAAGCATCGTCGATTTTTCTTGTCATTTTTTCTGCGGTTACATCCGACGGGGATTTTGACATATTCCTTCTTTTTAATTTATCCCTCCTCTACCCCCCCTTACATATTTCCCTTCGTCCTCTTTTACCGGTCCTTTCCTCTACCCTCATATAAACTCTAGTTTTTTGGTTTTTAGATCTAAGTTTATGCCCCACCACGTAAACTACAAGTGCTATCCCTGCCGATATCCTCTTTTCCCCCCCTCCTCCTTTGTTTTTTTGATCTCCTCTTCTGTTATCTCCCTTTTACTTTTTTCTCCATTTTCAATCACCCCCCCCCCCCACCAAGAAGATGTTATCTTTTTTTTCGGTTAGACTTGGAAGAGGCTTGGTTAGCGAAGTGCCGATTTTTCCTGATGTCAAGGTGGTTCTCTTTATCATCCTGGAATATGGAAGATTCTTTCTTTTGATGATTTTCCCCCACCTTCCATCCCTCATATCTCCTCTTCTCTTCTCCTCAGTCCACCCCCCCCCTTTCCCACCTCCCGTTCCCCTCTTTCCCTACTGCCAGTATCGGCTGAAGATGTGAAGTGCTGACGGTTCCACTCCTTCACTGCCCCCCCTTGCTTGTCAAGGTTTCCCTTCTCCCCCTTATCTTAGATGGGTTCCATCTAGTTTGTTTTTCGTCTTCTCCCCCTGGTTCTTACCGGGAGGCCCTTGGTCCGCTTTTTGTCAGTACCTTGATGGATGGGAGCCCTGGTTCGATTCGTCCGGGAGGAGCCTCTTGTCGGTCGGCTGGTTTCCCTAGTACCCTCATTTTCCTTTCCATCCGTAATGTGGAACCTTTCCCCGGCGCGATGAGTCTCGTAAACCCCCTTTTGACCTAAAGAAAGTTACGGGGTCTGCCCAATCTTTTCAACGTTGTTTTTTTTAACTTTCACCCTCCCCCTTTCACCACTTGAATTTCACCCCACCCCCCCAACCCCCTTGAGGGGTAAAATGATCCTGGTTCTTTTTTTGACCCACGTCTCCCCCATTCCGTCCTCCTCCCCCTCTTAAATGCAACCCGCCCCACACTAAGCCCAATTTTCCCCCGCTCTTTTGAGAGTTCTTTCCTTCTTTTTTGGTCGTCAGGGCTATACTGGACACCTACCCGCGGCCGGTATCGCCTTCCTTTAGTTGCCCCCTACTGGCTCTTTTACGTTATTCCACCGTGTCCATGGTTTGGATTTTTTGATTTTGCCTGTTGCTGTCAGATGTTCTTTTTTGGATTTGGTTGTGAAGAAATTTCTCTTCAGGGCCTTCAGCAATGAAGTCCCGTCCCCCCCCAGGGACGCCCCTAACTAATTTCTCCCAGGGAACTGGCTCCCCCCCCCTATCTGAACCCTGCCCGGTTTTCATTGGGACTTTTACAAAGTTTTTAGAACTGGCGCTTCTTTTTTTTGTGTCGCTGTTGTCCTTTTCCGTTTTTACCGCACTGCTATTTTTCCCGGTCCAGTTCACCAGTTTTTTTTGGGTATTGGCAACGTCGCAACGATCACCAGTTAATTCTACTGCATTATGCTGTGAAGAGTTAAGCGGATGAGGATCTTATTTTTGCTTCCATTTTTCCCTATCCGGGAAGAGTTGAGCGTCTTTATCTTCCCGTGAAAGGTCTCTTACCCCATTGCCGATGTCTTGAGCCCCAACTTTGGGTTTGTTTTTTTTCGGTGCTGGTCCTGATTTTTTTTGTGTTTAGTTTGGTTGGCCCTTTAGTCTCCTTCCTCTATCCCGGCTGCCCTCTCCTTCTTCCGTTTGCGGCTGGGAATTTCCCTCGGGCTTCCTTGCACTGCTCTTATTGAACATCCCCTTTTTGTGCGGCTCTTGCCGTATCGCACCAGACGGTAATATGTGGAGTTTCATCATTTCCTTCCCCTTTTCCTTTATCCCCTTTTTTTCTTTTCTGGTTAGGGGTATCTTATGTGACCAAAGTTACGAAAGTCACTAAACCTAATTTGACTGTCACGACCCATTATCGGGGAATAGCGGACTCCCTTGGTTTTTTTTATTGGTGATTATTTCCCCCCTTTTCCCTCTTTTCTTCCTGGATCCCCCCCCCTTTGTTTTCCAATAACTTCTCTGGCGATCTGCATGTCGTCAAGTTTTGTTCTATCCTGATTGGGTCTGGGGATTTATGGTTTGTTAGAGGTATCCTCCTTCCCTTTACGTTTGTCGATCTGAATTTGCTCTTATGGCTGTACGATCGTTTGTTCTGCTCGGGTCTGTATGACTTCGTGGGTGGGGTTGGGGCCTGCGGTGAGGAGTTTTTTTTGCCCTTTTTTCACTCCTTCCATGAATTTCTTTTCTCCGGCGACTTTTTTTTTTGGTAGTGTCAAAGTGGTTAGCTCCTCCTCCTTTGCTTTTCTTTTCTTGCTTTGGCTGGGTTGCGTTCCTACTTTTTTTTCCATGTCTTTTTTTCCTGGCTGGATTATGACCATACCGGGCCAGGATGGTATTGTCAGGCCCTTCCCCTCTGCAGGTAAAGTGGGTTGAATCTTTTAGGTTTTTTGTTCCTAACTTTTTGACCCGGTAAGAATATACGTCTTCCTTCCTTTTTATGGGGACTTCTGCCCCCTGATAGGACATTCCGATCAGATTCGATAGATTCTGGATGAGATCAGTTTTTTGGTTATTTTCTCCTCCCTCTTCTGAGTCGGATAATTTCCGGTTTTTTGAGCTTCCTCCCGTCTCCCTCTCCGTATAAGTTGGTTGGTAGTTTTTGTGGTTTTTTTTCAAGTCACTTGACCATCTTTGATTTTACTGTGAAACGCTTTATTTTACGGTGCATAAACTGTTAGTTTTTTTAGCCCACGCCTCAACTTATTCTTAGCGAGATTTTTACCCCAAAAAACCCCTACACCCCCACCATTTTCCTGAGCCCCCTATCCCAAATCAGCCCTGGGAAAACTTCTTCGTAGTCTCTAGATTTGTTTTTTTTTTACTTTAGGTTTTCTCCGTGTCTGTTTTTTATTCCCACCCTCCAAAAGTTTTATTCATGGCGGAAATCTCCATTTTTTTTAGTTAATCTCTTTTTCGTCGGGGTGCCGTTCTTTTTTACGGAAGTACCTCCACCGCCTTTTGCCCTTTCCGTAAATTTTAATCTAGAAGCACCCCCTCTTTGAGTTCCTTTCTCGTATGCCGTGAATTTTATCTTTAGTGCAGACAATTGCTCCTTGCCGGGTTCCGGTTATAGTCTTCGGACGGGTCCCGTTTCTAATGCCGAGCTCCCGATCATCCGGGCATCACTCATTTTTTACATACCCTACCGAGGTCTCGCACAGCCAGGTGATGCTGTTTTCTCCCCGTTTGAAGCTGACTATCCTACGCTTTTCAAGCCCCTTCTCACCTTACACGGTTTCTTGTTTGACAAGGCTTGAATCTACTGCTGTGGGATGCTTGTCCCCTTCTTGATTCATCCCTCCCCCCTAGTAATTTTTCCGGGATTATGTCTTCTTTCCCCTTGGCTTACTTTATTTACCCGCATAGAGAATTATCCTTTTTGCTATTCCCCCTCGGCTTGTCCTCAGTAGGTTTCTTTTGGTACCCGTGGCCCCCTTTTTCCCCCGAGCCCGGACTGATAAAAAGTCCCTTTCTCGCCCGCCAGTTTTCCCGGGCGAACGCTTGTATCTAACCGGATCCTTCTCCTTGCTGCTGGTACTTTTCCCCTGGACTTCTTGTGAACAGCGGTGATGTTTACTGACATCTTTGTGGTGAACCCAACCCAGCACCCGTTGGAAGCCCATTAA
>Ga0179593_1534488_pt1 | contig 17321 bp, 18 predicted proteins | sample CZODoug2_1_08_16_FD_185931 | JGI IMG/M metagenome (GOLD analysis project Ga0179593, IMG submission 185931) | Vadose zone soil fungal communities from Angelo Coast Range Reserve, California, USA - CZODoug2_1_08_16fungal (PacBio error correction) | ecosystem: Environmental > Terrestrial > Soil >... | reverse complement strand
GACTCCCTTTTTGCCTGCGGTCTGCATTTTGAGACCCCCAATTTTGGATTTTTCCCACCCATCCCCCACACAACAAAACCCCCCCACAAAAGTCCCCCCCCCCCCGGAACCCAGGATGTAATTTTTGATGTATACCGTTTTCTTGTTTTTTCTGTTGCTTAAGTTCAAATGCCCAGGGAAGTTTGTCTTTTAACCCGTTCGTTATTTTCCCCCCCCCATGTTGAAGTAGCCGACCCCGAACTTTCCGGCTTTCTTTTTTTTCCAGTAAATTGGCTTTTTTTGAGTCACGAGCCAGCGTGTGGCTGTGTTGCAGGCGCCGCCCATTTGAATTTGGTCCTTCCCTTTGAAGGTGTAGAATTTTTAATGTTTGGGGGCCAAGAGTGGAACACCCCTTTTCCTACCCTTCCCCCCCCCTTGCTACGGCTTTCTGACCCCCCAGTCAAGCTGACTTTCCGCAAGACCTACATCGATCAGGCTGTGTCCCTTCCCCAATTAATGAAAACCGAAACAAGATTGTGTAGATTTGTTTCAGCGACTACGCTTGTTTTACCACCCCCATTTGGACAGCGTCCCCAATGTTCTGGTTAATTGCCACCAAGTGACGAAGGGTTCCTTTTCAGGGCGCCCCCCCCCCCCATGGCGTTTGCCTTACCCCATCATTTTTTTTTTGTCCCCTGATGCTGATGTGTTGGCTCAAGCCCCTACCTCCTTCAAAAACACCTTTTTTCCTGGTGTGTTGGTTTCTTATGCCACTTTTCTCCTTCAAATTGAGATGGGCCCGCGTTAAAAACGCGCTTTCATCTATTTTTTTTTTTCCCCCAGTCCGTTCCCCTTTGTCTGCGTTATCCATTACTTGTTGGCGAGTTTCCTTTACTGCCCCATACCTTCTTTTAGCGCGTACTTTTCGTGACCACCCCCCCCCAAGGCGTGTTGGGGGGACCACACCTCGGGGTATTTTTTTTTTGCTTTTTTTCGGTTCTCCGTCCTTCCATTTAACCCTCCCTTTCCAGTAAAGATATCCCTGCCCCGTTCGATATTCTCCGTGAGCCGCCCTCTTTTGAACAAGAATTTCCCCCTTTTCCTTATACTCTACTACTACCGTTGGTTGGAATAGAGATCCCCCCTTCACCTTTCCCCTAGGTTTCAATTCGGGTTGTTTCTCCGAGAATACTTGCGCGTCCAAGTCTACTCTTCTTTTTTTTTTCCAAGGCCCGTCTTTCCCGCCGGTTCCGCTCCCCAGTTGAAAATTTGACACAAGCTCAGTTTTCTCCCTTCCTCCTTAGTTGGGGTTTATAGAGGCCCCCCCAAAGGTGGCCAGGGGGGGCATTCATTTCTTCCTTTCCCAACGTCTTCACTCTACAAGGGATACACGGGCCACCCCACCACATTCCCACTTTTTTTCCCCATGACGTTTTCTTTTCCCTCCCCCCCCCGAATCTGGCTGAATGTGCTTAACGTTTTTTTCCCCCGCGCGTTAGGCTTGGCCCTTTCCGGCCCAGAGTTTCCACTCGCTTCCCCCCTTTAAGACACCATTTTTTTTGGTGTTGAGTTTGAGTTTTTTTTTTTTTTTTTTGAGAAGTCCCCTTTGTTGTCCATTCCACTTCAGGCTGCTTCGAATGGTTTCCATACATCCTCCCCTTTTGTGTTTCCACTTCCTCACGTTCCATTGGTTTGGCATCCCTTTTTCCCCCCCCCCCCAACAGCTCTCTTTTGATGCGTTTAATGTTGGCTTTGCGGCGTGTGCGAAGAATCCTTTTCCTTCCTGCTGCACTTTTGTTTTTTTTTCCCACGCAGGTTCCCCAATTGCTACATGACTTCCTGTTATTTTTACATGAAAATGCTGGCACTCGCTCCCTTTTCCCCCACACCGTTTGATGATTTTTTTATCCGACCAATGTTTCCCAAATAGCACAAGCCACTTATACCCTTCTTTCCCTTGCTCAACTTCGGGCAGTTGAAAAACACTTTTTTGGCTTTGGTGGTCCCTTCGTCCCCCTTCCCCGACCTTTAATAACGGCCAGCTTGGTTTTTTTCCCCTCACTCTCTTTTCCCCCCCCCAGGCCGCCCCAGTGTCATTTGCTGTACATGAAAGATTGATTGTCACATCCTTCCCCCCTCCCCCACTGTTTGGACGTGTGAACTTTAGGTCCAACTGGCCTTTCCCCTTTTTCGTCTCCCCCCCCCCCCCCGTGTCGGTCACCCGATTGTGTTTTTTCCAGGTTTCCCATTCCCTTTCTTCTTGGAGAACACAGCGCATCAACCGGGGCCTTCCTTTTTTCGTATTCCCGATGTGGCTCTCTCTTTTGCCCAAAAGGCTCTCTTTCCACAATGTTTCTTGGCCCCCCACAAAACCCTGCTCTTCCCTTCCCACTTTTTTTGCCCCCTTCCATCTTGTTTCCCCAGTTTTCCCCCACATGGTTTGGTTCAGGCGCAACACTGGGCGTTGAGCCCAGGTCTTTCCCCTGCAACTTCCCCCCCCCTAGTCCTTTCATGAAGTTTTTGTTGACAGTTGGTTGCCCTTGGCCCCCTGTTTAAACCGGGGGCCCGGCAGGTGGCGGCATTCCCCCTTTCGCTAACTTTCTGCTTTGAACCCCGAACCGTGTTTTTTTTCAAGGGTAAACAGGTTCAGCGGCCCTCGCCCCAATACGTTTTCCCCCCCATTTTCCTTTCCCTCCCCCAAGGCTGGCCCCTCCGTGCCCAAGGCTTGTTACCACCCGAAATGTAAGGCGGGCCACGACCTTCTCCCCTCCCCTCCTTTTTTCCGTCTTGAGAAGACAAAATGTTGTACTTTTCAGATTTACCGAAAAAATCTTTTTCCCTTCAACCCGGGGCCCGCCCTTCGGTTATGCACCCCCCCCTATGTTGATTTTATTTCATTATGATTATTGACTTTTGCGCCCCCCGACGGGCACCCTTTTTTTTTAACCCTTTGCCAGATTTTTCCAGTTTGCTGACCAAAAAAACTGAATTGCTTTTCTTTTTCAGAGCTTGATTTTTTAAGCCTTTTTTCCCCCCCAGCTTTTTCCGTGGGTCACCCAAGAATGTCTCATTTTTTGGGTTGTTTTTTGCGTGCTAGGATTCTGTTCGCCCCTCTTTTTTTTCTCGTGACGATTTTTTTTTCGTTTTTTGTCGATGTCACCTCCCCTGTCCCTGTGATTTCTCTTGGATGAGACACCTGCTTTTTCGTGGCGCGGATTCAAATGTTGACTTTTTTTTTTTTTTTCTGATCATCTTTTTGTGTTTATACATCTAAGCCCCTTTTTATCCCCCTATTTTGGACCGGTAGCGTACGATTGAAACCTGCCTACCCCTTTCCTTGGTATTCCTTCTTGACCCCTTATACGGGCCCCTTTGCCTGCGGTTCCAAAACCCCCTTTTCCCCCCCCCCATCGGGCCCCCCTGAGTTTTTGTTTACTGCCCTTTCGCGCTTCTATGTGTGTTTTCGTCCTTCCCGCCAATTTTTGCTTTACCAGGACCTTGTTTTTTTTCCCCCCTGATAGAAGTTTTTTTCCCGATTTTTCCCCCTTTTTCCTTTTTTTCTGTCCTCGTCTTTTTTATTTCCTCAAACTAGTGTTTCCGCCTTTCTAACCCTTTTACATCCCCACATTCTCTTTCCCCCCCCAAATAAAGGTTTAGTCAGCAATCTTCAATGGGTTTTATTTTCTCTTTTTTTCCATGTGATCACCCTTTACGGGGCCGTTGGGGCCCCACCAATGTATTTTTTTACCCAGAGTTTTTTCCCTTGGGTGAATGTTTTGTGGGGCGAATTTCTTCTTCGCTGCACATTTCCTCTTTGGAAGTGTGTCTTTCGATCCCTCTGTCGATTTGCCCCAAGCCAAGAGAACAACCTTCGTTTTTTCCCCCCTTTGACCCTTCCCCCGTGTTAACCCCCACCCCACCCCAACCCCCCCCCCCCACCCACCAGCCCCCCCCCCCCCCCAAAACACCCCCCACCACCCAAACCACCCCCAAAACCCCCCCAAAACAAAAAACAAAAACCACCAACCCAACCCCAACCCCAACCAAAAAAAAAGAAAACAACCCCAACCCCCCCCCCCCCCCCCCCACCCCCCCAAAAAAACCCCCACCCCCCAAAACCCCCCCCCCCCCCCCCCCCCCCCCCCCCCCCACAACACCTCCCCCAAAACAACACACCCCCCCTCGCAAACAAATTTCTTTGCAAGGGAAGGATCCCTTTCGGAACCCTCTTAATGTTGTTTGTCCGTTGTGGTGTTCTGGTGAGAAGGAAAAAGGGCCCCTACACCTTTTACTGAATTCCCTGTCGGTCCTTTTCGTTGGCTCCCCCCCCCGGGAAGCTTGTCCCCCCCGCGTTGGACCCCTACTGGTATCTGCGAATTTGGGGGTTTGGTTGGGAGAGTAATTCCCCTTTAGCTGGTAATCTGAATCCAATTTGTCCCCCTTTTACCATCCCTTCCTCTACCCATCACTAATAAGTTTGTGCTTGGGGGTTTTGATTGAACTCCTTTTTTTGCGAATGGCCTGTGGACGCATTGCACTTCCCCCAGACTTTTTGCTGGACGCCGGCTCCCAGGCCTCTTTTTCTTATATCTATTCATAACCCATCACACTCTTTTGTTTTGCCGTACCGACCCTTCAGGGTTCTGCGCTTCTTTTCCCCCTTCGTCTTTGCACCTAGGCCGGTCTGCCCTGTCTGAAAGCTTTGATTGATTGCATTCTTCCTTTTTCCCCGTTTTTGTTTTCCCGGTTGAAGTTTCGTCTCCTGCCGCTGGGCCCCGAATCATTCTTTCCGTTCTTACTTCCTGCCCCAGACCCATTTTCCGCTGATTTCACCCTCACGGACTTCCCCCTTTCCTCCCGGTTCGAATAGTCGCTCGCTGTTACAAATTTTTTCCCCCCTTTCTGGGTACTTGAAACCGCTTCATTCCCCACGTTGCAGGAGTGGTGGAGGTCAATGGTCCCCTGCCTCTTTAGAAAAAAAGCCCTCCCTTCCCCCCAAGTTTTCGCCCATTCCCCTGCAACTTCTTGCCCAACCCTTTTTTCCAACACTTTGTCCGCTTCTTCCCCCCCATTTAGTTTGGTTTGTTCCTTAGTGTGAAACAATGTTTTTGAGTGGTTGTGTAAACATGGTTTTCTCCCCCATTCGGGGTCCCCGTTTCACCGACGCGTGAAGACCTGCTTTTCCTTTTAAACTATCTTTTGGCCATTCCACTTTCCGTTTGATTGTTTGAAAGAGTTTCAGAGGCGCCCCCTCCTTTTGCAAGGCGTTCCTTCCCCATTTGGCTTCCCCCCCCCTTGCGGGGGCCTTTGTGGTTACCTTCCTCTCCTAAGTAGGTCTGGGTATTCGGGGAAAATCCATTCCCCACATCTTTTTTTTTTCCCCAAATCCCCTTCCCCAAAACAACTAGATTGCTGTTTTTTCACCTCATGTAAGCTTTCCCCAACACAGTTCCGGTGCACCGCGTTTTGACCCCCCCCCCCACCCCCCCTAGAGGTTTCCCAAACCGATGTTTTTTCTCAATGCGACCCGCTAAAAAAAACCCCCCCTGCTTGTTCCTCGCCAGTGCCCACGAGGTTACTCCCCCCAAACAGGGGTCCTTCCGTCCACATACACCCCCACGAGTCCACGAACCCGACACACCCACTGGAACAGTTGAATGCCACTTTTCTTTATGGGTCATTTACCCCTTCGCTGGCATGACCTTTTTTTTACGTCCCTCTTTTCAACCCATTTTCTAAACTGGCGGACGCGGTTGTGCCTTTTACCACCTTTGAGGCCCCGATCCCCTGGATTGTTTTGATTGGTTACCTCCCCCCAAAAAAACAAAAAAAAGCTTTTCCCCCCCCCTTTGATCTCTTCCCTTCCGCAAACACCTTCGCGAACGTCCCATCACCCCGACAACACTTTTCTTTCAAAACGGTGTGAATCGAAGACACCCATTTTTACGTTGGGTAAGCCCCGTTCCCCGACCCTCCCTTGGACCTTTTTTTCTGGCTCGCCCCACCAACGAAAAGGCCCCCCCTAAAGGAAGGGATGTGTTGCAGGGTTTGATACCGGTCAGGCACCCACCTCCCCAATGAAATAATTAGCCCACCGCCTGCACTTTGGGGAGTTCCCCTCTTTTGCATCTGGTCTCCAACAACGCGCAAAACCCCCATTTTTTGTAGTTGGCGCGTTGACCCCCCCCCCCGACACCCTCCTCTCAGAAAACCATTGTTCTAAGGCGCCCTTCATACTTCCCTTATACGCACAGCCCATTCCCTTTGAAGGTTCTTAGTGTTGGGGCACACCTCTCCCTTTCCTTAACCTGGGTTTAAGGTTGGTTTTGGCGCAGGCCTCATCAGAATAATGACCAACCCCCCACTCCCCAGGACGAGTTCTTCCCCAGGTTGGAGACCACGTCCTTCAGTCCTTTTTACTATTTTGCTAATAAGATTTGCCTTGGTGATTGGTTCTCGTTCAGTGCCGTTTTGATGAACCCTGGGACCCCCCCCCCCCTTTCATCTCTGTTCGGTGCTATTCGGTTTACCCCTTCACGATTAATTTTTGTTTCTTCCCCGTTTGATACATTTTCCCCCTTTGTGATTTTCGTTCTCCGCCGTGCGGCGGGGGCGGTCCCTTTTTTTTTTGCCCGGGAGACTTTCAGGTACCAACCCTCCCCTCCCTTTTGAAGGCGAGGCGTTTGGGACACCAAGCTTTGTCTTATGGTTTCTTTGTTACATTCCCCCCTACACCGCCTGTGGCTTTTTTGCCCGTTTCCCCCCTTAATCCCCTTTTTAGGGCAGTGACACCCCCGACAGTCGTTTGGGATCTTTTTTTTTTGCCCACCCCCCCCCCCCCGCCCCCCCTTTGGTGCACATTGGGGTCCTTTTGTTTTTGGGGTTTCAACGGGGTCCCCATGTCCTGTTTGACCCAATCTGCCCCCTTTTTCCTAGTTTTTTGAATTTCAATTCAAGTTCCTGACCCACAACCGGGTCCTGACAGCCCTTCTCAACCCCCCTTTTCATTCTGGTTTACTTTTTCATGAAGCAACCCCCCGATGGCCCGTCTTGTAAGATAAAAAGTGCATTTGATGGGATAAGAAACACACCCACAACACTCTACCCCCGAACACGCCCCAAAACCCCCCACCCCACCAGACCCCCCCCCCCCCCCACCCCCCCACCCCCCCCCCCCCCCCCCCCCCCCCCCCCCCCCCCCCCCCCCCACCCATGTTTCTTTTTTGCCCCATTCATGTGTCCGGTCCTCCCTTTTTGTTCCTTCCTTCAGGGATGGGTGATGGCATTTGGGAACCTTTTCCCCCCCCCCCCCGGAATGAGTTACTTCCGGGTTAATCGCTGTTAGGATATCATCCCTTTCTTTTGACCCTTTGTTGGAACGCTGGTTCCCCCCTGTGTGGAAACAAAAGATGCTGAGGCCGCCGACAGGGCGCTTCCATGACCTTTCCCCCCCCAGCGAACTTGCTTTCTTTGGGCCGGGGGTCATGACCCCTGCGGTCTCAAACCGGACTTACCCCTTTCCTTTTTTTTTCCATTTGCGTCCCCCGGAACCAAAGTCCCCGGTTTTCCAAAAACCACCCCCATTTTTCCGGTGACCCCATGTTTACGTTTTCTTTGGTAGGTTCCAAAATTTGGCCCTTCTTGAGTTCCGGCCTCAGGTTAGACCCACTCCATTTGCTGTGTGTCATTCCTTGGATCGGAGACCACTTCAATTGCAGACCTTGTGTCATTGGGGGCAGGACGGCCGGGCCTTTTTTTCCTTTTTCATTGTTACTTGCCAGTTCATTGTTTCATGCAATTTGCGCGGCCCCCCCCCCCCCCTTTCAACTTTCCCCCCCTAGACCGGATTCTCAAACAGGCAGTCCTGACGCCATCCATCCGATTGTCACACCGGAACCCTATGCTGTGTTTGGCGCCGATGCCCAAGTTCTCGTGTCCACCGCCGCGTAACCTTTGGATGTGTACCGACTGTCTTTTTCTCCCCACCCCAGTGGTCGTTCCTGCCATAGCTGCTCCACCCCCTTACGAAAACCCCCCCTTTTTTCTTTTGGCGTTCCTTTCCACCCTGCGTTCACTTTGCCGGAACTGCTCTGGCCTCCTTTTGACAAAAAATTTCTTCTTCCTCCGGAGGCTTTCCGCGATCGATTTTGTGTTCCTTGCTCCCCTTTCCCTGGTATTTCTTTTTTTTTTCCGAGTTTCCCCCCAATACGACGTGAATTTCAGCTTCCCTTTTTTACAACTGCTTGTCTTTTTTGCGGAGGGAACCATGCTGATTCGTTTCTTGGTCAAATGCTTTTTTCTCTCACCGCAATTGCCCTTCGGACTTTGGGATGTCAATCTTCCCCCTTAGAACCCCAAAGAACGGCGAATATTCTCGACCAGACCCCTATCTTTTTTTTTGACCCCCCTCCCCCACATCGACCCTTTTCTTTTTTCCCTTCTCTTCCCTCTCCGTTTTGGCTTCCCTCATTTGGAGTTGGCAGAGGGCGTTCCCAGAATAATTCGCACGTTTTTCCCCCTTTTGACGCCCCCCCTTCTTGGAGGAATGCTGACCCCAGCAATTTTACCCCCTTTTGGTTCCTTCTTTACATCGGCCGCGTTTACCGCCCGGAAAGCTGGGTTTTTCCCCCAACTAATGAGGCAGACGCAATCCTCTTTGGAGGAACTCGTTCACTGCTACCCTTACCCTTTTCTAATCCTCACCCCCCATATTTGTTTCCTCGTTAATTGCCCAGGCTTACCTGGGATAAGTTTTATTCGCAAAGTTCACACGTGAATGAGACCCAGGTGAACCGCGCTTGTCTTTTTTTGATTGGTTTCCCTTAGGGCCTGACATCCATCTGACGGCATTTTTTGTCAATTTCCCTTCCCGCGGCTGTGGGACACCTACGGGTGCAGTGTTCCTTCCTTTTCCCACAAACCAGTCTCTTTTCAGCTTCCGATGCTGGTTCCTTTTTTCGATGTTGACCGCATTCCGTTTCTAGTTGGTCACTTCTCAGTTTCTTTGGCAGCTTCCAACCATTTTCCCGGCCCCCTCACAATGACTCCCTTTTTCGTGTTGACCATCCCCCCCTAGCCCGCTGTGTGCACCCCCATGGTTTCTTTTTTTCCGGGACGACAAATTTTTGAAAAAAATAGGCCAAGCAACCCTGTTTCTGGTCCTTCCCCTTTTATAACTTTCTGGGTCTGACTGGCAAACGTTCTGCTTTCTCCACTGGTGCCCCCCCTTTGTCTGTGGGTTTTGTACACTTTTTCCGCGTGGGCAACAGTCCCCGTTTTTTTTTTTTGTTAGACTTCAGGACAAACCGCTTTCCGACCCCTGCGTTGACCTTTTTTTTTATGGGTAACTGTTTTTAGCGGTTCGGCGCTCCGTTTTTTTTTGTGCCCCGATTTGAATGCCCTTGTGTCACACCACCCCCGCCCTTTTCCTCGAGTAGACCCTTGAACCCCGTGATTCCACGGAATTACCGGCAAGTGACTATGTTTCCCTCCTTACTTCGTCCCCCCTTCAAACTATTACCCATTTTCACCTTGCCACCACTTTTTTTTTTCCTGAGTAACTTGGTTTCCCACTTCATCGGTTTGGTTTACCCACCTTAACCCCCCCCTTTTGCATGGTCCCCTGGTGTGAGCGTATCCCACCCATGCTTTTTTTTCAACTTTCCCTTTTAAGATAGTCCCTCCCCACTGGACCCGGTGGTCCGCAATGCCCCGGTTGACAGGTGGGGCTTTCCCTTTGTCGTTCGTAGTTTGCGCGAAACTACTCTTGGGAAGCGTCCTTACCCTTTGTCGGAAGGTGTCCACACTGCGTTGCCCATCGGCCTCGCCAATCTTTTTTTTCCATAAGCCCCCCGTCCCTCCCTGGTGCTCTCCCCTCCGTGCGTGGACTTTCCGATGGCGTTGCCACGTACCTGAGTAGCCAAGGAACTTCTTTCATGCCCTAGAATATTAGCCGCACCATATTTGTCCTTTTCAGTTGTATCCCCCCCATGAAGACCCGGGCCACTCGTCATTCACAACCCTATACCAATGATTCTTGTTGGTATTATCTTGATTGTTGTGCCCCCCTTGCAGTCCCCTTCTAGCCCGCCCGCCGCCCAAGGCAATGGCTTGATTTCTTCGGGAGGCGTTTTTCCCCGGATTTTTTTGGTCTGTTTTTTTGCCAGCTTTCGGCCCTACTTAATTGTCTTTTTTTTTTATTTCATTCTCTGTTCGGCCTACTGTTAGGCTCACCTCTCCCCGTTTTTGGAGAGGCAATAACCCACACTCCCCGTCCACTGGTATCGAGAGGGGCTTTCCTTCCTTTGCTTGTCCACGTTTCACGGTTCTGCTTTCAAACGAATTCTTTTCTGTATCCTCTCCCAGCATGTAGACAGTGGCGCGTCTCGATTTGACCACCGCTCAATGGGGACCTTCATCCTCCCTGAGGGTGACCCCACCTCGTACGTGGCCATGCTGGAAAAGGTTATGTCCCCCCTATGTGGTGGTTATCAAGGTTGCGGTGCTTTTTTTTCAGGTTTTTTTTATTAGTCCTGCCGGCTTCCCTTTTGTTGGGCCTCCATCGACTTTTTTGGAAATCCGACGTTGGATTCGTCCAACCAATGTATTTTTTTTTTTCTAGTCTTTTCCCGCCCCTTTCTGTCGGCTACCCAGGCCCCCGTCAGGCTGTCCCCTCCCTCCTCCCCCTTGACCTGCCTCCCGAAATTTCCGGGCGTGTACACTCCCGTTTTTTATTCCCCTTTTTTCTTTTCGGGGGCGTGCCTGATTATACACCATGTTTCACTGTCCTGCCCACCGCCTTCTACTGTTCCTCTTTCCGTTTTTTTGGTTTGGATTTCTTCCAGAGGACATTTTTTGAACATTTTTCCATTTTCCCCCTCCGGGCCTGGGGATCGTTTTGCTTACCCCGTCTTTTACCTTCCTTATTGAAACGTACCGCGACTCCAAAACTCGGCGCCGAACGCCTTTTACTTTGGGAATGTTTTCCTTGTGTTTTCCCCTGTAAAAATATCCTTCACCCGTACAAAGGTTGTGAAACCGTCTTCGGACCCCAGGCCCCCTTCTTTCAGTTACTTTTTTTTTTTTTTCCCAAAAACGGCTACTCCAATCATCCGGTAAGCGGTTCGTGACCCCCCCCTGTCTTCCCCCGGTGAGGGTGCCGAACCCCATGATGTATTGGCAGCCCCCCCCTCCTTTTGGTCATTCGGTCGATGGGCCCCCGTTCTCCCCCCCCCCCTTTCCTTATTAAAAACCTTTCTCTTTTTCCCTCATCCTGTTGGGTTTTTTTCTTTCTTTTTTTCTGACCTCCCGAATGCCTGTGGATTCCTCTTTTTTCCTAATAGCCGGCGATCCCCAGGACTTTCCTTTCCCCTCTTTGGTTTGTTCTTCACCTTATTCGCCTCCCTTTTGAATAGTTTTCCGTACCACCCGGTCCGGTTTATTCTTAGAAGATCTTGGGGCCTTTTTTTGTCTTCCTTTGCGACTTTTGCCCTTCTTCCCCCTTGTCCTTTGTGACTCTGACCCAGATATTTTCGGACGAAACTTTTAGGAACACTTCCTTCCTTTTTTCCTTTAGGTCCCCCCGCCGACTTTTTTTTGAGTCGCTTCTGTTCTTCTTCCCTCTTGTTCCCCCTAGGCAGCGTCTCCTACCCCTCTGTAATGGACTTGAATTGTTTGCAGCGTCTTCGAAGGAAATGCGTTTTCTTAGTCGTTTTCTTTCTGGAGATTCCTCTTTTTTGACCCCTCCCCCCCCAAGGACCCATGTTGAGACTTTTTCTTGAATCCCCTTGGTGATGCACCGTTCCCAAGCCCCCTGTTTATGTTTTCTTCAGATGGCCCTCCTGGTAAGTTTCGCTGGACTTGGAGGCACCCTCCCGATTCCTTCTTTCCACCTGGGGCTTCTGTAGACCCGCTTTTTCTCTGGCGATTTTCGCATCAAGACATGGTGTAAGTGGACTCCCCTCCTTTTTTTTTTTTTTTTTTTTTTTTTGCTTTTAAAAATTCTTGCCCAGTAACTCACCCCCCCCGCCAGTTTCGTCACGGAGAAACCTATTCAAGATCCGGTCCCCTGCGTAAAACCCCGGATCCTTTTTTATGGTCCCCTTTTAGCAAGCACTTTTTCCCCACCTTGCTTTGGCTGCACGCTCGCGTAAGTGGCGGGCATGTTTTTTTTTTTCAAAAGTCGAACGTGTTGCGATCTTAACAAATTCGGTTTTTCTGGAGATTGGACGATTTCTCCCCCCCCAACCCACCTGGACTCGGTGCCCAGTCATTTACCCCCACAAGACACTGTGATGGTCTTTGGGGCCCCCTCGCCCGTTTTCCACCCGTTGAGTAATCCCAGTGGGACGATTTTTCTGCTCCACCCCCCCCCCCCCCCCAATAATTCTTTTTTTCTCTCCCTCGTACCCCAGTAGTGAACACAGAAGGTAATCCCTAGTTTTGCACGCTTTCAGAGACAGGAGATTTTCCCGCTTTTCCCGTTAACCCCAAGCGTCACCAACCCGCGGGCGGCCGGAGGGTCCCCTCTCCCCGGCTCCCTCTCCTTTCCAGCCATTTCCTTTGGTTTTTCTGCGCGGGCCATTATTATCCTTCCCCCTGGTTGAGGAAGGAACATACTTTCAGAATAATGGCCCAAGAGCCTCAGTTTCCCTCTTTTGATCTCTTAATACATACCGATTATTTTCTTGTTCCGTTACCGGCAGGCCCGTGTTAGGCTCAGCGTCATTTGCGGTCGCTCTCCCCCTTTCACCCTCATACTTTTCTGGGGAGGACCTTTTTCCCCTCCGTGGTTCGCTTGGCTTTTCCCCCTCCTTTGTCCTGTGCCGCGGCTCCCCTTTCGGTGTTCCCATTTTTTTTTTCCCAGGTTTCTATGCACCCTTGCGCTTTTTTTGAGCATGCACGTGGCTGGTGTCCCCCCCGAGAGGTTTTGGGAGCTTACCCCCTCCTAAGGCATTCGCCGAAGTTTGGGCATTACTTTCCCCGGGTTTGTCAACTAAATTTTTCGGCCATGTTGCCCCCCCCTTTTTTTCCACTGACATGCACATGAACAAGATTTCTTCCGACCTTCCTCATTCCCCGAAGTTCGTCCCCCCCCCCCCTTGATTTGAGCCTTAGCACTGTGACTTTGTTTTTCATCATCTAGGATTTTTGATTGCCTCCCAACAGTTAAGGATAGTTCTAAATCTTCCAAAAAAAATTTTGACAAAAGGTTTCCCTGAATTTTCTTGTCATTTTTCGTTTGATATTTACGGAGAGGGCGGCCAACCCAGCGTTCACTTCCCCTTGATCCCTTCGGTGCACCCCTCATTATTGGCTTCTTCTCCCCTATTATTAACATGTTGACTGGATTTCAATTTCAATGTTGCCGACCCTCAACTTGTTTGGCCCTCAGTTTGCGCTTCTGCCAGTAGCGTTCAACAAACTCTCTTGTCGGCGATCATGTTTGTTGGCATCTTCTTACCACTCCCTTCTGCGGGCGGCTTTCGGCCCCCCTTGGGACAAACCACCCTTTTTACCCCAGGGCCCCCCGTATGGGCCTGGATCCCAGTCGCCGGGTTTTTTTTGGCCTTTTTTTTTTAAGTCCTTCCCCCCCACCCCCTTCCAGGAGTACGGAGTTCTCAAGGTTCCTGTTTCCCTTTTCGACCCGACCTTTTTGCTGATGTCGCCGAAAACTTTTTTTTTGAGAACCCCGCCCTTCCTTTTTTGGATTGGTCAAGCTCCTTTCTCATTTTTTTCATGTTTTCATATTCAAGGTCCCCTCCGCACGTGAATTTTCATTGTTTGTGACTTTTTTTTCTTCCCAAAACCTTCCCTGCCCCCAACTGCGAAAGGTTTTCGACCCCCACCTCCTGCCCCACCTGCCCCCCTGCTACCTTGTAAGACAATAGCGTCGCTGCAATTCCCCCCTTGGCGAGGATTTTCAGCCGCGAAAAGCCTGGCCTTACACTGTGGATTCCCCCCCCTTCCATTTGTTTCCCCCAATAGATGCTTTCAAATGCCAGAAAGGAACTCACCCTTTCGTGGTGGTCTTCCTGTTCTTTTTGTTTTTTCAACAAACTTGAGCACCCCATGGGCCTTCCCCCCCAGCGGCTTCCAATGTCTTCCAGCACGGACAGTGTTGTCCTGGGTAGATTTTTCCAACCTTTCCGAGGACTTCCATGGTAGAGGTTCATTCCCTTTCATTTTTTGGAGAATTTTCCCTTTGCCCATGATTTCACTTTGCGTGAGACCCCCCTTCCTTCCTAGAGTATGACCCCAGCTTGTACTTGCTGGTTCCTTGATTTTTTCCTTGCCCTTTTTTGTCAGTCAGATGAGTAGTTTTCCCTTCCTTGGAGGATTCTATTCTTCACGCCCCCATCTTTGGAACTCAAACCTTGCCGTTTGATCTATCCCCTTCCCCCTTGTTGGGGTTTTGTTTCTCTAACTATGTGGTTTGTTTGCGTTCCCCCCAAGTGATTCTTCCCTCCACTTTTTCCGAGCATTTTCTCCGTCATCGGCTTTTCCTTCCCCAAATGCCTGGCCCACCCTTTTATGAGGAACCCATTCAACTGTGTCCCCCAAACCGCTGGCAGGCCTTTCTTGCGGGTTCTCCGCCCCTTGTCCTCCCCGGGGTGTGCACATCATGAGGATTCCCCTCCCAGTTATTTTTTGGAGGAATTGCCCCCTGAGACCCGCATATTCCCGTTTGACCCCCTTTTTTTTTGAGGACGTGCCACCTCCTCTTTTCCTAGGAAGGACACGGGGACCTCGGCTTCTGGGCTTGGGGGCCAAGTTCCTTTCACACCTTTTGACGCGATTGTCCCCCCCGTCCACTGGCTTGTTTTGGTCTTTTTTGTCGTAAGCATTCGACAGTTTCCCCATCCAATTAGGTTCCATTTGTTTGTAACTTTTTTTTTTTTCCCATTTGTGTTTTTTTCTGGTTGAATTTTCCCCCCTCCCCCCCCGGTGCATGTTGCATCGTTTGTCTTCGCCACCCCCCCACAGATATTTTTCAAGGTATCCTTTTTCCCTGTAACCATTCCTCTGGAGTCGCTGCCGGGTTCAATTTGCCTGTCTGCTTGGTGCTGCACCTTTTTTTGGGGTATGAACTTGGACCAACCAAACACATTCACGCTACAGGTCCCTTGGATTTCCCATGAACACCCCCTGGCCTGTTTTTTTTCTTTCCATTCCCAACGCTCGGGATTCCCCCCTTCACATTTTTTCTCATAGCCACACGCAAATTTCTTTTTCTTGTGAACTTCTTCCCCCTTTGTCCCCCTCTTTTCAATTTGCACTTGACGGCAGGCCCGTTCAGTCACTAAGCGTTTCCCCTGTTTCTTGTCGCACATGGTTCTCACAAATTTTGCCCCCCTCCTAGGCAGGCTGTTCTACGCAATGTGACCAAAAATTTTTTCCCGGTCCCCAGGTTCGTTTTTTGCACTGGCTCCGGGCATCCAAGCTTGCCTTCTCCCCTTTTGGAGTTTTTCGGTTTTTTTACAAGAATTGAATGACCCCCCCCCCCCAAGTCCTCCTTCAACTTTTCTTTTTATACGGAAGACCTTTATTTTCCCCTTCCAACCTTTTTTTTTTTTGGGTACCTTTCTTCGGTTTGTGCTTGCAGTTCCTTTTTCGAGGCAACTTATTACCTATCCACATGGCCCGGCAACACCGTTCTGGTCCTACCCCTCTTTTTATTTTCCAATGGGGGCTCTCTCTTCGGGTCGGAACCATTCCCCCCCGGCGTTTCCTTCTCCGTTGGTGAGGCTTCCTCTTCTTGACCTTTTCCAAATGCTTACAGGTTCTTTTTCCCCCCCGCCTAATGTTTTGCTTTTCCCTGGGCCGCCACCTTGCCGGAGGGGGCACTTCACCGTCTTGGGAGGCTTACTTCGCGCGAAATGCCGTTTTTTTCCAAAAGTCCCTCCCTCGAGGTGTTGAAGTGTCCAACAGGTGTACCTCGCTTTTTTTGTGGCTTCCTCCAATTCCTTTCCCCCTGAACAGCCGGTCTTATTTGGTTCTGACGTGACCTCCCCAGGCGGCACACCGTCGGAGTTTTCCCCTAATTAATTTTCTCCGCGGTCGCCGAATAGCTTTTCCTGATTTTTGCAGTGTCCTCCTTACAACGGAGAACAAGCCACTCGTTTCTTCCCTCTTTTTCTACGCGCTGGTGGGTCATTCTGTTTGATGATTGGATGCCTGCCACCTCGTTTCTTTTTCCTTTCCAAGAGTCATACTGTCCCGGAACGGCCTTTTCTTTCGTTACCTGGTTGTTTCTTTGACATCGGCGGTTTTTGTTTCGTTTATGACCAGATTTTGAGTTTCCCAGGGATTTTTTCCATCTGTGATTTCTTGGGTTGGGCCGTGATAGTCATTTTGCTACTTTTCTTTTTTTTTTTCCAGGTCTTGTTTTGTCGAGCAATCACAGAGTCACTGGGTATTCTGCTATACGTTTCCTTGCCGGCTTGTGCTTCCTGATTCATTTTTTTGAGGTTTTTTTCTTTTCCACAATTTCTCTTTTCTGTTTCGACATACTTTTAGACCCCTCTCTCCTTCGATGAAACCATTGCGCTCACTGCCTTCCTCTCCTTCCGGGCCACAGAGTCCCTCCTGCCGGCGAAATGGTTTAATCTTTGCTTGCTTTTTTCGCCAGGTTAGCTCGTTTTCTCTGGGAAGGAATGTTGTTGTTCACTTCTGCAGAATTTGCGTTTCCTCCCGCGTTATCGATTCCCAGTCTTGCTTGTTATCGCCCCCTCCTTACTCACAACGGTCGTTGCATGGTGGGACCCGAGTCCCGATTTACTTTTCCAGGTCCCTCTTCGACTCCCTGGGGCCTGTTTGCCTTAAAGTTTCAATGTTCCTCTTTTCGGTAAGCGGGCGGCCTTAAGTTTCCCCATGTTTCACCTTTGCCGGGGTCCCCCTAGTGATTTCGGTTCCGAAATGGTTTTTTTTTTTTACGTTTTGGTTGTTTCCTCGCCGACGGCTCCCCAACCTTTTCCTCTCGTGTGGCCTCCCTTAAGATTTTCTTTTCCCGATCTTATGGCCGTACTCGTCCCACCTTTCCTTTTCCTCCCCCCTGTCATTTTTTTCGGAATCAGGTTGTTTCCCCGTAAAACTATTTGGTCAAGGGTCATATCCTCTCTTTACCCCCAGCTTTTCTCCTGGTCCCCCTCGGCAGGAAGACGCAAAATTCGTTCCCAGTCGTCTATTTTCCCCCATCAATTCGGCCCTCGTGCTGAACCATAGCGAACTGCCGCGGTTTCTCCCACCACATGTGATGTATATGCCGAAAAAATCCCTTTTTGAAGAGACTTCTGGCGGGGCTACCGATTCCCAACAGTTGCCCCTTTTTTTTCTCCCTTTTT
>Ga0179593_1307817_pt1 | contig 17321 bp, 24 predicted proteins | sample CZODoug2_1_08_16_FD_185931 | JGI IMG/M metagenome (GOLD analysis project Ga0179593, IMG submission 185931) | Vadose zone soil fungal communities from Angelo Coast Range Reserve, California, USA - CZODoug2_1_08_16fungal (PacBio error correction) | ecosystem: Environmental > Terrestrial > Soil >... | reverse complement strand
ATTGGTATGGGCGCAAATTTTCAAGCGCTCTTTTTTTTCCCCCCCCCCTCCCTCCTCTCTCTGTCACTCTTTTTTCCTCTCTCCCCCCCTCTTTGCCTTTAGCAAGACTGTAATGCCTTCATCGGGAGTTGGTCCCAGGCCCCGGCTGGCGACGCTACTCCTGCTCTTCGTGTTCAAACCGGACTGATGAAAGTATCGGTCTTCTCCCTTTCCTTTAGTTCCGTTCATGTCTCCCCCGCGGTCCCCCCAATTTATTCTTCCTTATGAACTTTTTCTCTCAGGCTCCTTGTTCGTATTCTTGGCTTACCAGTTCCGCAATTTTCCAACTCAATAAGCAAACGTTTCTCTTGTCTTTTTTCTCCTTCTGTTTGGCTGCGCCACCTTCTTTCTCCCCTTCTTGATGATAGCCGTCATCGCTGACCCCCCATACATCCAAACCTGGGACCGTCCTTCCTCTTACCCAACGTCTTTTAATTGCTTTTGCGAAACTGATGTCAGTTGAGGACATTAAGTTGCTCCTTTTTTCTGGTCCCCCCACCTGTCGAAGCTTGGACTGCCCCCAACCAGTTCTTCCTTGAACTCCGTCTGCTAAATTTAAATTACCTTAATAAACGCAGTCTCATTCCTCTCTTTTTAGGTTCGGTTCCCCCACCCCCCTCGAGGCATCCTTTGACATTTGCTGTCTTTTTTTTTCAGCCGCCTTCCCCCTTCGACGTCCAAGCCCCCGCCTCGGCACCATTCCTTCGCGCTCCCATCGCCCCCCCCTTTTATTTTTGCTCTCTGTTTTTCCTTTCCCGACACTTTTGCCATGTCAGATTCAACTCCCACGCTTGCGCAATCTCCTCCCCCCCCAAGGGGTCAGCTTCCTTCTTTCTTCGATTTTCTCTTTTCATCACTTTGAAGCCGCCTCCCCCCCCTCCTCCCTCCCCGTGTAAAAGACCCCTATGCAAGTCATTGCTTCAACCCCACCTTTTACTCGCTTGCACCGCATGTAGGAGACAATTACTTGGAAAGTTAAGTCCCCCGTTTTCTTACCCCCCCGGCAATCCTCTCCCCTTAATCACTTCCCAACAAGACCTTTCGGGGTAACCCCTGTTTATTCCTTTCTACGACCACTTTTTGGTTACCTCCCCGCTTTTTTTTTCCCCTGTCTGTTTTTCGTAGCAGAGTTACATTCCTATTCACCCAAATCTGTAAGTTTTTTCTGAAAACACACTAAGAGGGTTCCATTCTCATTCCCCCTCCCGCATCATATGTGTGCTTTTTAATCTTCCGAACGTCATTTCTTCCAAGAAACACAGGAAGAATAATAGTTTCCACCTCTTCTTTTCACCCACCTTTCGTGGTTTCCTTTGAAAGCCCATTCTCCATTCCCCCTTAATCATCCTCTTTCCTCCCTCTTTGCTGCGTTTTTCCTCCCTTTCGCCTGCCTCAGCTGCCCTTTTTTTTGTCTCTTTCCAACCCCGATGGGTTCTCATTCAATTTTCTCCCGTCCGCGCCTTTCTTTTCCTAACTTCGCCACCCCCAATATAACACTTTGTTGTTGTTGAGTATGCTCTTTTTTTCGGGCCATTTGTCAACCAGCCGATTGCGTGCAAGTTAATGAGAGAAGCCATGTCCAGGTAAGAGTAAACAAGAAGTTGATGAGGGCCTGGTCCCCTCCCCCCCCCTCCTGCGATAAGTGCTTCACTACTTAGTGCTGCCTTTGATGTTTCTCAAAATCTTTTTGAAACCTCCGACGGTAGCGCTCTGGTATTTGCTTCGTTTGTTCACGTTGAACACTTGGCCGCCGTTGAGATTGAAAAGTCACATTTGATGTTCCTACCTTCTCTTTCCCCCTGTTTGCAGCAATGGTTTTTAAACTCCCATTTTTCATCGGAATTCTTCACTCCGCGCTAACGGTGCATGTCCCCGCCTTTGCCATCAGGGTTGTCCGGTTGCGTAGGTCAAGTTACAATGGTTGTCCGCTAAGCGTGGTCCCGTGGATTGCGGTGATTCGGAGTCGTTTCTTGGGTTACTTTTGCTTTGTTTATCTTCTTTCTAGAAGGGCACCTTTTTCGGTGGCGCTACGGTCCCCCTTTTTTACTCACTGCTCCTTGTCTGATATCCACAGAGGCGGTTATGACGCTCGCGGGTCTGTCCCCGAAACGGTAGTAAAAGCCCCCTAAGTTTTGGAAGACTGTTCCACCTTTGCCGAGATTTCTCATCTTTGGAGCTTGACCTTTCTCGTGGTTTTTTTTTTTTGAGCAGTACCGGCTGCCCTCATCACTCTGTTCTTTCGGTTCCCTGGTAGAGAGGATTCCTGTTTGAGCAGATTAGAGGCGCGTGTATTGGACCTCTCTGTTGCTTGCGGCTTCCCCACCAGCAGCGACTTTGAAACTCTATTCCTCCTTCTTTTTTGGTAGTAGACTCCATCCTCTCCCCATGTCCTTCTGACGGTATTCCTGATTGCACTCTTTCCGATCCCTGCTTCACGGATCCCCCCCCTTTTGTCTCCACGTTCTGCGTTCCTTTGTGCCGATCCGAGCCCGCCAAATCATATGTTCCCCCTCCCCCCATCTTTTCGCCACCCTCCTCCCCCCTAAACTAAATAGTTTTCCTCATTTCCTTTTAACCATGTTTCGTTTGTCCCCCGCATTCCTGCTTTTATCAAGAATTGAGCAAGACTCCCATCCGAGCCTATGCAGAACAAAACACTCCCTATCCGAAGTTTTTTGCTGTGATTATTCTTTCTCTCCACCCCCCGGCGGATTTTCTTCCGTCCTTTCATACAGTCCCCAAATTTCGATGCGAAAATTGACAAACCCCACTTAGTCCCAGTAGATTTTGTGGAACGCGTTTCTTCTTCCTTCCAGCGGAATCTCAGGTTTATACATGTCGCAGTTACGAGTCTGGGTCAGGGATTACCGTTCTAGTCGCCTCTCCCTCCTTTTCCCTGAACCCTCCCTCTTCTTCCTCTTCCTCGATAGAGACCCCCCTCAAAGCGTGACACGTCGCTCTTTGTTCCCCCCTCGAGACCTTCCTACCCGCTATTACCTTTTTGTACAGCAAATAGCTCTTTTTACTCTCCCTTTTTTTTTTCTCTCTATATTGGGTTTCTCCCCAGGTAAATCCGTTTTTTAAACCCGCTCCTCTCATTCTGTTAACGTTTGGATATCGTCGCTGCCGCATGCTCTACATAGCCGCTCCCTCCTGGATTTCTTGGGCGGGACCCTAGAGACCTAATGCTTCCTTCTTCCCCTGACTCCCTACTATTCCTTCCCAACTTTCAGTTGACTGGGAACTGAGCTCCTCTGACATGCTGAACGCGTTCCACCCCCCCCAAAAAAAATCTACTGAGTGATGCTCAGATTCGAACTCATGTTGTACTTTTTAGCTTTTTCCTCCCCACACTCTTTTTTCCCCTTTATAACCCCACCCCCAGAAATCGGGAATACGGAGTTTTGTCTGCCTCTTGTATGGCTGCGCCAACTTTTCCTTTTTTTTCCCATTTCTTGAATGTACGCAGGCTGATCCACTCCCCCCTTGGTTTACCTTTTCCAGATTCTCCCCCCCTCACATCTCTTCCAGTACCCGGGAGCCTATGGATTATTTTCCATTCGATATCCCTTTCTTTTCGGTCCCCCACTCCCCGAAGAAAGATTCAGCAACCCTTGGCTTACCGTGACAGATCTCTTAAAGCGCCATTACATCCAGAAAATTTATTTCTTCGGTTCCCCCCCCCCCCCTCCCGGCTCCCTCCCTTTTTTCCCAGTTCTGAGCTTTCCCTCCTCAGAACCATGCCTTCCCAGCCCCCTGCGCCTCAGTCCCGAGGAGCAAACATTCTTGACTGATGACAATATGGTCAGGAACCCTTTCTTCGTTCTCTCGCTTTTTTCCTTTTTCACCATCCTATTCAAATGAGATTGACCCCACTTCAAATTCGCCATCTTTCTCCAAGGGTCAGGATGCTCTTCCCCATCTTATTTTTACGCACTCTTAATCTCCGCCTTTTACTTCCCGCCCGCAGAGTTTAGAGAAGTCCCCTACAGAAATTTAACCTTGCCTTTAGTGCCACTCCCTTTCGCCATCTCAGTCTCCCAACATAAGTTCCCCGCTCTGGAAACCCCCCTCCCATCCTCTATCCCATCAGTCCCTAAGCCACCAACGTAGAGAAGAAAATTACTTCTCCTTCCAATGGACCCTTCCCTAGTTTCTTACCCCGTTCGTGTCGTCACTGTCCTATTCCCCCAAATTTTTTTAAGCCTTCTTTCGACAACTTTCAATTTGACTGCTGACCAGGCTAATTCTCCCCTTACAATGGTTTAATGTCCCCAGAATTCCCCCTAAATGGAACCCACAACGCCTCCAACGACCATTCTGGATTAACCGGGCTTTTTAAACAAATGCGGGTTCTTGAAAGAATCGGTGTTACTTCCCCCTTTCCATTTTTCCTCACTTCTTCTTCTTTATCTCTCCTTAATTGTTTGTTGGGCTCCCCTTTGCACGGGTTTCCTAAGAATCCTGGATCAACCTCCAATCTCCTGATTTAGAAATGACGACCACCCTCTCTTCTCAGACTTTTTTTTTTTTCGACGGATTTTCGTCCTTTCTCCCAGCCCCCCTTCCTCTTGCTTTTATCCAATCTTCAAAATAGGTGAAATTTTGAGTCACCACCTACCCAAGGGCTGCGAGGCAGGCTAACCTCATCAATGAAGCGCAGTGAGGAAGAATTTGACTGCTTCTTCTCCTGTATTTCTTTTCCCTCCCCCCGCATGTTGGTTTTCCCAGGTATCTATATTTTTGGAGTAAGTTTGACCATGGGCCTGCGCCCGTTATTCTATGAAAAGTCACCCAATATTATACTGGGAAATTTTAATTCTTCCTTCTCCTTTCCGCCTTACATTGAAAATGAAGTCCACGATTTATAGGTCTTTCTTGTCAGATCTACTGTGAACCTTCCTCCATACTTGGCCAAGAGATGTAGTTCAGTTTGTTCCTCTACTTCCCGTGAAAATGTGGGACTCCTCAATCTTTCGGACGTGGAGGCGAGATGCACTGCCTGCTTAGCTTCTTTGTTTACGTTTCTAGCTTAATTGATCTTTTTTAGGCTTTTGATTTGTAGATCCGGAACTTGTACTGCTTGTCGAAAGCGTACCGGGTTTAAGTCCCCCCTTACCTTCATCTTCTTTTTTACGCCCCTAGTCTCGGCCGTGGGTTCCCATATTTCTTCTGTGACCCCTTTCGTCCCCCTCGTCAGATGGATTCGAGTCCCCTTCTGCATCTGGAGCGTCAAAGGTACTTTTTATCACTTTCCTTTTTAGCTTCCTTCTCCCTTTCCCCAGTCTCAGTAGAAAGTTCACTTTGTTATTAGTCCGTTGCGAAGTGGCGTCTTGTTGCCGCGCCGTGCCCCGCTGCTTTTTTCTTTTACGTCTCCTTTTCCTGATCCCCCCCAGTCCCGTACAAATTGTAACAAGTTTTATTCCGCCGGATGTGTTTCTTTCCCTACAGAATCCGCCCCCTTGGCGGTAGTACGTGGATTGGCTTTCAAGCCCTGTTTTTCCGTTACTCCAACTTTTGCTGCCACTTTCTCGTTGGTTTTTTTGACTCCCAGGTGATAGCAACAAGATAATAAGGTCCAATTTTCCACCAGATTTGAAACTCTTGACTCTAATAGTTTGTTTCATGTGTCTCCTTTTTTCTTTTCTTGTCCTCTCCCCTCTTCTCTATAATCCCTTTTTTTCTTGAGTTATTCTTTCGCCTTTCCCTTACACAACTTCTATCCCTCCGTGTTTTGTCTTGGGGGGGGGGGGTTGGTGTTGGGTGGGGGTTTTTGGTTGTGCCCCCCTTTGATCTTGAGTTATGAGGATCACAAGGTTGCGTTCCTCATACGACATGAGACAGTTCGAACTGAGTTCAAAAACTCAGCCCAGTTTTATCTTTTTTTCCCCTCCCCTTCTCTGAACTCTTCTCTTCCCCCTTTTCCCCAGTCTTTTGCAGTTAACTCCTTTGCGGGTCATTTTAATCCGGCCCAGTAGCTCGCTCCGCCTTTCCCTCAAATCCCGATGTTCCCGCGTCTTAGTCTCTTGGCATCCAGAGGCCCCCCCCATGTTGCGTGAAGCTTCCTATCTCTTGTTTTGACCCCTCCCTTCAAGAGCGTCCTTACACTTCACAACCCCCTCTCTCTCCTTTTCTCCTCCTTTTTGTTTTTTGTCTCTTTTTTTTGGGCTGGCTACCCAGTTCCTAGGAGTCTTTTCCTTGGTGGTTTACAACCCAGCACCCCTTCCCTGCACCTTTTCCCCTCGTTTCCTCTCGTCTTTTTCTTCTTTCTCTAACTAGCAGATGAAATGGTCATTTACGATTCTTCGAGATACGTACTTCTTCCTTCATTAACATTCCCCCCCCAGCAGACGATGATCCTGGACTGTAGACTGCCTTATTAAGAGGATTACATTGCGAACCCCTTCCCCCCCTCTATTCTTATTTTTTCTCCCTCCTTCCCTCCCTCTTTCCCCCAGTGCTCCCTGAGGGGTCCCCCCCCTACTGCATGGGGGATTTACACTCACCTCCTCCAAAAAATTTGGCTAGGTGTTGGTCCCGATCTTTCCCCATCTTTGCTCCCCCCTTTTCATTATTTTTAGGCCCTTTTTTCATGCTCGGACAAGACCATTTTCCCCAACTTGACCCCATGGTATTCGCACAATCCTGGCGTTCAAGTGCGACTTTTTTTTGACACGAAATTGGATGAAGTTGTTTTTACCACAAGTTGAGTTTTCAGTCTCTCTTTCGGTCTCCTGCCACCCCCCCCTGACCCCTAAGTCAGACGGTCCCCCTTTTTTTAAAACAGTTCGTTACGTGACAGTCCTTTCCCTCTAAAGCGCAAGCCACCCACAATCGCGATATGGATTCTTACATCCCTTTTCCTTTTCCTTTTTCCCCAAGTGCTTCCCTCTTTTTACTTTTCCCTCCCAACCTTCGAATTCAAATCCCCCGCGCTCTTCCAGGCTTTCAAAAACATCTCTTACTGGTCTACCCCCTGAAATTTTGACCCAGTGCTTGTCTTTCTCGCTTTTTCCTTTCCTCCCTTTCCTCTTCCCTGAAATTCATACCTCACAGATTTGAGACCCCCTAGCAAATTTTAAGCTAGCCTTACCTTTGGTGTTTGTCCCTCCCTCCCTTTTCACTCTTCCTACCCCCCTCCTCTCCGGTGAGTTGAATCACTTTGCAGCCTGCGTCACCCTGACTTCTCTCCCTCCAAGGGCATTCTCACTCCTTCCCCCCATCCCCCCGCCTCCCCCCCCCCCCCCTCTCGGTCACACCCCTAAATATATCGCCTCAAGCCTCAGTCCAACCTTAGTCGCGGTAAGTCCCGTCACGCAAACAGCACTACGTTTCCCTTTTAGGCTGCCCTTTCTTCTCCTTTTTTAATAACTGCTTCAAACAATTCGTTTAATCAATGCAGTTCTGAAACCATTTCCCAGGGACGGTTCAACGGATAAGCTCAAGATTTCCTCTTTCCTTTTTTTCATCTCTTCTTCTTCCCCTTTTAACGGAACAAAGAAGTAACCCCGAAGCTCTTCCAAGGTCATGCTTTTTCACCACATTCTTTGTTTTCTTCATGGACAGAATCTTTTTTTTTTCCATCAAATTCACCTTCTTCTTTCCTTATCCCCCTCTTGTTCTTTTTATGCTTTTCGCCTGCCTTCTCCCTTTTTCTGGGTGCCCTTCCATTTTTTTTTCAATGGTCTCCCAATTAATCATTGTCGCAACTCAATAGGCTTTTGATTTCGAAATGTCCCGTAAATTTCCCCCTCCTCCTCGGTTTTTTGAGAGTCTGCGCCCTTAGTCCTCCCTTCCTCCCTCTTTTCCCGCACTTCTTCCTTTCTCCCTCCCCTCCCTGTTGCCAAGCGGTCAAGAGCACTCCCAGGGGAGCGGAAAGCAATCCCCCACGCCTCGCTAAGTGATTCCCGCATGGGGGTTTTGTTTTTTTGTTTGGTTTTGTTGTGGGGGTTTTTTTGCATTTGCCCTTTCTTCTCCCCTGATTCTTAAAAGAAAAACCATGTGTTTGCCTCGCCGTCCTATTCGTTGCGGAGTTTTTTTCGTTGAAATGTTCCTGCGCTCCTCTGAATCACCCAATATGCTTTCTTTCTAATGACGCTTCCTTCTCCTTTTTGGAGAACTTTTTTCCCCTCCCGTACTCTTGTCCCTTTCATTTACCTGTGCCGTCCTCCCTTCCTCCAGCCTTTTCAAGCTTTATTTCTACTAGAAAGTTCACCCTGAGTTGACGAGCCGTTCCTTTTTTTTCTTCTTCTTTGCCTTTCTTTTCTTGCGTTAAGAGAGGGAGTTTTTTTTTTTATGGATTTTTAGAGTCAGAGCCTCTTGGCGCTCTAGTTAATTGGTTCCCTCCCTGCGGCACGTGTGCTAAGCCCGCCGTATGGGTCTGACGCTTTAGGATTTTTTCTTACCTAGTTAGTACCCCTTTTTTTTTTTGAAGGAAGAAGACTTGCTTCCAAGTTGAGATTTCCCAATACTGTTATTTAGCCATTTCCCCTAGATGATGTTATGAACCCACTCAAAACCGTTCAGTATACGCCTTTCCTTTCCCCTGTTCTGCTCTTTGCCCATCGCGTCAGTAGATTTCCTTCGCGGCCGTTTTCTTGTTTTCTTACTTAGCTGTTTCTCTTCCTTTTTTCAAAGCCCAGAAAACTTTTGAAGTTGATACCCTTCTGTTTGGATGTCCTCCACTACAGAAGATCTCCATAATTCTTCATAGTGGTTCATCGTGAGAGCACTTTTCCCCTTCCTCCCCACTTTTGCTTCCCCCTCTTCTTTTTGTCCGGTTGTTTCTATTGACCCCCAACGATCGCCTCTAGCTGCGTTTCCAAATTCATCCCTTATTTCGCACCAATCCGAACCCTTTGAGACATTTCCTTCCTCCGGTCTCTTCTGCGTTTTCCCCCGTGTGTCGTCTTTTTTTCCTTTCTTCCTGCAGATCTATACTGAATTGAGAAAGATTTGGAGCTTACCGATCCTCTTCATCCAACCCCCCCTCCCTATCCACTACGTGGTTTTTTTCTGTATTTCTGGGATACTTCTGTTTGCAGGAATCAACCTCACAAGTGCGCACTGAGATTCTTTTACTCCTCTGACACTTTCCCCCATTTCAGATTTTCCTCGTTCGCCCTGTACTTAAGCTCAGGTCCAGTATACCAGTAGATCAATTAATGTTTAGGGCTTCCCTCCGGGATCGTCTTCGGTCCTCCTTTTCCTCACCTCAGATGTAGCGTTCTCTTTTCTCCTCTGCGGCAGCGACTTTTTCCCCTCTTAAGTCTTCCGATTCCTGTTTTTTTCCCCAAACCCGCGACCGAGCTCCGATGGAACTTGTAGAACACCGCCCAATCCTCCCTTCCTCTTTGTTTTTTTTAGCTTGATATTGGTTTGCCTTGTCTACAAGTCCACATCCGCGCTCCCTTTGGGTTTTTCAAAAGATCACCTCCGACTCTGTCACGCTTTTGCATTCGTCGCTGCCTTTCAAGGATTCTAGCATGCCCCTTCTTGATTTTCTGCCATGGCTGTGCGTTGGTCCCGAGAATACTTCTTCTCTGAACCTGACCCGCATTTACGACAGGTCTCTGCGATTTGAGGAAGGGAAAGAGCTCCGTTCTCTCCTTTTCACGCTTTTCCCCCCCTCTCACTTTCTTCCCTTCTTTCGAACCCCTGAGACCAGGTCGCCTGTGGTCTCGGCATTTCCCAGAAAAGAGCCGCCCTGTTTGAGATCCCCACTCCATTTTTACACCAGTCGTGTGTTATAGTGAGTTGGTTTCCGTCCCCGATACCCTCACACAACACCCGCGCCCTTACCCACCTTCCCCCGCCGCCATCCCTCTTCTTTCCCATCTCCTCCCGACATTCCCTTCCATTCTCTCATTTAGCTGCCCCACTTGTTTTAAACTTGAGTTTCTTGCTTCCATTTCTTCGCTGACCAAATCCCCCTCCCCCCTTGTTCCCCGTCATGAAGTCGTTGACCCGGTACCTTTAAAGTGAGCTGGTTTTTTTCTGGCTGTCCTTTGGCCCCTCCTCTGCCTTTGCGAGCCTGGCCTTGATCGGCAAAAACTCATTTTCCGCTTTGGCCTTTAAAAAGTTTGTCTTTACATTGCATGAAAGTCGTTCTGCCCCTGCCAAGCCCTTCCATACCGCGAAAATTCCTGTGGCTAATTTACACCCCCATCTTTTTTAAATCTTGCCCCCTCTCTTTCTTCTTTGTAAGCCACCTGAAGTTTTGCAAACTGGAGAAGTACCCCACTCCTCTCCCTCTTCCTCCGCTCGGGCAAACATCTCCTGTCGCTTGCTTTTTCCTCCCCTATGTACTTCTTTTCCCCCCCAGTTATGCGGGCATCGCCCGGTGACTTGAGCCCCCCCCAGAGAAAGAGACCAGTGTGACTCCAACTCCCACCTACTTTTCCCCCTTCTCAAAAGTTTTCAGTAGTTTCCCTTTTTCCCTCACCTTTATTCCCCCCATTCAATCCTCCCTCTTCATCCCCCATCCCTCATCCATTTTTGAGTAGTGGACGCCTGCCTTTCCTTGAGCCAACAGAGAGCAACCACTTTGTTTTTTGGGGTCCCACCCCAAAAAATTTCCTTTCTAACCCCTCCCAGACCAGACATTAGACCGTCGCGTTCAACCCTGCCCCCTTTCCGCCATTTTCAAAGAACCAGTCAAAGCCAAATTATCTTGTGAACCCTTTTCTTCGGGTCCTTTCCAATCGACCTCACCCTTCTCCCCTTCTGAGTCTTTTTGATCGCCGTTCTTCCCGTCCTTCCGATGAACCACGCTTGTAAGCCTGTCGTCGCCACCCCGGCTTCCAAAGGTTCCGGGACCCTTGCTTTTTTTCCTCCCCCCCCCTCTCTGTGAATACTCTTTTACACTTCCAGACTTAAATTTGACACCTGGGAACCCCCCCTGACCCCGTACTTCGATGGTTTAAAAACATTTTTATGTTGTTTTTCCCTGACATCCTTTTCCCTTTCAAACCCCCAATCCGTCCTTGACACTGATTGAGTTTGCTCTTTCTTTCCTCCTCAGCCCTTTTTCTGGTGACTTGCTCTCCCAATTTATGGATAATACCCCCTTGGAATTCAGTGGAGCCTCCCCTCCTTATTTTTTAGGTACTTTTTCTCCCCCAAACTCCCCTCTTTCCTCCTCCGGTGTGGTTTATGAGATTTTCTTCAATTTCCCCTTTGAATAAAGGATTGCAGGTGAGCCTGGCTTATGATTCACGCCCTCGTTTTCCCCTTTTCCCTTCCCCACACCCCTTTTTTTAGGAATTAGCACAGATTCCCCCGAAGAGTCCTGTCCCTCCTTCTTCTGCATGCTGCGCCCTTGTACATAACCATTTGTTTTCACCAAATCAGATTTTTTCTCTATTTGTGCGTCTGTCGTTTTCCGTCCCCCTTCCCTCCGCCTTTCCTTCTATGACCAACCAGGACCACCTGATGAGGCAGACCTTTCTCTTCTTTCCCTCTTCATTTGTGAGACCTGTTTCGACACAGAATTCTGTACATTTTTCAATGCCCCTTTCGGCTGCCGATCCCCTTCCTCCTCAGCCGTTCCAGAGTTTTCTTTCCGAGTCTAGTTGATACCCTTTTTTTCCTCTCTCTTGGGCTTTGGCTTAGGCCTGTTGAACGATGATTTCCCCTGGGTTTTTAAGAGCTTTATTTCTTTTTCCCTCTTCGAGCAGGCCCTTTCCCGGTGAGATCCCATTTCCGAAGGTGCATCGTTCTTATCTCGCCCAACCGAGTTGGTTTTCTGGCTCTTTCTAGGATGAAAGATAGTTACCAGTCCTCCGATGGAAGCCCGTAGATGCCCCCTTGTTTTCCCTATACCTGGCGCCCCCGTTTTTTCTTCTGCCAAGGCTTTTATCTCCTTCTTTGTTTATTTATCCACCTTCTGATCCTCCCGTGGGCATCACGTTTCTGTCTTAAATGCTCGCGACGGACTCCTGTTTGATTCTTTCAGAGGTAGTCTGTTGGACTTTCGCCGTGTTTTTTCTATCCAACCTCCTTTCCTTCCCCCTTGCCACGGTACTTCCTCCTTATGTTGGATTCTCTCCCTACCTACATATCGCCCTTTCATTTATTCACGTGGCTGAGATAGAGACCTGCTCCCTTACGTCCCCTTTTGCTGCCCTTCCTTCTTTTGGGGAGTGTTTCCCTCCTACCCTCCGGCTCGAAAATCATAGATCCCCCCCTCCTCATCCGAACCCAATTTTCTCACTTTAATTCCTCGTTGGACGGGTCCCAAACAGGGTGGATGCTTTTCGCGGACTTTTGCCCCTATCATCAATCCTTTCTCCGGGCTCAAGCCGCTGAGATTGATACCCCCCAATCCTATACAAGGAAGGTTTTGGACTTTTGATCTTCTTACAAACCTTCGGATATTTATTTCCTGCCTCCCCCATCTATGATTTGACATGTTTTTTGAGTTCGAAGCCTGAGCAACCAATCCCTTAGCTATGAACGCGTCGCATTAACCACGTACTTCCTTCCATTCTCAGTAGAAAGTACGATACTTTCTTGCGGGTCATCTCACTTGCTCCTTCTTTAGATCTTCCTCCTTCCGAAAATCCGATCTCGTCCGCCATAGGTCAGAGAAGATCTGCCACCATCGTTCTTCTTTTTGATTTCTGTTTTTCCCCCCTTACACCTATCCAGAATGGAACTTTGTATCCCAAGCCCCCTATCTTCTCTTCAATCCCCCTCCCCTTTTTTTTTGGTTTTTTTTTCTGAGATATTGGGTTAGGCTACCCCCATTTCCAATTGATAGGTTAAGAGGTTTCACACCCCCCGAATCGTCCTCTTTCGTTTTCTCTTTTCTCTTGCCCGCTTTCTCTCTCAAGATACTCTCTTTATTAGGAAAGGGGCTCTCCTACTAATTGATTCCGTGAGGGCCCAATACCTCCTTCGTCGTCCAGGCGATTTCGGCCTTTAAATTTCTTCTTCGCTGATTCCTTTCCCTCCTCCTCCCCCAAAACAATTTTGGGTTGCTAGTTCTAGACCCACTAATCCCTTGTTTTTTATTCTCCTCCCAGACACCTATCCTCCCTTTGTGGACCCCCCTTTCAATCCTACACCCCCCATTGCTAGGGAGTTGTTCCCATTGCTCCCGGCTCTGCTTCCCCCTTCTTCTCTCTTGAGTCAGGATTCCTTCCTCTTCCCCAGCCATCACTTTGACCTTCCCTCCTGCTCCCACGCTTATATTTTCACGCTTGTCTGCGCCCCCAAATCTGGATGAAGTTTTACCCCCTATGAGTTGTCGAGCTCTGTCGTTCTGGGCACCCCTTCCCGCCTTCTTTTGGCAAGCAAATTTTTTTTGGACTTTAGTACCGTGAACTTCAGTTCTTTCCCTTTCTTCCATCCAAGTAACGTCCGAATATTTCCGATATTAGGGATGACTTCAACTCCTTCTTCTATCCTTGCACAATTTCTGCATAAGACTCTGCACACCCGAGTACGCATACAAGCCTCTGCCCCCTACTTTCTTTCGGAAGCTCTCCCACCCTTACTCATAACACCCTGATTGGTGCCTGAAGGTTGGACTTGTTTTTCCCCCCGGCGTAGTGAACTTGTATCATTCTTCAACTCCCAAGATTTTGCGGCCCTCATCCTGCAAAAACCCCTGGGCCCCAGCTCTTCTTCCCTTATTCTGCCCTACCCTTATAGAACTAGGTGGTCCTCCCCAGTCCGCCCCCCTTCCTTCGACTCCCCAAGACCTCATTGATTCCCCCCTTGTACTTCTCGACCTTCAATTTCCTGTCCCCTACAAAAAGAACCAGGCTGCCCATTTTTCCTCCCCCGTGCCCCCCTCTCCGCAATTCCCCTTCCTACGAACAACGAAACCAAGTAGCTCGTACCAAAGGTTAAGTTTTCCTCCCCCCTCGACCTCACCTCTTCCCCCGTCAGGATGCTTTTTTTCTTTGGCTCTAAATGCCTCCCCACCCCCCAAACTAGTGTAATACTTCTGAAAAAATTTAAACCCCTGACTTCGGTTACCCTTCTCCTTTCGCATTCAATGTTGTGCCTTTTGTTAATCTTTTCAGCCACGGTTTGAGGCCCATTTCAAATTACCCCTTTTCACGCCATAGTTTCTCTACACCTTCGATTTTTAAAACCGAGTGGTTTCTTTTTGAAAGATAGTCGTGCACAAAATTCAACAATCATTCCCACATCGCTTCATCTTGATTGATTCTCCCCCCCCCCCCCCCCATTGTTCTTTTCCCTCCCTGTTTCTGGGTGACCTTCCTTTTCCCCACCTATGTCCCTTTCCATGTAATACAGTGGAGTGCGCCCCTCTCCCTTGCTTTTCCTTTAAATGGAAGCCACATCCTTTTCCAGCTTTTCCTCTCCTCTTGTTTTGTCTCTCTCTAGTGGCTCCTTCTTTGAAAATCCGGCGTGATTTTTTTCTCCCCCCTCTCTGGTTACTCCCCATAGTTGGAAAACTTTAAGGACCCCACTTTCTTTCTATTCAGGTATCAAACATCAACCGCCTCTATCCAAATATTTCGCTGATTTGATGAGCTTGTTTTTCTGCAACGAACCACGCTGTGGGTTGTCCCCTCTTTTATCGCTTTCTTGAGGAGTTTCGTTCACGGGCCCCCTTCCCTCGTTCTATTGTATGCAATTCACACATCTGAGATGAGCGTAAATAGTATTTGGAGGATTTTTTCCCAAACAGAAGGCTTTCTGCATTTCTTTCCTCCTACATGATAAGTCGACCTCCTCAGGACAATGGTGCTTTTCTCTTCTTTGGAAAGTGCTAACCTCTGACGCTTACTTTGGAGTTGGCCCTTTCGGTTTCGGAGGCTTTTTTGTTTTATGAGCGGTCCCCTTCTTTTTTAGGATTCGTCGAGTCCCTGCTTTCGGTGGTCGGCTACATTTTGCACTTATTCACCTTCATTAGAGTCGACACCGATCTTGTCTGTGTTATGATTCTCGGAGCCTACCCGAGGTAGTTCCAATCCCCCGATGGACTTACGCTTGACCTTTTTCCTCTCTTAGCCCTCCGTTCTTTCTCCATGACAGTTTCCTTTCTTTTCGCCCCATTTTTAAAAGGCGAGATCCCTCCCCCACTTCATTTTTTCCTAGTCAGAGAGGTCCTGGAGATGTGCTCGCGGCAGATGCGCGTTGTTCTGCGTTCGCGTTTTCTCCGGGCTTCACCTCCTTTTAGCCCACTTTGCAGATCTTTTCCTTGAGTGTGGTTGTCTAACTACATCCCTCGCAATCCTTCTCGATTTCACGTGATGCGCTTTTGCGACCTTTCCCGTTACGACAACGTTTTGTGCCCCCCTTTTTCTTTTTTTTTTTCTTTTTTTTGTGCCCTCCGCCTCTTTTTGGCACCAAGAAGAGCTGTTCCCCCACGTTCATTCCCATTACCCCCCTTCCAGCAAGTGTACTCTCATCTTTTGTTTCCTTCAGACGTTCCCCGTTGGCTGTTCCAGGACAGCCTGCTCTTTCATCCTGAGCAAGTTTCTCCTATTCAGATTTCTTCCACCAACTCCCACTTCATCCCCCGACTTTTTTATGAGGGTTATGATATCCCCCCCCCCTGGCGTTTTATTTTATGGCCTTCCTCATTCCCCTTAGCCGAGTGAATAATGTCGAACCATCTCTTTTTGTGTACCCTCGTTCTCATTAATCAGCGGTCCTTTCTTTCCCAGGTCTAACTGTTTCTCCTTCCTATCCTCGTTGCTGGTCTTTTCCTCCTATAGTCCCTCCTAAGACTGGCCCTCCCAACCCCCCCCCTCAGCGTCTCTTTTTCCACAGGCGGCCACTCCTCCTCTCTGCAAACGGTTTCCCTCGTAGCAGATTTTTTTACCATTTAGTTTTCTTTGCGCGATTTTGCCCTTTTCTCCCCAGCTCTTCTCTTTATTACTACCTTGTTTTTTTTCAGAGTTATTGGGCTTTTCCCCCCCAAAGTTACCCCCAATAGAAGAGAGTTTCCCTTTTTTCCCCCCAGAGAATCGACTTTCAAGCTTCATCTGCGCTGCAGAATGCTTCGCCCAGGAGCGAGACATCTGGTATTTAGTCGCTGGTGTTTTTCGCTCTACTAATTCTTCGTTTTTTTTCCCTTCCCGCCCTCAAGGACTAATTTTCGTACTTCTACTTTTCGGTCCCGGAACGCTCCCTTTTCTTCCCTTTCTTCCCACGGTTCCCCAAACCTTCTTATTTATTTCACTTCGACATTTTTTAATATAAGTCCTTATTATGATGAAGGCCCCTACAATCTTCTTGGTTTTGTGGCTACCCACTCCCTCCACTCAGAACACCAAGAGTGTCCGTAGTTTTTTTCTTCCCCCCGCTTGGCTGCTCCCAATCTTTTACCACTCTTGTTTATATGCAGGACGCGGCACCAATCCCATCACCTTTTTTTCCCCTTCCTTCCTGATAAAAAAGTTATTGGAGTTTTCCAAGTAGTTTGTTTGTTGCTACAAATCTTGCTGGCCTTTTTGGAAGTATTTTTCCATATATGGCAGGATAGGACCCCCCCTTCCGCATCAAGCCTTTTTCCACACAAGGTGGCGTAATCTTCAAGCCTGTTTCTCCCCAAGCCCCCCATTCTTCCCTCAGGGTCCTTTATTCGTATTTTTTTCTTTTCTCACACATCTTTTCATCGTGCCCCAAGAGCATTGTGTGATTACCTCCCCCTTTGAGAGTCAAACATCCCCGCGCCCTTCTCGCTACACCTCTCTGCGTCCAGACGAAAATTCTAATTCCATGCGTCCTCTGTGATTCCGAAAACAACTAAGACCATGAGACAGTTTTTCCCCCCTTCAAACCTATGAGAATCTCACAGTGGTACGCTAGTCCTTAAATTCTTTTTCGCTTTTCAACCTAACTTTCTCCTCTCCTCCGCACTTTTCTTTTTTCCCCAGCCCCCAGTCAGAAGAGGTTTGAGTCCCCCCCTACCCTCGGCCTCGGGAGTAAAATTTGTAGCTCCGCAAGTTGCCTTTTTCCCTCTCCAGACTACCCCCCGCAAGAACCGGCCAAACCTCCATTCCGCCCGCATTCACCTCCCTTCTCCGAAAACAGCACCCAACTGTTCGCGATTTTCAAACCCTTTTTCTGTTACGCCCCCTTCTCCCTCACCTGCTCAATGATTCTTTGCCCTCCCCCTTTTAGCTGTCTTCCTGTCAATTCCCGTATCCCAAACGAGTTTTGTGCCCTTTCGAAACATTTTTTCCCCCCCATGTCATCTGGAAAAGGCAGAATCGTCCCCCTCCTCTTTTTGCCTTTTACCCCACGCGCCGGTCCATTTTCACCGAAAAATAATCCATCCCACGCACAAA
>Ga0179593_1624708_pt1 | contig 17322 bp, 19 predicted proteins | sample CZODoug2_1_08_16_FD_185931 | JGI IMG/M metagenome (GOLD analysis project Ga0179593, IMG submission 185931) | Vadose zone soil fungal communities from Angelo Coast Range Reserve, California, USA - CZODoug2_1_08_16fungal (PacBio error correction) | ecosystem: Environmental > Terrestrial > Soil >... | reverse complement strand
CTACTCTGCTGGCCTTTTTCGTATAGGAGAGGGTTGCGGAGAGTCCTTTCGGTTAGTTTTTCCCCCACGCCGCACCGTGAACGATCCTTCCCTGCATCGAGAGTCTTTCAATTCCTCGAGTTTACCTTCCTTTTCGAGGAGCTGGCCCTCACACTTGTAAGATTTTTTTCAGGGCAGCAGGGTGACTCGCCGACAGCGCTTTCTGCATTTTTTTCCTGGAGTAGTGGGGACTTTTATTTTCCAGCTCCCCTCTTTTCCAAACCTTCTTATCTCCATTCGGGGGAGAGGCCGTGGCCCCCCCTCCCCGGGATGTCTTTTTTTTCCACCCGGTTCAAGGATCATTCACTTCCTTTGGGAAAAGCATTTTATTCTTCGCAGTCCCTTCCATATCTCATAGAGTGTCCCCAGCGGACCCCCGTGCCCAGGCTAACCCCTGGCCAGGCCGAGAATGCTTATAGCCCGAACCCCCCCACCCTTCTTCCGGTATAAAAACTGGACTGCTGAAGTACTTTCATTCGGGATGGTTTTCTTATAGACTTCTCGTCTTCCGTTTTCCCCCCGCGATCCCAATCAGATGTCCTTTGCATTCTCAGGGATGTAGCGTAGCCCTTTTTTTGCTGAAATCCCAAGTAGAGAGAAATTTTGCAGTTTTCCTCCAGATCCTTCTGATGGGGACCTTCCCTCTTTCCAAAAGGTATGGAGGGTTGCCCCCCCTTTTTTTTCTCCATTACACCTCTCACTGGGAGAGAATTCCTTTTTTTCATTTTCATTAGAGCCTCTTTCCCAACCCCAAACCACCCCCCCCCCCCCCCCTCGAAGGTGAAGTTGCGCGAGTAACCCCTTCCAAAAGAAAGTATCCCTTTCACCACCGGGAGGGCCCACACTTTGTTACGCCCTTTTTTTGGAAGGATGGTCTTCCTCTTTTTACCTTCCGGAAACCGCTGTCAGGTCGCCCCCCCCTTCCCCCTTCATTTCTATCACGTTGGTAAGACTCGCCGCACCTTCCTCAAAGTCACGTCGTTGGCCCTTCTTCAGCCTCACGAAGACCTCTTTTTTTGCTTCCTTCGACGCTTTGGTTAGCGGGAGAATTTCTTGGTCCTTGCTCTTCAGTCAATGCTTGATTCCTCTCCTTTCCCTTTCTCGGCAAGAGCTGTCCCGTTCGATGTGGAAGCCGCTTTTTTTGGCATGAAGCTTTTTTTCGATATTGCTCCTCGATACAGAGGGTCCACTTTTTTAAACTTTTAGAAAATCCCGTTCCCCCTTGCGCCCCTTTCCCTTTGCTCTTTCGGCGCCAGGTCTCCCAGGTCTGAAATGATCTCTAACACCGTACCCCCGAGAATGGAACTGATCGCGCGAAGCCCCTTCCTCTGTATTCGAGAGGCTCCGTTCTTCCCCCGAGAGAAATCCAACCCGCCTGTTTCCTCCCCCTTTCCCCTGGACGGCAGGAACTCCGGCCTTTTCCTCCCGTCGCTTTTTTCTTTCGTCATAGGGGCTGGGCCTTTCTTTTTCGGCGCGCAGATTCCCTGTCCTTCTTCGGCTCCTCCCTAAGCGATGCCGCCCCTTTTTTTCGATGTTGATTTTTTCTGCAGCATGAAAAGGGCAGGAACTTTTCCTCTTTTTAAAGAGCTGTTCGAACGGAAACCCCACCCATATCCCTCAAGGTGCCCCCCCCCCCCACCTCCTCGAGGCACAAAAGGCTGAGGGCAAGAGAGGAGAAGCCCGAAAAGCCCTCTTCGAGAAAGAGGCCCGAGCTCCGCAGACCGCGGGGGGGGGGGGGGGGGTGTAGGGGGCGGGGGGCGGAGGCTGGTGGGGGGGGGAGGGGGGTGGGGGGGGGGGGGCGGGTGGGGGGATGTGTTTGGGGGGTGGCGCGCTTGTGGCGTGGTCGCCCTTGGGAGGGGTTGGGGGCGGGCGAGGGGCGGCGTGTTTGGGGGGGGGGGGGGTTTTTTCCCTTGCGAGGGGGTCTGGGGGGGGGGGCCCGGGGTGACTCCCTCCGGGTGGGCGGCAGGGGGGGCCGGGGTGCTGCCTCGGTGGGGATGGCTTTTGCGGGGGGCGGGTGTACGTGAGTGGGGGGGATGGCGGGGGTGTCTTCGGGGGGGGGCGGGGGGGTGTCGGTGGGCGGCGGGGGCCCCGTGGGTGGGTGGGCCCTGGGTGGGCACTGGGTTGTGGTGGGTCGGGGCGCTGCTGCGGGGTGGGGGCTTGGTTTTGGCGGGGGCGGTGAGGGGCGCCTTGGCGTGCCGCCGCGCCCCTCACGAGTCCTGGGGGGGGGGGGGCTGGGGGGGCGGGGGGGGGGGTGCAGCTCCTTGCTCGCGGGGGGCGCACGCGGGGGGGGCAGGCCGTGGCTTCGGGGGGGCCCCGTTTTGGGGGGGGTGGGCGTAGGGTTGGGGGTGGCGGGCGGTTGGGTGCCCGTGGTGTGCGCGAGGTGGGGATGTGGGGTCCGTTGGGGAGCTGTACGCGGGGGGGGGGGGGTGGGGGGTCGGGGGTGGGGGGTGGCGGTCGGGCGGTGGTGAGGCGCGCGTGGGGTGGGGGGGAGGTCCACCGCTGCAGGGATGGTGGTTGGGTTACTGGTGGGGAATGCGGAGGGCGCGCGGGGGGCGGGGGGGGGGGGGGTGTGGTTGGGGGGGGGGGCTGGGGCGTCGGGGGGCGGCCCGGCTGGGGCCGTGGGGAGCGCGTGTGGCGGCTGGGCGCCCGGGTGGGACCGTTCGTGTGCTGGCGTGGGCTGGTGGGGGTCGAGCTGGGAGACTCCAACTTGTCAGGGGGGGGGGTGGGGGTGGCCGTGGGGGGGGGGGGGTTGGGGGGGCTTGTGCTGGAGGGGTGGTGGGGGGTGGAGCCCGGGCATGGGTGCGTTCGGTGTGCGGGGGGGAGGGGGGCGCGTCTGCCGGGGGGGCGGTTGGCTGGGGGGGGGGGGGGGGCGGGGGTGGGGGGCGTGGGCGTGGTGGCGCCGGTGGGGGGGCTGGGGTCTCGCCGGGGAGTCCCCCTGGTGAGAAGGGGGGCGGAGGGGGTTGGGGGAGGGCGGGGTCCCTCCTGGGCGGGGGGGGGGGGGCCGTGCTCGGCTGCGGGGCGGGTGGCGCTTTTGTGGGGGGCGAGGGGGCTGGGAGGGGGGGGGCGAGGGTGGGGGGGGGGGGGGTGTGCGGGTGGGGGGTTTTGTTTGGGGGGAGGGGCGGGGGGCGGGGGGAGGGGGGTGTGTGCCCAAAAAAAAACAAAAAAAAAATCAAAAAAAACAAAACAAAAAAAAAAAAACAAACACAAAAAACAAAACAAAAACAACAAAACAAAAAAACACGAACAAGAGTGATCTTCCCAGTTTCGCGAAATTGCTTTCGAGACCAGCTTTTCCCCCCCGGAAGGAGATAGAACTTTCTTTTCCGGTGGGGCATAGCCCCCAACAATTCTCATTCTTTCGTCCCCCCTTGGATACCAGATTTTCCTTCCCAGGCACCTCTTTACCACTTTCGGAGGAATAAAACCTGGATCGAAGCTTTGTAGACTTTTGTGATCCCACTTTTTGATCCTCCAGACGTCCGATCCTCCGCTTTGGCGGTAGGACTTTTCCCCCCTTCCATCCGTACCCTCCTCTCTACCTCGAAAGGAACTTCTTCTTTTTTCCCCCACCTCCTCCCCCAAGCCCCGGACCGTCGTCCCCAGCCTTTTTCTTTCCTGGAATGTAAAAGCGTACACTTGGCTTCTTTCCGTCCCGCCTTCACCGTCGGTTCCCACTCCGTTTTTTTCGCGACGACATGATGTGGGCTTAGGAGTCCTCCCCTGTGCACGCGCCCAATACAGAAGTCCCTTCCATTCGACACCCCATCCGGACCGCAGTCCACGACTTCCGTCTCCTCCACACCTTTTCGTGACAATTCTTCATTGGTCTTTTGCGGTCGCCCCTTCCTCGGGAGCTCTTTACCTCTGGAAGGTCCCTGCGGGAAAATCTCCCCGTTTCAAGGCGAACGAACCCGCCTCCCCAGGCGTCTGCGCCTTTGGATCTGGTTTGAATTCAACCCCTTGTCCCCCCAAACGGGGAACCCCCATTCCCCTCTGACTTGTTCCCTTCCCGGAAGAAGATCGCCGTCTTTCGTTGCCAGAAAGACCCCCTTTATCGATATCGCCTTCTACTTCTTTCCGACCGAGAAGATTCCTCAGCCGTTGTTTTTTTCTTCCATGAACGTTTCTTTTCCGGTCGGAAAGACCCTTTTTCTCGATTCCCCCCCCCCCCTAAATAGTTATGTCGCTCCTGACTTCTGCCTGTTTCTTTTTTTTTTTACCCGGCGGAAGAGGGATTAGTTCAATGACATTTGTACCCTACCACACCCCCCGAGTACCCCTTTCCGCCCTCTGGAATTTTGTGACGTCGCGTGCGCTCCTGCACCCCCGAAGGTGCCTCCGCGCTTGAAGGTCCCTTTCAGTCCCCGGAAAAGATGGCGCCCGCGTCCGGTTTTGGAGGAGCTCCTTCCTTTTCCATTCCTTTGGTAAGGATCGAGCCTGTTCGTATTCGAATATCTCGGTTTTCCATTCGGATGGGTCCTTTCCCCCCTTGAGGGACCTCGTGTCCTACTCTTTTTCTCCACAAATCCTTCTTCGACGGGCACCAGTTCCCCTTGAGAGAGATGTTTTTTTTTTCACCCTCCTCGGCGGTTTCCCCCCCCTTTTTCCAATTGCGTAAATTAAAGATAATACTCTTTACTCCGGTTCCAGGGCTTGACACTTTTGGGTCCTCTCTTAGGTAATTTCCTTCCCCCAAGATGAAGAGTAAGGCCTTTCGGTACCATCGTCCGCAGTCCCTTCCCCCTCAGGCGATAGGACGGATCACACAAAGCTCCTCTATCCCCCTCCACATGCATATCCCCTCAGAATTGGTGCCGGCTTTTTTTCTCACTAAGAAGCCCGTCAGAGAGTCCGTGACTTTTCTACAGTCCCTGGGACGTGATGACTCTGCTTTTTGAGGAAGGAAAGTCCTTTCTGTTTCTTTTCCCCGGACGCCCCGTGCAGAGAGACTTTTTGTTCACCATTTTCCTTGTTAAAGGGCCGTCCATTCTGCAATGTCCTTCCCCTTTACCAGAGCCCGTCGTCGAATAGGCCTCCTCTCGACGAGACTTTTTTTGCATAAGATCGTTTCCTTTTTGACTCCCTTTGGAGAATAGGGTGCCATCGTTCCTCTTAATTTTGCCAGGATGCTTTCGGTTGAAAGTTTCTCCCCATCATGACCTTTCTGTCTTCTTTAGTCCTACCTCTTTCGTGATCGTAATGGTGGCCCATCTTCTGACGACTTGGAGACGACCCTATGCCCCGCGCTGGGTGCCTTCCTTTCTTTCGGTTAATTCTCACTGATGGATACCCCGAGACAATGGATCGTTTCTTGTTCAGTTCTGTCCCCCCCCTAAGATTCCCCCTTTTTTTCCCCATCTTCGGCGGAGATGTCCTCTATGATATATGGTCTGCCTTTTTTTTTTGGGGTCCTTTCTCCTTCCTTCAGGGACTTTTTTTTTTTAGAGAGGATGTCGTCAAGTTCCGGAAATTGATTTTGTTCGACACCTTGCTTTTGTTTCGTCATTTTAGCTCCCCCTCTCCCCAGAACTTTTCCGCCCCCCCCTTCGGATGAAAGCGTCTTTTCCTTCCTACTACAAGAAATGCTCTTTGCCCCGCTCCCGAGACCCACCGAGGTCAAACTCCCTTTCCGGAAGTACAGACTTCTCCCGGCGAACAGGCCTTTTTACGGTCCCCTGAGCCGACCTCCTTCTTTCCCTTCAGCACATTTCCCCACCTCCCTTGAGGACGTCATCTCCGATTTTTTCTTCTTGAAAATCTTTTGACCGATTGTCTAATGCATTTTTTCCGATCGGCGACCTGCGGCGTCGAATTCCCCCCCTCTATCTGCGTCCCTCTCCCTTTTTTTCTATTAAGACGCCTCCAGTTGGCGGTTTTCCCCTCTTTCCCGGGGGTTGACTCATGTCTGACTTGGTAGTGGTGTCCCCCCCCCCCCCCCCCTGTTCCCCCCTCCTTTTCTCCGAGCGAAGGACTATGCAACCATGCTTTCTTTCCAGGTCAATGGCCCCCAGGTCGCCAATGTGATGCAGCCCATTTCCCCCTGGGGCGGTTTCCTAGGAACCTTTAACAGGCGTTTTGGTCTGCCAAGACACTTTCCCTCCTGGGAAAAATCCCCTTTCGCTTTTCTCCCTTCCTCCCGAGGGTGGCCTCTTTTTTGCATCCCCCCCCCCTCCCCTCTCCAGTCGTGAAGGCCCTTTTTATCGGAGGATTGTTCTCCCATAAATCCCTTCCCTCTTAAGGGCCAGGGTTTGTTTTGGGTTAAAAGATTCCCCTCAAGACGCCCCTTTAGGGCCCTTTTTGCCCTTCCTGATCGCGAGCGATCCCTTCGTTCTCTATTGAGAGACTCATTCGACCCTCCCGGTCTCCAAGGCAGGTTCTTATTTCCTGGGTTCCTCCCGCCCGCTCCCAAATCCCATCCGAGGGAATGAAGTCCCATCTAAAACTCTCTCCTGTGTAGGAAACCTATCTTTGGAAAATGCCCCCCCCACTTAATGGCCATCGCCTCTTTGCGGCTCGATGACTTTTGGAGATTATTCTATCTCTTGGTCTTTTCCTGGTGAAGGAGTACAGCCCCCTCGGCCTTGTACTTACTTTCCCTGCAGTTACGAACGGTCTTACTTTCTCTATTCATGTACTAATTTCGCCCCGGGAGACCACGACTTTCGCCCCAGCCGGAGCCTTTTCCCCTCCCCTCTATTTACTGACATGAACTTTTCTTTCGTTTTCCCTTCTTTCGTGTGTTTTTTTGGCTCTCTCCCTTCAGCTAATAGAGAGGGAATGGAGTCACTTTTCTTTCTCGTGTTGCGGAGTCTTCGTCGTGGTCGCCCGTTCTCCTGCACCGTGAACTTGCATTTACCTGACTTCCCGGTCTTTTTTAAAGATCGAAAGGACTGGTGAATCCCTTTTCCAGATCGCGAGCGCCCCTTTCCCTCAGGTTTGCCTATCAGAAGCAACTCTCCCGCCCCTCCTTCTTTTTTGCCTCTCTCCTTTTTCGGGGCCGGTCTGCAAGCCTTTTCCCGACACCTCCTCTAGAAATCTGCATCTGACTAATTCCTTTTCCGATCGAAAACTTCCCCTCCACAGGATTTCCTTCCCAAGTGGTGGACGCTCTTGATCTCCTAGACTAATAGAGGAAAGAAAGCCCTCTTCTACGATAAGGGTTACCTGCCAGGCCCTGCTTCCTCTTTATGTGCTTCCTCATTCTTTCTTCCGTTCATATTCTCCCTCTTGAAGTCGGTGATGGTTTTTGATCCGCCGACCACCCGCGATCATACGCTTTTCTTTCCCGATAGATTTTTTCCATTGGTATTTCTTTTTTCAAGTTAGAGCGTTCCCCATCAATTTTTTGAGTTTGGCGACCCTTTCCAGACGCTTTGTGTTTTTTTTTCTGACCTTTCCCCCTGAGGGTATGAGAACAATTTTTTCATTCCGTCCTAGTAATTGACTTACTGCGAATCCCTTTATGTCGCGAGGCCTTTTTCTCCCAGGGGAAGTTGAGAGCCCTCAAAAAGAAATTTTTTTCTTCCCCTTTTAAAAAAAAAGGATTTTCCTCCCCGCAAATTCTTTGCTCTTTCGGAATAGAGATGGATCTCGCTTTTTCTCCCCTACGTCGGTAGAAGATCATCCACGGAAGCTTTTCTCCCCCCCTTAACGTGCTAAGAAGCACTTACTTCCTACACCCTTCGGATTAAGGCCTCACATACTTAGCCGATTTCCGCCCCCTCCCCTTCCTGGCAGAAGAGTCTTTTCGTGATTTCCTAACTGCTTGATCTCCCCCCTTCCTTATAGGACCCCTTCCGTTTGTAGTCAATTTTACATCCGAATTGTTCCGGTAGGCCCCCTCGGCGATAATTCTTACCCTTATAGTTGTCTTTAACCCCCCTAAAAAGGTTTCCAGTTTCAAGTCCCTTTTCCCGGGCGCCCTTTCACAAAGCGTCTTCTCCCCTCTACCGGATCCCTTTTTTTTTTCCCCCCCATTAGGGAGCGAGACCCTTCACCGAAGTCTGACCTCGCAGTCTCCCCCCCCTCCCCCTCGAAAGCGTATTCTCTTCTCCCCTTAGGCTCCGGACAAACGCCCCCCTGGTCTCATTGCTCAAAACACAAACAAACAAACCTTCCCCCCGGACGGCAGAACCTTTTTGCGGTAAAAGAGGAAGTTAGTCCTCTTCGTCCAAGTTTCCTTTGCGCGAGATGGATCCCCCCTACTATAAAGTAGTCGCCTTCCGAGTTCCTCCTTTTCATGAGCTTGTACTATTCTCAAGCAGAAACGGGATCCCTTTATTTTGCTTAAATTCCGCCTCCCCTCGATGCAAGAAGGGAACTCTCTTTTCCCTATTAGGAGAATTCCTCCCCGCGTAGTCCCCCCCCCCTATGAACTTCACTCTTCTTTTTTTTAAATGGAAGCATTCCCCCCTTGAAACTCTTTGTAGCGACAGGTCTTACTCTTGCAATGCCTGTTTTCTTTGCTAGACCTCCCCCGAACGCATTTTCCCGCCCTCCGACCACCCATTGCGCTTCCAGTCCTTGAGTCCTATCTTTTTCCGGTCCAGGATGAAGACCACATTCCCCCTTTTATCGGCCGACCCCCCTATTGACGATATAGATCTTTTTCTCCTTCCAGGAAGGTTTCCTGCCTTTCTTTTTGGACGCTCCCACACAAGAGTAAAGATTGTGCGGTACTCCCTCTACTGAACTTTTTTCTCCGCCCCCCACAATACGACATTGGTCCCCACCCTCTTTCCCCCCTTCGGTAAGAAAGAGTCTTTTCCCCCTTTCGCAACTTCCCCCTTCCCGGATGTCAGAACCCTCCCGATGGGACCCCTTCTCCTGGTCACCGGACTCGCCCCTCTTGAAGAGACGCTGATTCACCTGAGTATCTCCGTGGTAGAAGCCTTAGTCCCCGAAGTCGAAGACTTCTCCATACCACCCCCTCAGGTCCCTCCCTCTAGAAGGAACTCCTCCTCATCTACGCGTTGAACTCCTTTCAATATGGTCCCCTGGCTTCTCTATACAGACGCGTCTTCTCGCGGGAACCCGTCCTCCCGGGAGCGCCTACCCCCCTTCACTCCCAGAGAAAAAGGCTTCACGCTTTCTCTAAAAAAATTGTCCCCCCTGTCACCTGTATTAGGTAATAATCCCTGTCCCTATTTATCTTCCGAGTAGAAGAGGATATTTAGTTTCCCTTCAAGCCTTTTATAGAATTAGATGATGCTTTTCTTCCTCCGCTACGTTTCCCCCCCCCTTTGGAGATGTCCCCGTCCCCCCTCGTAGGAATCTTGGAAATCCCCTTCAGGCAGTATCGCTCCCCCAAGAATTCTTTGATCCTCCACTTCTTAGGGTTAGGAAGTGCTTTTCCAATTCCTAATTAGGACGAAGACTTTTCTCCTTTTTTTCATGGGTTGTTCCCCCTTTTTCGTTTTCCCATTGGCTGTCTTTCGTGACGCTCGACTTCCTTTTCCCTTTCGCCTTCCCGCTTTCCTGCTCGCTCGATTTTTTCCCCCCTGCGGGTCTACAGAATGTCAAGCGTCCCTTTTCCCCCCCCCGCTGAGTCTCTTCAGACGTGCGGTCCTTTCTCTATTTTTTCATTCTTTTTTTCGCCCTATGGCGGACGCCCGTTTCCGGACTCCCCGATACCGCCCTTTTCCTCTTTCGTAGTTTTTCTCTTTCCCTCTATTCCTCTGGACGGTGTTCCCACTTTTTTTCGACATCGTTCACGGTCCTTTTCTCCGAGCATTCCCTCCTTCCCCTATCCGGGCTTGGCCAAATGTTGGGGGTCCTCTTTTTTGTTTGGGGGCCGACGCCGTCTCTTTTCGAGTTTCGAGACTTTTTCTGTTGTTAGTCCCTTTCGGAAGACCGCAACGTGCTGCATTCTGGACTCCCACAAGATCTACTATCTTCCCTCCTCATTTTAGAACCTCCCCCTTCTCAGTTTCCTGATTGTAAATAAGAAGTTTCGAATCCGTCTCTCAAGGAAGGGCGTTTCCTCATGGGTTCTAGCCTTCAAGATTGATTTCTCAGGACGCAATGCCTCTCTTCTCCGGCTCCTCTCCAGATTTCAATTGTCCCTTCTCAATGTAGAGGCCTTTTTCGACCAGAGTGCCCTGTTTCTATCGGACGGCAGTTCCCTCTCTCCCATTTGGATTCACTTATTCCTATATGAGCAGCTTTTCCCTTCTGGTGGCTTTGTTCCGGCATCCTTGCCTCCTTTCTTTCTTCCCAGTTTTGACTTTTTTACTTAACCTGGAATCTCGTGCCCCTTTTCTCACATAGACTCCTTGATACGTCTTTTCCGTCCTTTCGGTTTCCGGGCGGCTTTTTTCTTTGACGAATTTTTTCTTCTTGCCGTTTTTTTCCCTGTCAGGATTCCTCCCTCCTTGACTCCCCATCATTCTTTGGCGTTCTCTAGGGATGTTTCTCCCTTCTCTCGAAGTCTTTGCGGATCATCTTCGTTTTCCCCATGCCTTAGTGGTTAAGGCCTTTTCTAGGCTCCCAATTTCAGGTCCCTTCATTCTGCGCTCCCGGCTGGTTCGTCAAGTTTTCAAATTGTTTCCCCCACCGTTGTTTTTTTTTTTTTCTTCATTTTTTCCTTCTGATATATAGACTACTCCCCCCCTACCTTCTTCTTCCCCCCGGCGGATGAAGAGGATTCTTTTCCTTCCCCCCAAGACCCTGACCTTTTTTTTAGCTTCCCTCCTTTGGAAATACTGAAGAGCAAGCCGCAGTCCCTACCCCTGCGAACCGGCCTTTTTCCTTCCCCCCTGAAAGGACCTTTTTAACTCTTCGGAGTTCTTCCCTTTACAAACGACTTTCCCTTGTCGACTCCCTTCTGACCAATTTGAGTAGATTTTCCACTCACTCCTTGCTCAGGAGGATCATGCTTTTCCCGATCGAGACCGAGAATTCTCCCAACCCCCCACTACTACCAATCCCGTGATCGATAGATCCCCGGGGGTTTTTCCCCTAGCTCGGATCTTCCGTTCGAAACAACCTTCCTCTTTAAAGGATCGTCCTGACTTCCCCCCCCAGGATTTCACTTATCCAACGTTATTTTCCCCCCCCCCCAATTGGCGAAGACTTTCTCTGTGGTCTTTTCCTGCACCCTTTTGGATTTTTTTTTTTTTTGCCCCCATGTCCCATTCTTCAAATCTTTCAGCTAGACGGCTCTCCTACTCCACGTTAGTCCCCTCTTGTTACGACGCACCCCGCAAAACTCCCCCTCTCATCTTCTCTTCTCTGAGTACGCCCAGACCGCGTTGCTGATTTTCCGAGTCTATCTTTTTGTCAACCCCTTTCTCCAAAAGGCTCTCTCTTTCCTTTTTTTTTCGGACGGGGTCCTTCGAAGAAGCAAATCGGTTTCCTTGGCCAAGGTTTTCCCCTCCCCCTATTTCACTGATAGCAGAGCTTCCCTTCTTTCCCTCTATGAGTTCTTTGTTAGCCATCAGGCACATAGATGCGTTACCCCTCTTTTTTTTTTCATGATCCTTTTTTCTGAGCTAACTTTTTTCCTTATGGGAATGACTTTCCCCTTTTCTGGCATTCTTTATTTTCTACCTTTTTTTTTTCAAATAAAATGACTCCCCCACCTCTCATGAGCTTGTTCCCCTTTTTTTTCCCCCAGATTGCGGCCGATCCTTCACCTGAGGGAGGCATATTCCCTTGTCCTTTCTCTATTCTTTTTTTTTGCAGGCACGTCCCTCCTCTCTTTCCTTGTAGATCCTCTTTCCTCTTTAGCGAAGAACGTTCAATATATATACCCTCCCCCCCCGGAATAGACAGAACGGGTAGACCTCATTTCCCCTTTGAGGCCGTGAATCACCGGGCGACCTCCCTCTCCCCTCCCGGAGCTCCTCCCCTTTGTTTTTAGTCCTCAGACTCCCCTTTTTCAATAGCTGTATCTATCTATGTTATTGTGAGACTTCCCTCTTTTTCTTGGCAGCTCATCGATTTCCCTTTTTTTCATCACGCCGCTGTTTTTTCCGCTTTTATTTGGGTCTCCTTTTTTCCACGCAGCACAGTGAAACGATTTCTTCCTTGAACTCCCTCTTCCCCGGGAAAAGAAGCCATTCTCCCCCCCCCCCTGGCCTGATAGACATTGTGTGACGCAACGTCATTTCCGATCGAGAGCGCTCTCAGGGGGATCTTTTCCCCCCCCTCCCTTCCCTTTTCATAGTGATAGCCGCAAAGCGTTTTTTTCTGCCAGGCTTTTTTCCCTTCCCCTGCCCCTCTCTGTCGTCACCGAGGACATCTAGGGGGAGATGCTTTTTCCCATACCTTCTTTTATGTTGAGGATCTCCCCCCGGTAGAACAATCTTCCGTTTTCAAGTATGAGTCTCTCTTCTTGAGACTGCAGCCATTCATATATAATAGCTCCCTCCCTCAGGATCCTTTCCCCCCTTCCCAATTGGCCCCTTTCCTGCGATTTGCTGCTGAGTAATTCCCACTCATAGTGTGACCCCTTTTTCCCATGGCTGATGAAAGAGCCCCCCCTTCCCTTTTTATGGTGACAAATATCTCTTCTCCTACTACCGTCCTTCAGATGAAGATTTTTCTTTCTTCTTTTGGCCCCCTCTTTGGTCGAGACACTTTTTTCCCCCTGAATCGTCCTGGTTTTCTTTTTGAGACCCCCCCAACCTCCCTCCCCCCTTTCTTTGAAGCGGTGAAGATCTCCTTTTCCAAAAAATTTCTCCAATTAGCCCCCTGTGAGATAGGAATGACCTGTTCCTTCTTTTTGTGGGAATTCCTTTCTCCGGCCTTGACAGGATAGCTTGATTTTTTTTTTCCTTCCAAGTCCCACCGTCCGCAGGAGGTATACGTCCTCCGCAAACCTTTTCTTTCCCTCTGGCCAGCTAGTAGGAATAGATCCTTATATAGATACTTTTCCTTCCTCAGGCCTACCCCCTTCTCCCCTACAATGAGACTCCCTTTTCCTCCCCTTTTTTAGAAGCACCTCGGCCCCTCTTCCTGTAAGTAGTGGAAATGGATTTCTTCCTCTCACCGTAGCCTTTTCTTAGGTTTTCCTCCTTTCCCCCCTGAAGGTAGAAGGGAGAAGTTTTTTTGACTCTTCTTGCTCCCCCCATGCTTGATTTCGGTATCTCTTCTTTTGGACGGGCAGTTTTTTCTTTTCATCCGCCTTTTCCCCCCCTGGGCATGAATCCCCTCTTTTATAGGAGACCTTTTTGTTGCGGCCTTCCCACCCTCCCCCCGTCTGAAAAAATCCCGTTTCCCCCCCTCCTTTGCCTGACGATTTTCTTCTCGCCATGCTTTCTGAAATGCTTCTCGACTCCAAAGAAAGGAAACTTCGACACATCCTTGGAAATGAGCAGTCCTCCCCTCGTGCCTTTTCAAGTTTTGCAGATAGAAACCTCCCCCTTCCCCAAAAGATAATTTTAGCAAGGCTCGTTCTTCAGGAACTAATGAACTTCCTTCCCCCCCTCTCGTCGTCACCCCCTCCTTCCCCTCCCCAGCTGGCCCCCTTTCTCTTCGATGTGATAACATCCCCCCTCCCTTATTTCGATGAGGAGGCTTTTTTCCGCCGCGACTTCCCCCCCCTCTTCATGTTCTTTCTTTTTCACCTGCAGCTTTTTCGTGATTTCCCTTCGGAACGATCAGTCCAGAATCGACCTGTTCAGAAGAGGACTTCCGATGCCCCCTCCTGGAGCAGCAAGACCTCCACTTTTACCCCCCTTCACCTCCCAGCTTTCTTCCGTTAGCGACATTGACGCCCTTCCCCTGACCTTTCCCTTTGGCCGGCTCTTCGCTTCCCCCAGTGTTTTCGGTTTTTTTAGACCTGAAACCTGCATCTTTCCCCCTCTCGCACCATTTTGCACCGTAAAGTCCCTTTCCCCCGTCTTCCCTTTTGATGCGTACCCTTCTTTGTTTTCTTGTGAATTCCATCCTTAAAATTTTTATCGACCGTCTTCATTCGAGATGAAGTATTCATTTTTCCTCCAGAAGTCCCCCTTCTCCCTATTTTTCTTTAGGAGGTCCCTCCCCCTTCTTACGCGTCCAGCTGTGAGGTTCTCCCCCTCCCCTCGGCGTCGGCGTGCCCCCCCCCCTATCGACCTTGCCAAGCCCGGGTTTTTCAGCGGGATTCTTTTTCATTTCCCCCCCAACTGTTGAACTTGTCGGCTCCTTGCCCATACGCACTTTTTTTTTTCAAAACCCTTCCTGTTTCCCTTCTGGTCACCGACGTGTTTTTTTTTTTTTTTGCCGAGATCCCTCTAGAGCTTTATCGCCTTCCCCTGTCGCCGACGTAATGTCCCCCCTCCGAAGTCGAACGCTACTTCGCATCATTTCGCTCCGGACCCTTGACCGAGCATGCCTCTGCTTCCTCCATCTTTGGGCCATTTTTCCTGGCGGTCGCCGGTTCGAGCGATACCCTGGACCGGCTCAATGAGGTCCAGAAAGGGGACACGGCGACCTAAAAGCTTCCAAGTCCTTTACCACGATATGCGTGTGGTATTAACTACCACCTTTTTCCGTATTAGTAATAATGCTCTTCTCTCCTAATACTTCCGCCCCCCTTCCGGCCGCTCGGTTTTATTTTCCCCTCCCCCCACCGATTTTTTTTGGATCGATATCGCCTTTCTCTTTATTCCTTTTCCGAGCGATAAGAGGCCCTTCTTCCCTTTTCACTCCCTCCCTCCTTTGAACTTTTTCATCGTGTCGGAACTCCGCCGGCTCTTCTTCCCTCCCAAAAAGACACATTCTTTGTCCTTCACCCGTGCTCCGGTTCGGGCTAGGCTGCACCGTTTTTTGCTGATTCCCCCCCTCGAAGACCTGTCCCCTTTTTTTCAAAAAAAGAGCTTTTTATCCTTCGAAGCAGGACCTCTTGTTGCCTCGTTGAGCTCTCGGTCGGGATGGTCAAGTCCGACGCTAAGCGTATATTCCCTCCCGGTATTCCAGAAATGTCCCGCGTCCGGTGGAGTTTCGGCATTCTTCTGTTGGGTATGATCGATCCTTAGCTTTCGCTTTCTATGGGGAGGTCAATGACTTCCCCTACCTTGTCCCGTTCGACTCCAACATTCCGTCGGCCCCGCGCCCCCCGTCGTTCCCCCCTTCTCCCGATGTAACTGTATGGGTGACACTTTAAAGGTCCCTTTGCGCGACTGGTGACCCCCCCTTTTGCTTTCCGTCCCCCCTGGCTTGGAAAAGGTTCTATCTGTTGAGCCGACTCGGCGATGTCACAAGCTGACGCGTAACGGCCTTTCTGACATCGTCTCTGCCTTTTTTCGTGCCCGCGATCGGCACAGAGATCACCCCAAAGATATGACTCTCGAATTTTCGCCTAAGAGCAGGTTTTAGGGATTGTTCCCTGCACTCCGCCGCACCAGTGTACGAATAAGTGGATCACGTCAATTACGTTTCCTACTCAATGGGTCGTGTCGTAGTTTAAGACACCTTTTCTATTTTTCCGTTTTTTCCGGACGGCAATGCCGTGAATTCCTTCCTGGTGATACTCTTGAAGCGGTTCAATTTCTGGAAGGCGTCAATGTCGGCTCCTCCTCACAAGAGCCCTGGTCGTCCGATTGCGCAGTGTTTTCGCTCCTCGGTGGATGCTTTCTCGGGCATCGGTCTTTTTTGCATCGTAGTAGTCCCTTGCTTACCTGACCCGGCCATCATGTTTTGCTTCGTTCCTTCTTTAAAAAGCACATCATGAATTAATCGCGGGGCCGCTTCCTCATCATCGAAGAATTCCGTCATGGTTTTTTCAATCAGAAGGAGCCGCGCGTCCAGACATTCCGCGGGACGCGACGAATCCTTGCAGGAGTTCCTTCCGCCCCTTTCCTCTCCCATGGCGGACCCTTTGTTTGGGTTTTTGAGTTATCCGGTTCGTAACCCTTTTCCCACTTATAGAGACGCTGCCCCCCCCCAATATGGAGGCTTCCTCTGCTAATTTCCTTAATGGTTCCCTTCGTTGGTTAAATCTATCCTCATTTCCATTTCCCCTGCAGTAAGGGAGCCTCCTCCTTCTGGTTAGTACCTTCCCCTTTGCAGGCAACTTTCATTTTAGCCCACCTTTTTGGGTCCATTGAGAGAAGATTTTCCCTCGTCCCCTATCATAAAACCTTTTCCCTTGAATGCACAACTTTCTTTCAGAGGCTTTCTAAAAGGACCTGCCCTTTTTCCCCACCTCTTGCCCCGAGATTTTCTAGATCAAGCATTTCTAAACTCTTCAGAGCACGACGGCATTTTTTTACCGGCCTTTTTCTCTTGGCACGGACCTCTCCGTCAACACGGGCTGAAGCCCTTTTTTCCCCCTTAGTGCCGTCATTCGCCGATCGGCTATGAATTCGGGAGTCGATTCGACCCTCCTTCTTTTCGAAAGGATTCCGGCGTCGATAGATCTCCCCCCCTCTCCGAGATCTTCGACTGCCCCATTTGGATCTCTGACAATACCTTCTTGTGACAGAGATGGATTTTATTTGGGGTGTTCCTTGGGTGAATAGATCCCACTTTCAAGCCCTATCCGTCCCCATAAGGATTTCCTTCCGCGGTTCCCAGGGCTTTATCTCAGGGCTTCCCCCCTGGCGTCCCCTGGGGTCCGGCTCGCTCTCCCCGCGGCGTCGGGATTGCTTGTCGTACAAATCCCCCTTTTTTCGTCTTTGGTCACCCTCTTTTTTTTCTAAGTGTCGCGACCACTTCCGGGTTGGTGAGACTATCGGGCCCCTTTTTATTCGAGAGTGAGGCCATTTTCTCCTCCGAGATCTTTGTGTAAACATCACCCTTCCAAAGGATCTTTCCAGGGTGATACTTTTACTCTCGGGGCCCCGGCCCTCAGCCTCACTTTCCATTAGCGGTCCTCCCCTTTGAGGGCTTGCCGAGAGGCCTTTGGCGCCTATATGAGAGACCGCTCTCATCACTTTTCTCCCTAGATTGTCCCTCCAGGTCTTCTCCGTTCAAGGCTCTTTCAACCCCCCCATTGATGGGAATTGACTTCCCTTCTCCACCGAGGTCTTGCTCTTTAGGAATTAACATTCCTTTTTCTTAAAACAGGAAGTCCTCCTTTTCGACTTTCTCCAAGAACTTTTTTTCCCTATCACGCTCTCCCGATGGCCTATTTGATATTAAAAATGCGCCCTTTTTCTCCCCCAGATCCCTTCCCTCGGCAGTACACCTTTTGTGTACGCTTCCTTTCCCTTTTTGAAGTTCAAGAGTGCCATCGAGCCAGGCTAATATCAGTTCTTACCCCCCCCCACACCCCCCCCACCGGAGACCCCTCCTCCCCCTGCCCTCGGAGATCCGCAACACTCTTCCGCGGAGATCCCCGCCCTATCGATGAAG
>Ga0179593_1523683_pt1 | contig 17323 bp, 16 predicted proteins | sample CZODoug2_1_08_16_FD_185931 | JGI IMG/M metagenome (GOLD analysis project Ga0179593, IMG submission 185931) | Vadose zone soil fungal communities from Angelo Coast Range Reserve, California, USA - CZODoug2_1_08_16fungal (PacBio error correction) | ecosystem: Environmental > Terrestrial > Soil >... | reverse complement strand
CCCCTCCCCTGCATCGTTGCCATCTTTTTGCGTCGTTTCCCCCTTCCCTTAAGATTCCCTCATTCTCCAGAAGCTAAAGACCTTGTAGCCTTTTCCAAAAGCCGGCCGTGTCTTGTGCAGACCCATCCAATGGGGCTCGTACTTCTTCGAGGTGAACTCGCATAAAGATTTTGATTCCCTTTTCTCCAATCAATTAGACCCCTAACATCGAGCTTCCCCACATTTGTTTTCCCCTCTGAACTCCCTGTTCACCGGCACTACCAGTTATGTTGGAACGATTCCCTTTTTCCCAAGATATTCAGTAGGAGATGTCGGGAATAGGATAGGATCACATCCCCAGAGCTTTCTCGTTTGCAATTCCATGTTTTCCGATCCGATCGAAAATCCCCAAGCATGCCCCCGCCTTCCCCCCTTCTCCCCTCGCCTCTCCTGTGCGTCGAGACTTAGTTCGCCCTTCTAATTTTTCCGAAGTAATTCCTTGACCCAAACCTGACAGAAAAGTTCCCCCTCCTGTAGAGAACCCTCTCGTCCTCCTCTGAAGAGACTCCCCTCCAAAGCGAAGGTCCATAAAGATGTTTCTCCCCTCCCTCTGGTTTCTTAGACAGACCCAGGCTTTAATTGAACCATTTCAGTTCATGCATCCCCCTTTTCTTTTTCCCCATTTCTCTTATTTAATGCATTATGGCAGAGGCGCCCTTTAGATACTAGTTTTAGTCTTCCTCCCTCTGATTTTTCAAGACAAAGTTTCAATGCCACCCAACCAAATCCCTTGCAGTACCCTTAGGACTCCCTCTTTATAGAGGGAGTCATCGATTTTTTTGTTTTACCCCCTTTTCTCTTGAATTAACTTCCGCCGCTCTGCCGAAGTCACGCTAGGAAAGGCAACCCCGCATCCTCTCCTTTGATTGACTTAGGAAATAATTCATTCTCTATCCTTTCCCTTTCCCCCTTTCGGGGCCCGGTCAGCACCGGTGCTAGGATCACTGCGGAAGTTTTTCGAAGCTTTTTTTTTCCCCCAGATGATGTCTTTTTCAGAATCGTGACCTCCTTTCAAGTTCCCTTCTGCAACAGGGTAGGACGTTTGCGATTACCTTATTTACGTCTCCGCCACTTCCTTGGGCGACCCCTTTTTTTTTCTTACTTTGACGAGTCTCCTAGCGAGGCTCTGCTTCCGTTGTTTTTCTGCATCTAACGTTTCCCTTTATCCCGTCGGCCTTAGAACCGGCCACCCATCGCAATCATCCTTGCTTTCTTTCCCCCTTACACTCCCACCCCCGCGGTTTCTCTCTCTTTTCCTCCGTTTCCGGGGTGAGTCTGGAATCCATAGAATCTAAGCCAGCAACAGATCCTACTTTTTTGAATTTGCGTCCCTTCTCCCCCCTTTACGGGCTTTTAAATGTCTCACCCGTAGGACGGCTTCAACAACCTTCTTCCTCTAGCTTCTCGACTTCAAATACCCCCTTGACCTTCGTCCAGATAATGGTTTGCTGAAGGCGAAAGCATTCTTCTTCCCTTTCCGTTTTATCACATGCCGCCAGTGTCACGGCCCCTTCTTCACTTTCATCTCCTTTTTTCCAAGAAGTGCTTTTTCGAAAGCTCCTTCCCCTCTAGTCCGATTTTGTGGGGGCCTCTCTTCTATAGTCCACCGTTAAGGGGCGGCGGGCGAATATTTCCATTCCCCTTTTAATTCTTTTCTTGTCTTTCCTTTTTCCACGGCGGCAGCGCTTTTTCCTTTTCCTTCTTCCCCCCTAGATTTTTTTAGTCGAACTTCCTGCATAAACCCATGGATCGCGATGATCTAGTCACCGACGTTCGAAACTTCCGGAATGACTCTCTCAGTGCCTATGGCTGACACGTCTCGAGGCGTCCTTCTTCACCCCCTTCCAACCTCTGCAGTGGTCATGTACACTACCAGCGTTTAGTTCGCAACTCTTTGATGCTTCACTCTTTCCTTCTTCTCTCTTCGAGTCAGAACCATCAATCAGGTGATATAGTTTTCCCCCACCTCTTTTCAATAAGGTTTTGGGAAGTCCTCTGACCACCCCGCTCGGCATCAAGGCCCTTTTGTTCTTCAATTTTTCCCTGGTCTTTTTAGGTTTTCCCAGGTGAACTAGGATTTTCATCACCCCTTCTCTATTACGATCGCGGCTTATAGAGCGAGCTAGTGTTCCAAAGCCTTTTTTGATCAGGTTGGGATATTTTAGATCTTGCACCTTTTTCAGTGCAAAGATAGTAGTTTCTTCCCCCCCCCAAGGGTCGCTTATCTCTAACCGATCCTGCCACTAAGCCTTCCTTCATCCCTTGGCCATGAATCCCGTTCACAGCACCTTCGTAGTGCAAAAATTTTTTTCCCCGGTCGATGTCAGACGTTCCCTTTGACCCTGGGATAATCCGATTCGGCCCCGCGTCGATTTTTAATGGGCCTGGTGATACGAACTCAGCTAGCTGGTTGAGTCCTTCGTTTTCGGAAACTCTCGAGCCTTGACGAGGACCCATTTTTTTTTCACCTCTTTTCTTTGAAATCTGTTTTCTGCCAATTACGTTACCGGAGAGTCTTAAGATGTCGACTTTTTTTCCCCTATCTTTTCTCTTTAACACCGCCGATCGATCCAGGATCACTTGCTGCAGGTGAATACTCTATAATTTTCCTTATCCGTTGTTGTTGTGCTTCTCTCTGCCTCTTTTTTTTTTCGTAGTTAACTTAACCCTATTACACGATTCCCGTTTTGAGTATACCACAGATTCCGAAGCTCCCGTTTCTCCCTTATTCCCCAACTGAAGAAGGTATCAGACCCCCACACCGCCAGGGGACTTCCCTCTCGCGAGGTTCCCCCAATCCTCCTCAACGATGATCTCTCTTCCTATCACCCAGGCCAAATTTCGAAGCGGCCCTTCTTTCAGAGAAAAATTTTCCTCCCGTTACCTTCCCCCCTCCTTTGAAAAAGTTGCACACCCTTCTGTTTCTGTGGACAGATTCACGATAACCCACTCCCTTCTTCTAGTATGAATAGGATAGGAGAGGTGATAACAAGCCCCAAATTGTGAAGCGCCCCTCCTATCTTCACCCCTGGTCTTTCAGATACCCTCCTTCTCCCGATTCTTTCGACATAGGAAGTCTCTCGCCCCCTTCGAGTCCCCGTCGTTCAGACCCTCGGTAACGCGGATGAGCAGACCTTGGCCCTTTACCAGTTGTTCTAACCCTTCCTTCTTTAGTCTCCGCGGATGTTGTCGAACTACGCACCCTCCTCATTCCCCAGTACTGTCCCCCGATATCAAATGGGCTTGCTGTTGCCTCCTTGGGCCTCTCCAGGAACCCGGTTTACTTGAAAAATTTAAACTTTCACCTAGTTGAGAAATTAAGATTGATTTTAATGAACAGGTCAAGCGTAGGATGGTCTCTTTTTTTGACTTTTCTTCGCGAATCTGTATTCTGTAAAGCATAGCACAATGGCCTACACCCCCCAAAATACTCCCCCCGACGCTTGGTTGATGACGATGAGAATAGAGTTTAGCCCGCTTCCCGATGAGTGTTTTTTGCATAGCATTGTGCCACTTCCCTTGCTGAAAGCATCCCGATATCTTTTCCCCCCTACCCCCTCTCCTTGGGTACCCTCTACTGAATCCATGAAATTTGGCTCTCTCTCTTCCCTGACTCTTCAATTCCCCACCTGGGCTAGATCCTTATTTGAGGAATTTCGCAACCCTCCTGTGGAACCATCTTTCTTTTTACTAATAAGTGAACCATAAGTAGGACATGGCGGTAACCCCCCCTCTTTTAACCTTAAATTTTATCCTTCGTCCGACAATTAATAGGACTCCGTTGTTTTAGGAGCTTCACCTTCCTCTTCTTTTTTCGGATTCCGTTTTTATTCAACCCTTTTGAGAATTTTCAGTCTGAGGCATGATAGGAATCAGTTTTGCCCTCCCTCTCCGTGCGGCTCTCTTTTTCTATATCTTTAATACGCTCACCCCCGATCCTCTCCTCCCGTTTCCGACGAGGATCACCCTCGGGGTTTGCTGTAGGAGGAAATTAAAACTTTCTCCTCCCCTGCATATTTCTTTTCCTTTTGGACCCTGACCAGCGTCTACATTCCCATTTTCTCACCTCTAGAGGATACACAAACTGCAGACTCTCCCCTTCGCGCGTTCCTCGCCTTCCCCCCCCCCGAAACGTCTCCCGATTGTGGGGAAGCGTGATTCCTCAACTCCCTGACAAGTGTGCCCCCGATGCCGCCTTTAAGTCCGTCCAATCTAAAAAACCGACCGTTCCTTTGAAATACTCCGCCCTCTTGCTCTTCGCCCGTTTGGCCGGCACCGAGTAATTTCTTTCTCGCCCCGTTTCGGGCCTGTACCTTCAATGCCAAGGAGATTTCTTCTTTCTGTCCTTACGGAGGACAGGCTGGCTGCCCGTTCGCTTAGGAGTCTCCCCCCAGTCCTCCCAAAGGCGATTAAGCGCTGAGAATTATTCCCTAGGATTACGTCTTGAACAGGATTTTCTTTTTGGTGTGTCCGTTGATCTGGCGCTCGTCTTTCGGCCCCCTAAGATATCTAACTGTCCGCCGATGACTACCGGCCGTAACCAAGAGGACTCACCTTTTCTAACGAAAAGGGTCACGGCGACTGTTTCCTGTCCTTGTATTCCCCCCTCGAAAACAGGTTGATAGGCCCGTACATCTTCTGGACCTTTTCCTTCGGGCCTTCCGTCTGACACCGGATCACGACGCCGCGACGTTTCTATCGTCTCCTTTCGGTGTGACAGCTTTCGTCATTTCCCAACAGCTCTTTCGATACGGCATTCTACTTTCTCTTCTCGGGACTTTGGCTCAACCGATTGGTTTTTTTCTTTTTTTTTTTTCCTCGACACATTTCCCCTTCTAGTCGCTTTTCTCAAAAGGGTTCCCCTCTTTCCCCTATGACTACACCGACCTGAATATCGTTGACGGTCCTTGAACTTCCTTCCAGCTTTTTTTTGCAACCTTTCACCTGATTGCATCTTTCAAATTACCTTCCTTGCCTACCGTTCTTCTCTCCTTCAGGGATGATCGGAAATCAGCTTCTCTTTCTTTTACGTTCGACCTGAGACTCTCTGCCCCCGGGGGTCCCTTCCCCCTGAGTGCCAATCTTTTGTTGCTTTCCCAATACTTTCTACCGGAGAGTCTTACCTCTGTGGAGACCAACCTTCTCAGATTTCTTTCCCGTCCTGTCGCAAGATCCAGGGATTCCCCTATTCCTTCGGTTCTAGATTTTTTCCCTTTTTTAGAGATTTCCCCCTCTTCTTGGACTCCCCCCCCCTTTTATATTGCTCGTCGGTTGCCCTGAAATATATATCGTTTTTCCCACCAGAGTTGATCCGTACCCGTATTCGCAAACAAGATCGCTAAGAGGCAGAGGTCATGTCCCCCCTTCTTTTTCCCCCGTATCTTCCTTTTCCCCCCCGGAATACACGACATGAGTCTGATCGATCAAACCCCCAATTTCGACGTCGCAACTGTTTATGCAACTTGGTTCCTTGTCCCGATAAATAGCAGGTGACCCTTTTGCCCCCTTTTTGACCCGATCATTTCCACCCTCCCCGGTCCCAAACCCGCTCTTAAGGTCGGCGTATTCCTTCTTCCTAGATTTACTCTCCCCCCTTTTGCAGTCAGAGAATCTTTCCCAACTTCCCCCCCTTTTTAGCGTCCCTAAACGATCCACCAATTTACTACTCTCCCGTTTTCTGACCCCCTCCCGTCCGCAAAGGTCCAATGCTATCGCCCTCGCTAAAGGGTTGATGCCTTGAATTTTCCTTTTTTCCCCCTGTCTCCCACAAAGTCCCGTGGTGCAAACAGCTGCCGGGTATCGCGTTGTTTTCGCGAACTTCCAGACCGCGCGGCTGTCCCCCGATTCCCCTTGGCGGTATGCGAAGCGATGACAGGAACATGCTGAATGTCCTACCTCCCCCGGTCGCATTAATCTTGGATTTAATGCCGTCTGGCTTGACATTTCTCCTTCGTAGTATTCTTGTGCCTGGCCTCGTGCGGAGCCATTCTTCACATGTCTTCCCACAACCCCAAAAACCCAATCGTGCCTCCTCCTTGAGTTTTGAGGACCTATGGCATAGCGATCCTCCTCCGATGAGTGGTCTGTAATAGCCTTTTCCTCTCTGCATAAAATTGACAGAGGCTGTTCCCCCCTTCTTCCTTCTCTAAATAAAAATCATGGGAACCCAGATTACCTTACTCTCCCCCCTTGGATAGAAGTATAAGCCTTCGCGGTGCGTCCTCCCTTTCTTTCCCTTCCTTTGGACGGATTTCGCCAGAGGTCGTTTTGAACCTGAGTACGGTTTTCCTCCTCTCCCCTGTCATCTTGCAAAAGGGGTCGGAACCCCTCTAATTTTTCCTACGTCACGTTCCACCCTCATCGGCTCCGTTTCGGGTTATTTTTCTAATTTTCTGAGTCTTCCCCCCTTTTTTGAGCATCTACCCCCCCTTACGAGGTGATCAATCCCTGGTCCCGGCATTCTTGACATCAGTTTCTCCAATTCAGAATTATGATCGTGATGACCATGATTTCTATCTCTCATTTTTCCTTAATCCCCCCGTTTTTTTTTGCTTTCAGACAACACCAAAACCGCTGGTTAGGATAAGCATCTTCTCCGCCCCCGAGCCTCCGCTTCTTGAATTGCGTTTCACGGTTGGTCCCTTTTCCTCTTACTAAATTGCTCACCCGTTGGATCGAGGGATAACCCCCCGGAAGCAATCCCCTCCTTTTTTTCGAATTCGCCTTCCCTCCCTCAACGCCTCCGAACGTTTCACGCGGACTCTGTCTTCAAGACAGTACATTTTTCGTCTCTCAACGTTTTCCCAAGACATGCCGACCCTTATTCACTCTTTGAAAAAACGACATCTTTTTTTACCCTTCCGCTGTTTAGAAATACTTTTCCGCCTATGATCTAGCCGCTTCTGGGCTCTTTCTCTCTTCCAGGGAAGATTAGCATGTAAAGTAACAATTCTGATTTCCCCCCTCTTAGGCGGCAGAGCTTCTTGAATGCCCTGCCTTCCTTTCGCTCCTTCAAAAAGCGGGCTCGTCACTCTACGATTGACTTCATCCCCCTCTATGCCAGCCAGGTGATTTTGGTGATGATTCCCTTTTCTTTTGCTTCACCCCAATCTCCCCTCCCTTCTTATTTCTCCAGGGGACGCACGATCCCAGGACTGGCAGTAACCTCATCTTACCCCCAAGCTGTTTTTCTATGATTTTACCTGTGGGTTTTAACGGACCTGTCCTTCTTTCAGCCCAATCGAAGCTATCGGGCCCGACCACTATGGACAACGAACTTTCCCCCATTTTCTCTGGGCACTTCTCCTTCCCCGCGCTTCATTTCCACGACGATGGAGGGTCTTCATCTACTTTTTTCATTCGGTACTGTCATCGGCGGCTACAAACTTCTAGAGAGGGCTACCAATCTAGTCTGTGGATCGGGCCCTCTGGTGGCGCAGGCTCTGATCTTTCTACAGGCAGAATTCGTAGCTTCTCCTTCCCCAGGGGGTGCGTCTGGATCTCTACCGCTCCCTCTACGCTCCTTCCCTGAATTGTTTGATAGGGAATGACTCTTCACCAGTAAAAGACTCGGTGCCCACCCGCTGGATCCGCGGGAACAAAGGAAACCATTTTCCTCACTCTCTTTTGACCTTGGGAGTTGTTCGTCCCCACTCCGCTGGGAAAGATTTCTTTTTTTTTCGTTAGAAACCTCTCGCTCCCAAGGAGGTCTGCCCTTCTTTTCCATTTCTGGAACTTTTAGTCCCCCAGGTCCTTTTTTGAAGTCTTTTTTCCCAATCAACGGATATCGTTCGCTTTTCCGTTTTTCCAAAAGAAGAGCCAGATGGAGAAGATGAAGTTCGGTGAAATTTCTATCTCCCTCCTCTCCGTTTGTTTTTGTTCTCTCTTCTTCCTTTTCTTCCCCTTTCGTGCATAGTGGTGAAACGGCCTACCAGAGATACCTTTTAGTCCCCGTTCCTCAAATTCCGCTCTGGAGGAGGATGCCCCAAATTAAAATGGGCTTTCCCATTATCCGATTTTTTTTCCACGACATTCCGCTACGGATTTCGCTCACCCAGGCACATTCCCTCCTCCTGAAGAAATAGATCTCCCCAAGGGGTTCATGCATTTTCACCACCTCTGGACCCTTTGCCCTAACCAGTTGTGACTGTGACCATGTCCCCCCGTGGACACCGTATCTTCGTCAGCTGACCGGTCCTCTCTCTCCTTCAGAGCGCTCAATAGCTGGCCTCAATTGTAGCGCCGCCCCATCCCTCGGCCCAGCCTTTTCCAGCCGACCTGCGTTCCGCTGAGTTCTCCAAGGAGTTATTCCTCGCTAAGGTCCGCCGAATTGGAAAACATTGAACTGACCCTTTCCACCCCCCTTTTTTAACCCTTTCCTTTTTTTTTCGTGAACAAGCGGTGGCAGCGACCTTCCCCCGAAGCGAAGGTATTTAAATACAAGTCCAGATAGACTTTTTTGTCATTTTCTCTTTTTTCTTTTCCGTCTCTCCCTTCACAGGCTCCGTCCCCTGTCAGGGGTTACCCCACCCAGTCCTTCAGTCCTCCTCCCTTTCCTTTCCTGCAAGTATGGCCTTTCTTACATGCCCTAAGGGGAGTGACGGCTCCCCGTTGGGAAGGAAGAGAAGCATCACACCCAACCCCCACCTCCTCTCAGTGCTCACTTCGAGAGGGTGATGACGAGATCATTTCGCTTCTCGCTCGCTTTGCTGCTCATAACCTTTCCTGATTGAATAGCCATTGCAGTTCTCCTCCTACCTCGGTGAAAGGATCAGAACCCCCAATATTTTGTCTTTTTCAGATTCGCACATACTTTCCAATGTCTCTAGTCCCTCCGTTCTCTTTTTGGTCCCCGTTTCGGTGTAGATTTCTTGCGTAGTTCGAAAACATAGTCCACGTGTGTTCTTTTTTAAGTTGAATTGCCCCCCCGTACATTTCCCTTCCTTTCTTTCCACCTTTTTGAAACCGTTGGGAATTTACCTTTCCCTATTCAGGCCCCCATTTCCAGGTCGTGTTTTCCCTTGTCCGCAGTTCCAGAGAGATCCTCGGCATTCCGTGTTCGCAATCTTTCTTTTCCAATCGTTGGAGCATTCTCTGCCATGAGACCCTGGCCCTAAGGTTCCCCTCCAAGGAGCCTCTTATGATAGTGCTTTCTCTTCTCTCTTTACTAACACCCAGCGGTGACTATCTTTTCCTAATACTCCTTTTTTTTTGTTTTTTTCTCTTCCCCGTCCTTTTTTTAGGAGGAAATACTACTCACCTCCTCCACGAGAATAGTCTTTTTTTAATTGAGACCGATTTGGTTCTAAGTTCTGCTACCTTCTACACTCCAGAGCTCAAACACTGGTCCGAATAGCCCCTCCGCGTCGAATCTTCCTCCCCACCCTCCCACTTCGACCTACTGAAGTTGACGCTGAAGGCTCCAATACGTAAAGTTTCTTTTTCGACCCGTGGGGCTGTCCCCATGTTTCCCTTTTTGTACGGGAACATCTTGAACCCCCCCCAGAATCACAGAGGTTCCCGCCGCTGTTCTGACCCGCCTTCGTTTCTACGGGCACCCGTCCTTGGTATAGCCCCCCGGAGGGTCCTTCCCCCCAAGCCCAGGCTAATGGATTCTTGGATTCCATTTTTCCTTTTAAGGTCGCAAGATGGATGCCCGGCCTCTTCATTTGAGTTTCCTCTCTCCGCGCTAAACACAAAGGAGAGGATCAGTTCCCTACCTTTCTTTCTCCCTGGCGGCGAAAGTTTATGACCCTTTTTTCTTTTTAAGGTTATTGGTGTCTCTTTCTTGGACCGCATCGAGGACTTCCCAATCTCCTCTAATATACTTCCCCTGCAAGTGGCAGTAATCACCATTTTAATTTCCGTAACCGCATTGTTCTGATTTACCCCCCTTCGGTTCCCCCCCCTCTGATTTTTATTTCCTGCGTCGAGTCAGAAAAATAGCACTCTTCCTCTCCTCCCTTTTCTGGACCTTTCTTCCCTGTTTCTGGCGTTCGCCCCCAAGTTTTTCCCTTAAGCCCTGAGGGTTCTCGATCGTAATTTTGGTCGTTATTAAGTCTTCACAACGCTCGAGGGCGATTATATTTCTTATTTTATCGGTGATGGCAGCAATCGCGGCTTGGGCATTCTTTGTAGAGTGGGAGAGGAAAGAGATCCAGTGAATTGTTCTTTCGATGCTTTCCCTTGGGCGCGGTTTTTTCTCTTAACGATCCCTCCCGACTCCCTTTGCCCTTTGGTGATCGTGGCCCCTGACATGTCCCCACTTTTATACTTTTCTTGTGCAACCCTTCCCTTCCGTGCGGGAACTTCCCCCGTTGAAACCCTTGGGATATTTCTTTTTTGGCCCTAAATTTTTTTTTTGCTAAAGCAGCTAGGTTTTCTGCTTTTTTTTTTTCCTTTTTCGAAACTCGCGAGAGTGACGATTAAGGGTGGTACTGGCATTTGCCCTTCTTTTAATTTTTTTTTTTCCCCACCCTCTTTCTTACGCTCTTGAGATAACCAACTGTATATAGGTAGATTTCCGTTTCCCGAAGAGCACTTTCCCCTGGAGGGCCACGATGTCGGGAGGTGAATATTCTCCCTTACTCCTCCGTTGTTCTCTGATCTTCTTTCCCCTCCCATGGACGTGTTTTCGTAGGTTTGAACGGAAAACCGAGAGCCTGTTTTGATTCCCCCTGTTCGACGGTAGCCCGTCTCGCCAACAAAGATCTCCGGCAGAGGTATCCCAACTTTACAATTTTACTCTGACGAGTCGAAACCGCCCATCGCCCCCTGCCCCTATCTGATTTTTCGAACCAGGACCATCACGCTCCTCCCCCCCAGTCCCAAGGTTCTAATTTCCCTTTGAACCTTCGTTTTGACAAAGTTTCCCCTTTCTGTTTTCCCTCCTGCACGACTCGGAAAAGGATTATTAAGTTTCCTTGTTTTGTGGTGCCTAGGATCGTAGATAAGAAGGTCCTGCCTTGTCAGATTTCCCTCTGCAGAGAAAGGCAACCGACAACTTTCAGGTTTGGGGGGAAAATCTCTCCTTCTCGCTCCTTTTCAATGTCCTCATCGCTAACGAGGTTGATGCACCTCCTCCCACTGAACTTTTCCCCCCTCCCCCCTTGTCGATAGAGGGACCAAGAGGTCTGTTTCGAAGACTGTTTTTCCTCGAACTTCCCTCAGAGCACTGTCCCCTTCTAAGATGTAACCAGAATCACATGTCTTCCGGTTCTCCCCCTCTTTAGCTAAAGTGCTCGTGAAAATTACATGTTTGTAAATCAATCAACCCACCCTTTGTTCCCGTCGCTTGTCTTACCAAGTATGGCCGTTAGGCCCCCCTTTTCTCGTTTTTTATCGCCGGATCGCTGCTTGCCCCAGAGAAACTCCATCACCAAACCCCCCTCCCCTTTTCTTCTTCCAGAACTTCTCGAGGGTGATGCCTGAGAATAGAGTTATTCTCCTCTTTCGGCCCGTAACCATCTGACTAGCCCCCATTGAACCCTCCGCTGCCGCCAACCTCCTTATATCCGAATCCATATTTTGCCGTGACTTTCTGCCCCCCCCTTGGTTCCCCCTCCGAATTCGTTTGCACGGTACCAACTCTTATATCTTACTTTTCTCCCTGATTCGACAGCCTTTTTTTATGTTCCCCCTCCAGGAGAAAGTGAAAAGTACGTAGGCATCTGCCTTTTTGAAAATTCCTTTTTCCCCAAGAATCCCTTATTTAGAATTGAGTCCCAACTTTTCCCTCTTTAGAAGATTTCGGGTTTATTTGCGTACGAGGAGTCGGATTACCTTTCCCCCCCCCCACTCCCTCACGAAGGATGCACTGTCAATGGAATCCCCTGTAGAACCCAGCCCCTTCTTATGCCTTCTTTTGATTTTTTCCTCCCAATAACCACCGCTGTGATCTCTTGTTAATAATAATCCTCTGTTTATATCCGAGAGTTTTTTCGTAGTATAGGAGATTCCACAACAGATAGCTATGAATTCCCCCTGAGGGCCTTCTTCCCGTTTCCGTTCTGGAAACTCACCCCTATGGGCATAGAGGATTAACACCTTTTACCTCCCATAGCTTCGACTCTGCGCCCCCACCCTTCCCTAAACCCCCCTCGACCGATGTGGATTTTGAAGGTCCATTCAGTCTTGGTTAAGGAAAATTTGCCCGCTTTTTTTCCGAATTACGTGCAATGTAACGGACCCATTCCTCCCCAACCGACCTTTCATTTTCAATTCTTTTCAGACCAGTAAGAAAGATGTACTCTTTCCTCCCGTCCTCATTCGTCACGTATAGCCCTTTGAGCGGCCTTCCCCGTAAAGGAACATTCGCTTTTATGGCATGCATTTAATTGGAAGGAGGCTCCTTTTTCTGCAAGAGGACTTCCCTTCTCCCCCTCCTCTAAAAATGAGAGTAAGCCTGTCTCTGAGGCAGTCAATAACCAGGAGAAGTCTTACGGAGTTCTGTTTGTGATGACAGTTTCTGTTACCGCCCTGAGTCGTTACACTTCTCAAGGACCACATGTCCCTCCCCTCCCCCCAAGACTTTCCGTTTAAATCCCTCGGGACTTCCTCCCACCTCTGATTTTTTTGCATTACCCTGAAGGGTAACCTTCGAAGGTTTTTCAGCGTTCGAGCAAAGCCACCGCCCTTCCGTTATACTATTTATAGACCTGCGCGTTTTTTTCGTTGAGTTCTTGCAACAGCGCGGTCCCCAGTTACGCCTCTTTCTCTCCCTGGTCGTTCAGTCCAAGGAAGTAGGAGGCATCCCCCCCCAGCTTTAGTCGAGGGCCCCACGCTTGTCTCCCCTTATCGGAAGCGGATCGGGGCATTTCTCACCTGCGTTGCTGGTCTTTTTTTCCTATCCGGGGCTAAAAATTGTTGAATTGGACCCCCCCTCTTTTTTATGTAGATGTCTAATTGACCAATGTTGGCCTATTCTTTCCCTCCTTAACAGCGCGGACCGATATAGTTGACGGTCGTGTTACATGCCCAGTTCCGACTTGTAGCACCCTTTTTCCCAGGCGATCTCAGAGGGCCCCCCCTCCCCTCCCCTTTAATCGTTCTCGCGTCGTGGAATGGGTGATAGACCTCTCGTCTTTTTCCCGGATGTTTTTTTTCCCGTCGAATGACGCCATGTGAATGGGTCTTTCATCCCATCTAACTTGTCTTCCATCTTTGTTGAGTTTCAACTCTTTTTGATCGTCTTTCCTCTTTTTACCTCAACAAAAGTTACTCGGGTAGATTTCAGTTCACCAAGACTGATCCTCGGGCTGGAACGTGTCATTGCCTGTGAATAGACGATTTTTCCCCTCCGTTGTTGCTATTCCGCCTACCCTTTTTCCCCCTGGAGTGATCGTAGTTGAAAATCCTCCTCGTTTTCACAGAGAGTACGACCTCCGTTCTGCCCCCGTGCCAACCAGATTTCCCTCTTCCGCGGCAGCGGATTTTTCCTTCCCCCTCCCCTTTCGTTCAATTTAGCGAGGTTTCTCAACGAAACATCGACGCTCGGTTTCCTCCCTTCTTCGATCGCGAAATTCTGTCGCCCCTTTTTGAAGTAAGTGACCGTCCCCCTTTTGACCTTTTTTATCAATTCTTTGACTGGTGAACTCGGAAGGTAAACTTCCCCCCCCCCCCCCCCGGCAACAGTATGAAGTCCCCGTGTAGGCCCGGATCCTATACGAGCACACCAGAGAAGAGCCTTCCAATTTCCCTCTTTCGATTCCCCTTCGATCACACCCTGGAATGATAGGTTTGATTCCATCACCCCACGATAAGGTCCCCCTGATGTTCTCACACTTTTTCTGTTATAGCCCTGACGTAAAGAGTGGCTTGCTCCTACTTCCTTTCCCCCCCTTTGTAAACTCCTTCCCCCCCCTTCCTCAGAGAACCCATCCTCTTTCTTGTATACGACTTTTTGAACCTTCACTACCTCCCCGCCTTCCCCTCATCTTTTACTGTTCCCTAGAACCGGAGTACGTTCTGATCGACTTTTAGGGAAAGGCGTGAAATTCCGGTGTCCCATGCATAAACCGGAGTTCCTACTCCTTTCTGCCTCTTTCAGTGGAAATGCTATCTTTGATTCCCGATGCTGCGGCGACCGTAGACCCCAGGAAAACAAACCCCCCAATCACTTAATCTTTGTCCCGTCTCCTATTTTCTTTCCTGATTTCATTCCTCGAGGAGATAAGAGATTGGTTTTCTCTGGTTTCCCGTCCGTTACCTTTGCACATCATACTCGTGCTTGCCCAGACTTTTCAGATAGGAACTCCCTCACATAAAGCCCTTTCCCCCTCTCTTTGACCCTACCTTCCCTTGTTTGATGGTCAGACCAGAATGATCTTCACACGGCTCCCCTTTCAGATCCTCTTCGGAAGATTTTTTCCAAGAGTTTTTAACGCTGGATTCGTGTTAAGAATTCCTCCCTCTTTGCATCCGGGCAACACAGGGTCCCACGAATCTTTACATCCCTCGTACCTCAATCGGGTACTTGGTTTATTGTACGGAGACTTCTTCAGAGCGATTTCCTCCCTTTTTATACCAATCCTGTGAGAATTTCGAACAGTTTTCCCCCTCCTGAGTCTCCTCAGATAGCATCGCTGCTGGTATATAATTATCATCCTCTTCCCACCAAAGCGTTTACTCTTTTTCCTTCCCCTTTTTTGGGTCTCTTACCGAGGGGGGGTTTCTCTTGGGCTAGCCTATAAGCACGTGCGTAAGCTGAATTTGAGAAAATTCGGGCCCCTTTCTAAAGTTGGGCGTCCCCGTATTGGGTAATATGAGGCTCAACAACGGAAAAGTCTTCCTCTCTTACTCCCCCCCCCCCTAGTCGACCCAGACTTTTTAAGCAGGCGAAACATGTTTAACTTGTCTTCGGTCCCCACATGTGGTGCTCATGACGGTTTACGTACCCCTGCCTTCTTTAACCCCGACATCAGCATGTTCCACTTCGTTTCGAACTCTCCGCAACTTCCAGCGTTGCTCTTTTGCCCCGCCCCCCCTAGTTCCCCAAAGTTAAGTGTTTCTGAAGATCGTACATGCCCCCCCTTTATGTCTGGATGCCCTTAATAGGTTGACCCCCACGTTCCCCCTCCGCTCTTTCGGAAAATGGCGATGCACTCTGTTACCTTCTCACGCAGCTAACCAAGGCGAGGGATCTCCCCGCGCTTTTCGTACTTCTCCCCTTCTCCTTTTTTCAAGGCGGAAGGTGATTTTTGGTTTTGCAGTGCTTTTTGCACGAATCTCTGCCTCCCTTCTATCCCTTCCGCCCGATGAAAATGGCTCCTACCTTTCCCTCCCCCCCATTCCCCTGGGTTACGAGTTCCTGTCTATTAGATTCCTCTACTAAAAATCCCTTTCAGGTGATATCTTTCTTCCCACTATTATTCCCTGAGACGTCCTCGTCCTGCTGCCACCATTGAGGATAACGGACGCATCTATTTTCTTTTTTTTCCCGCCCCTCACTGGTCCAGGGCATTCCGGCATTACCCTTTAGCCCTTGCGGGCGCCCTCCCCTTTCTTTTTCCCCTTTTAGAAGCGGATAGGGCTTGTTTCCCTATCGGCTGGTCTGCATATTGGGATCTTCCCTCTCTGATAGCCAACCCTTGAATTGCCAGCTATTCTGCGCTGCAACCCCTGGCTTTACTATATGCCTACAGCGCTAGTCATTTTTTTCTCGGGACTTGACCCCGTCCTCCAGATGTCGTGCAACCTTTGTCCGCTAGGTTCAGCGGGCCTTACAGGAAACCGCCCCCTTTCTATTCGCTTTGGACTGGTTGATTAAATCGTTAGAGGGGATAGATGCTTGTTTCGACCCCCCTTTAGTCCTTGACTGCCTGCGGGTCCTTCCTCCTCTGTCCCTTCGGAAGGAAATTGGTTCCCCTTTTTACCCTTTTTTTCGTTATGTGAGATTCAAAAAAGGAGTCTGGTAGATTTCCGTTTTCAACCTTGCACTCTCCCCCCCACAGGGATGCAACGATCTTCGGTGAATATATCTCTTTCTACTTTTTCCCTAAACTTCTCATCCAGGGATTGCTCGTCGGTTTTCCATGTGACAATTCTTCACCCTCATCCTTTTTGTCCCCAGAGCGCTTTTGCCGTAGCCGTCTTCCCCCAAGATTTCCTTTTCCAGGGCGAGGTCTCTTTTCCCCCCTTTCCCTTGCTTTTCCCCATCTTGAGGTTCGAAACGCAACACCTTTTCCCCCCCTATAAAAGCTATGCCCGATCAGAAATTTTCTTCCCCCATCGCTCTCCCCAGGGTTCTTCATTTCCCCTGTTCCCGCTTTTAAAGTCCTTCCCCGTCTTTGAATTTGAAGCCGACCCCCCCATTTCAGCGCGCTGTTCGGCATCCGGTAGAGATTACATTCACCCTGTGTGCTGCGTCATACCTTTTCGCCTGACTTACCACGAATTCTTCCGCTCGTTGGCGGCCCCCCCCCCCTTCAATGTGCGAAAATGCGTATCGCCAACCTTCCTTTTTGATGCTTTTTCCCTGGCAACTTGACCGACTGCCCCCCCCAAGTCTTCTTCTCAACACTCCTTGCCGTCCGTGACCCCTCTTTTTGCATCTGCCCCCCTCCCTGAACACCCGCGCAGGTCGTTCAATAAGATTTAGTCCCGATATCCTTTTGATGATTTTTTTCTCGGATAGACGGAACAAACAACACCATCCTTTCCCCCCTTCATCCAACCAGGCGTCGACAAAACCTTCAGATTGAACTGTCCCCAGAGGCTGACATGTAATATCGTCGTTTCGAGTGACTTCCCTATCGGTCCCTCTTTGTCCAAACTGATAACAAACCCACCCCCTCCCCTTAATTTTTTAAGAAATTCGTCTCTTCAGCCTCCTCTCGAGGACCCATTTTGTTTTATCTCGTGGAAGTAACTCCTATTGCTCTCTTGCATCGATGACTTAAAGCTAAAGGACACCCATCCATAGCATGGGGACTCTAAGACCCGTCACTCCTTTCCCTTTTGACCCGCAGAAGGTGAAGTCAAGTCCCCCCGGCTGTTTGAACATATTCGTGAACACAGCACCGCGTGTAGATGATGTGTTTTCTACCTTCAGTGCCCCTTAAATTTTCGGCATGGATGTCAACCCCCCCCTTATTTACTTTAAAATCTTCTTCATGAGTAAAACTTACATTTTCGACGTTCTTTCTTATGTGTTCCCTCCTCTCTGCGATCTTAAGTTGTTTAGTCTATCCCCCCACTCCTACGGTCACCTTGCTGACTGCCTCTTCCGGCGTCGAACTTCCTCAAGACTCGTGATTTCTCTCTTATCCTCCGCCAAACAGAGGTG
>Ga0179593_1447096_pt1 | contig 17323 bp, 28 predicted proteins | sample CZODoug2_1_08_16_FD_185931 | JGI IMG/M metagenome (GOLD analysis project Ga0179593, IMG submission 185931) | Vadose zone soil fungal communities from Angelo Coast Range Reserve, California, USA - CZODoug2_1_08_16fungal (PacBio error correction) | ecosystem: Environmental > Terrestrial > Soil >... | reverse complement strand
AAGTTTTGCGGGGGGCCCCATAATCTCTCCAGCATATACACCGCGGGGAGAGGTCTGGATTGGACTGAGGCGCTCTTGGGAATTGGCTCGTTCCGGATGGCGTCTGGTTATCTGGGATTTTTTTTTTCGTGTATAATTCGGGCGGCCCGGTAGGCGAGGCGTTTTTCTCCTATGTGTAGCATTTTTCGTGATATTGGTGGGGAGGGGGGTCGCCAGCGGGAAGTAAGTTGTCCACCCCTGCGGTGATTGTGGTCGCGGGCACCCGTCTCCGTTTTAGCCATCCCCTGTGGGGGCCTGAGGTTTGGGCGGAGGTTCCCTGTGAAACGAGCTGGGGGTGGATGGTAAAGACTGACCTCGGGCTTTTATTTGAGCTGGGTGTTTCACCAGGCGGGGAGACGGTGAGGGAAAGGGTTGCAACGTTCGACTGGGTCCGTTATTGAACATCGAGTCCCTGTCTGCAGCGTCACGCGCCGACCAAGGACTCGGCCTCAGATACCTAGCGTCCCGGCCAATCCTCCATCACCTATACCATTTTCCTGATGACCCTACGGCAACGCCCCTTCTCCTGATGATTGCACCCTTTTACTTTTCTCTTTCTCCGGTTTTTTTCCACTTCCAAGTTGGTCAGTCAGCTGTTTAACCAGGTAGATACTTTTTTTTGACGCCGTGAAAGTCTGTCAGACCCTGGCCAATGTACTGTACACTCCACCTCTCCCCCTTCCCTAGTCCCCCAGGGATATGCGGAATCAATAATTTTCCCCTTTTCATAACTTTTATACCTGCACGTCGCCCGTCACTTTTGTTTTGGAGTCGCCCACTTCCCTTTTTTCCCTGAGGGGCCCCCTTTCACCATAAGCTTCAACTTCGAACTACGCCGAGCTTAAGTTTTTTGGTTGCATAGGATTGCGAGTTTGCTCCACTCTTTCTCTCAAATCGATGGCTTATATGTCCCAGCTCATTTCCACCCTTGTCATCCCTGTTGTGGTTCCAATTCAGTTTCTTTATTTTTTGTCCCGTCCGTTTTATTTCTTTCCACTTTTTTCCTTCAAGCTCTACGGTGCGTTTGCTAAAAAAACATGGCCACGAAAGGGCCATCAGCTTACCATCCATGAGATTGTTCACCTGACCGTGAACTCCGCCGCAGTCCGGCTTCCACACCCAGACCCACAAGTTTTTTTCTCCCCTCTGCTTTCCCTTCCTACAAAACCCCCCATCTTTTCCTTGCTGTCGTTTCAAGCATGTCTGATCACACGAAAAAGAACCCTTGATGAACCCCCCTTCCCGAAGATTGACAGGAGGCCTCGATCCCATTACGCCCGTTTATTCCTTCCTTTGATAGTACACCAGGCCAAATTTTCCCACATTTGAGTGGGTTCTTAAAAAGGATCACCCCTTACCTCGTCACGACGAAAGTCTTGCAGGCAAAGATCGCGATCATAATCTCTCTCCTATACTGCTTGTCTGTTTTGTTTTGTTGATTTCCCCGCGCACCTCCTTCTCGGTTTCGTGACGTTTTCTTTTTGGTTTGACGCCACCCCCCCCCCCATCCAGGACTCTAGCGCAAACTACCTGGTGCGGCCTTCCTCAGATTAATAATTGTGACAGAGTGTCCGTCTTTTTTGTTATTCTTGCTGGCCCTCGTCGTGGCCTGGTGTTTTTCCTCCCCTCAATTTTTCTTCTTTTTGTGTGATTGCCCCCCCCTCTTCGTCTAAATCATTTCGGGTTTTTCTTGCTCGTGTGATTGGGGGGGTTTTTTTTGCATTTCTTAAACCGCCTTCCTGCCTCTTTGTCATTGCAGATATATGAGTTCTTCTGATCTCCCTCTGGATTTTTCCCCTTTATTTTGGTTTTCTGTTTAAATATAAGTGGGCATTCCGGGGGAAAATAGGGGGGGGGTGGTGAATTGTGAGAGTGGTGTGTTGAGGGCCGGGGGCGTGACGTTATCCGGGGGGGCCCCGTGTTGCTTTCCCCAACGCCCGTTCGGTTGAGACCCCCTATACTTGTTCGTTTTAGTAAGCGTGCTGGTGGGGTCTACCGAGTGTGTGCGCGCCGCAGTCGGGTGTTTTTCTCTTGCTTGTGTGTTTGCGTAGTCCGCGGATTTGAAGTGGGTACGGGTAGCTTGGGTGGTTGAGGTGGGAGGAAGGTGGTCGATCTCGGGTCGTCAGGGTGAGTTTTCGCCCTATGAGAAGATTGTGAGAGACGCACAAGGTCGGGTTGCGTGCCTAGGGGCTGTGGCGTAGATGGGTATAGAGTAAATGCGAATTTTTCCGTCTTTTTGCCGCGATTTCCCCAAGTACATCGCCACCTTGTCTTAATCAGTCTGCCGGGCTGAGGTTCCGCGGCTCAGACTATTACTGGGTTTTTTTTGCCGGTATCTTTTACCTTAGAGTCAATTGTGTTACCCTATGGATTTCTTGTGTTGCCATCTTCGGAACGGATTTTTGTGCGTGTTCGTTTGTCTTTCCTTGAAGGTATGTAACTTTGTCCTTTCTTTGAGGGCCAGGGAGTCTTCTAGATTTTGTTTTGAGGCTGTGAGCTTCCCTTGCTGAATATCGGTTTCCCCTGTTGGGTTAAGTCTCTTTTTTGACGGATACGCGTGAGCGGTGAGTGTTAGGGAATTGGAACCCCCTTGAGTTTCTTCGTCCTCTTCCCCCGCTTTTTTACGTGGCACAAAGTTCTGTTTACTTTAAGAGCACTTGAAAATTTCTTTTGCAGACTGCCTGGTTTTGCCTTTGGGGAAGAGCGATTCCCCGTCCCCTGACCTTCGTAATGGAGCTGCGAGCACGTTTATCGCAGGAGAGCGGGTATTTCCCGCTAATCTTCGGTTTCTGGGAGTGGTATTTTCTTCTGAGAGCTTACCGGTTTTTCCGGAGGTGCAGTCTTGCCTCATACCTAGTGAGAGAGTCGATTAGATCAGCACTGCGATTGTTTCGTCGTTTTTTGACACGGGAGTGTTACCCGAAAGGTTTTTGATTGTAGCAGTATTGCTTGCGTTGGTGTGTTTTATTGTTTTGTTTTTCTTCTTTATGTCTTTGATAGGCTTTTGTTCCTGTTTTTATGGCCTCTAGTCATATTTTTTTAGCTTTTCACTACGCAATCTTCGTTCTTTTTTCTCGATCTGAGTTGATATTTGTCGTGGATATTTCATGGTATCGTTCAGTTCCCCTATTTGTCACTTTGTGGGCGGTTGTAGTGTGGGTGACATCAGCTGGCTTGGATTTGCGATGCTTTACCGGTAATTGTATCTTCTGCATTCCTGGTCCCTAGATCGGGGACTGTCGCGTCTTCCCTAGTGTGATAGTGATGATATGATGTTTTTTGGGTGGGGGTGATGGGGGGGGGGAGTTTTGGGCGTGATGTCTGGTTGGTTGTGGCTGTTGTACTTCGCGGCGGGGGCGGGTTACGGGGGGTGTTTCCTGTATGCCAGGCTGTGAGGGGGGCCCAGTGGGATGTGTTTGTGGGGCTTGGGGGGTGGTGTGGGTTGATCACGGGTCTTTCGGGTGGATGTGGGAGAGGCGGGGCGGGGGGTGTAGTCGTGGAGTGGGGCTGTGGGCTACGGGTCAGGGGGGTCTTGGTCTGGTGGTGGTTTTTTAGTAATAGGAGGTGGTTTAATATTGGGTAAGTATAGTGTCTGTGTTTTGTCTGGGGGCCGTGGGATGGGTGGTTGGGTGTTAGGGGCGGATTTTTTTAATGGGCGGTTGCGGGTGTGTCGGTGAAACGGGTTGTGTGAGCGCAGGGGCGTTGGAGTTCCGGCTCGGGGGGGGGGATATTTTCGCTTGCGGACCCGGTGTTAGGAATGATTTTGATCCGGGGTGGCTGTTTGGGTTACGTTATGAAAGAGGTGTGGCTCTTTCCCCCCTATGTTATCAGCCTGTATTGCGAGTGGGGAAGTGCTGTTCACGCTCATCCCCTCGTTAGTAGTGTTGTCTTGAACTGCCCGTTTAATAAGGTACTACCTTTATGAGTTCTGTTTCCTTGCCTTGCGTCATCTTCTGACTCGGGATCGGTTCTCCCCGGATTCAGTTTCTCTGCCTGTTGTAGAAACCGTCTATGGGGTGCGGGGGGTTAGGGGGGGGTGGAGGGCGAGGCAGGGCGGCGAGGAAGTTTTTGCGGGGGGTGATGTCTGTTAGACAGGGTCTGGGCTGGGGCGGGTGTTAGGGGAGGCGGGGGGCGCGGTGGAGTGGGTCTTTGGTTGGGTGGGAGGCGTGGCGGGTTGCGGGTGGGGGGTGGTTGGAGGTGTGGGTGGGTTTGTTGGGGGGTGGGGGGGGGGGGGGTGGTGGTCGGAGGCGGAGGAGCTGGTGGTGGGTGTTGGGGGGAGCTCTTGGGTGATGGGAGGCGTTGGTCCGTAATGGGTTTATGGCAGTGGGACGCTCGGGTTTTTGGTGGTCCGGGCGGGGTAGGGTAGTGGCTGGTCTTTGGGGGGGGAAGAGGGGTTGGGGTGGGTTTGTTGGGTTTTTTGGGGGGGGTGGGTTGTGATTGAGTTATGGTGGGGGTTTTTGCAGTGAGTTGTGTCTTGATTTTTTTTGGACTAGATTCTTCTAATTCTATTGTAGTATCGGTCCATCGACCGTTTCCCTGATGTTTTGACCGGTGTGCAAGTTAGTTGCCCAAATTGTAGTCGTCATTTGTACGAGGGGGTTGGCTGCTGAGTGGAGGGGCCAGGTTGGTATGGATTAGCACGTACCAGGACTTTGAGGAGTTTATTGGGTAGATGGCTAGTTCTAGTGTTGAGTTTATGGGATTTTTGTGATGTGTTGTATGAGGGGTCAAGTTGCTAGTGGAGGTGGGCCGGGGGGGGTAGGGAAGGGTAGATGGGTGGGGTGTGTGACTTGGTCCGGGGAATACTTGGAGAGTTGAGGTTTGGGTGCGGGCGGTGATCGGGATGGTAGGTGTGGCTTGACTGGTAGTTTGGGGGATTGCTCCTTTTAGGTAGCGTCGTTATGCGTCCGTTTTTAGACCCTTGTGATTTTTTGCCGTACCACTCTTTTCTTTTATGTGTGACAAGGTGAGGCCGGACGGTCTGGGTTGTTGCGTATTCTGGATGTAGGTGTTTTGTTGGATGGTAGTTTTCATGCGGCGCTTTTGAGTTGATTTTTATAGTGTGCTCTCATTTTTGGGCTTTTCTCCCCCCTCTTCTTTTTGTGCATCGAGTCCGTTGGTGTTTTTTTTTCAGTTTCCGCCCCTTTAGTTCTTTTGAAGGCTGTTAACGTCGTTCTCCGACTGAAATTTGTGTCTTTTGTGATTTGCCCTTGGTGGGTCCTCTTGGTTTTTTTTTTTTCTGGCTTTCCCTTTCTCCCTCGGACGGTGATGATATCGGGAAGGCTTGTAGCCTATCTCTCATACCTTTTTCCCCGAATCCCAGTGGTGGTGTTTCTTTTTTTGAATTGCGAGAGATTAAGAGTCGTGATCAGTGTCGGGTGGTGTATCTTGTTGTTCGCATCTTATTAAGCTTTACCTACCCTGTGAACCCTCGATTGTTTTAATCCTTATGGGTCATTAGATCCCCCAGCTCTTCACCTCCAGGGTACATTATTCGACTTCGGTGAATGTCTTGTTTCATATTCAATAAGCATGCACCCGATTTGTGAGGTCCTTGGACCGCGATTCCGACACAGAGGGGTCCCGAATCTCCGCGGGTCGGTTTTCTGTCCCCCTGACCTCATGACTCTCTGAAATCCCACCACACTTAATGAGTCTTCATATGAGAGTTCTTTGACTTACGGCTCGGAATGCTCCTCCCTGAACCTGATCCCTCTCCCTTTAGCCTATTATTTTATCGTTTTTTTTTAGCAGCTTTGTGTGGAACTTCCCCTATCCCTTTGTTTCTTTTTGTTTCTTAGTGACGAGACTCCCAATTTCTTTGAACCAGCGGCAATTCTTCCGCCTTTACACCCCCATTTACCTCAGATACTTAGCTGGATTCTTTTCATACCAACTTTCTCTCCCCCATCCCCTTCATGTCCCCCAATGTTATTTTTGATTAGGTAGTAGCTGACAACAAGGGAACCTATTTTGTGTAAACTCCCCCCCTCATCTTCGGACCTATTCATTTTGTGTTTCTAGATCTGCCCTCTTCCGTCCCCCCCCCCATAACATTTTCGCCCGGGAAGTTGACGACACCCTCCTGCTCACTCATTTTATCTTGGTAATACTACCTCCTTAGGCTGACTACTTTTTGTTCATTCTCTAGTTCAACTCTTTCCTAGATCCCTCCCCCTCCCCCCCAGCTTTATTCTTTATTTTGGCTCCACTCTTTTTTTCCCCTTTTTCTTATTTCTTGCTCAGCTTTGACCTTTCTTTTTTTGTTTTGTAAAGGAGCCTGTCCCCCCTCCAGCCAGATCCCTGATGATGCGCGCCATAGCATAGAATAGCAGGAGGCATACCCCTGCTCCCCATTCCCCCCCTGTTCGACTTTGCTCTTTCCGTGACCTGTTCCCCCATACCCAAGTCTTTTTCAAAGCCCTGTGTTCCACTTGGACCCCTTATTCTTACCCAACTTTTTTATTCTTTCAGTTTGTCTCGCTCCTCTTTTCCCCCTTTCCTTCCTTGGTTTACTACCTTTTAACGCCTGGCTTGTTTCGGTCGGGTTGCTTTTCACGGCCCGTGGTTCGGGGTTGAGGGCGAGCAGGGTCGGCGTCATCAGTTTTACCGCCGGGCGCTGGGGGTTGGGTAGGGCTGTGGGTGGTGCTATTGTGTCGCAGGTGTGCTAGGAGAGAGCTGCGGGTGCCGCCTTATCCCCCCCCTTCCCTTCCTTGGTCGTAATGGGGGCGGAGGCATTCTTTTTGTATGTGATATTTGCCGCGACTTCTGCCGGCGGGCGGGGGGGAGGCAGTCCCCCCAACACCTTTTCCCCCTCCTCCGTTGCCCGCTCCTTCGTTTCCTATTGTCAAAGTGGGGGTTGGTCCTGGTTTATGTTTTTTGACATCGACGGTTTGGGCGTGCGCAGAAAGGCAAAGATGATTTAAGAGGGGTGGGGGGAGGCGACCATTTAGAAGGCTTGGGAAGCATATCTTGAGGGTGAACTGCCCCTCTGTTAGTTTTGGTTTACGCTTTTGGTTGTCTGCGTGAGGGGTGCGCGGGTGGAGGCGTGGCCCTACTAGGGTTCGTTTTGGTGGGGTATGGCGAGGGAAGGCCGCAACTTGTCAACCGGTTTGTCTCCAAGGAGTTGGTGGGTGTTCACGTGGGGTTCGGTGGGGGGATTGGTGGGTTGGGGGCTGTTATCTTGGTCTTCCTTTTACCCGTCGCAATTGGTGGTGGACGAGATGTGGTGCGTGGGGGTGAATAATTCGTAGAGATACCCCCGTGTGTGCTTTGTGCCGGATGTCCCGTACGGAGCACTGTTGGTTTACCGTAGTTTGTGGACGCGGGGGTGGTGGATGAGTGGTTTAGTGCTTGTTGAAGCCATATATTGGCGTCACCGCCAGACACGGTCCAAGGTGGCCGCTTCCTCTTCACAAGGCGCGCCTCTGACTTTTTTACCCGGGTCCGTGGGGGTGGAGGGATCGGGGCAAGAGAGTGTGTCCCGTTTCACCACGTAATCAGCCCTCAAGGACCCAGGAGGTGGTGTGGGGAGGGATAGACCCTGGCAATTTTGGGCGTCCTCCTCTCATTTCCGTTGCGACGTCCGGTGGGGGGGGGGGGGGTGGGGGGGGGGGCGCCCTTCCTTTAGACAGATTCGCGTCAGGGGGGGCTGGGGGTGGGGCGGGGGTGCCTTAGTTCCCCCCCTCCTCTGCTTGATTCTACCCCTGTAAACTGAACTTTACTTCCTGCCCTGCGGCAGAGCACAAGCCCCCCGATCTAGCTTTTTTAGTCTCGATCCTTAGGCGTTGCCTCCCCGCTTTCGACTACGCTTGTAATTTACCTTATTACCTATCGTACCGTTTGCCCCCGACTTTTACGCAAATAAATTGAAATAAGATACCTACTATACCCTATGTTGTATTTGCTACGCCACATCACTCGGTTTTTTTCCCACGTGCAAACGTCTTTTGTCGTTTGTTTCACATATTGTTTTTTTCAATTGTGGCCTCTAGGAGTTTGTTGCTACTGGGGGGGGCAGGGGGCCCCCGCGGCTTACGGAATCGGGGGGGGGTGGGGGTGGTTGGCGGAAGAGGGGCGAGCTTCGCCTTTTTATGACCAAGTCTAATCGCGCTGTGTACCTGGATGTGACCGGGAGAGGTGCACGAGTACCAGGTATTCTGGTGTGTTCGGGTACGGGCGGGGTCAGGGCGTGGAAGGCGTCAAGCCGACCCCTCACAAGGGAGGGAGGTTTTGGTTGTTTTTTGAGCTATGGGAGGGTCAGGTGTTGTTTTTTTGCTGGTGGAGAGAGCCTAGCGCCATCTTCATAGTGTTTGGGGTGGAGTGGGGGGCGTGGGGGGGATGCGGTGTGGCGTGTGTGAGGGCGCCCTGGGGGCTGAGGACGTGCACGGGTCTTCCAGGTTTCCCATTTGTCGGGGGGTTCCGGGGGGGGGTGGGGGGAGGGGTTCCTTTTGTTCCCGCCCACAACGGCTCCAGGCATAATTGATTATACCCCTGGTTTTTGAGTAACCAATCCTTTCTAGAGCCCCCGTGAACAGATTCACCGCGACACCAAGTCAAATTCGAAGTTTCCCTCATTGACCGTGTGCACTTTAGGTGACACCTTCCAGGTTACTGGCGCCAAATTATCAAAATTCACCCCCCGACTTTGGCCCGGGTTTGGGGATTTAGGAGGTGGGGCTTGTGGTGGGGGTCACCGTCCGTTAGCCCGTCCAAAAAAAGGGCCGGGCGGTTTCCGGGACTGGGGTGGCGTTTCGGGGGTCTCCCCTATCCGTGTGTTGGTTTCCTCCTCGGGCTTGAAGGGGCGCGTCGGCAGGTGATTGGGTTCCCCCCCCTCGCTTGTCAAAATCCCGTGGGGTGTGCCGCGTTACGGTGCGGGGGCGTGACGGGTTCGTGGTTGATCACGGGACTTCCCTCTCGTTTTCTCATGATGATAGTGCCCATCCTGTCGCCGTCTTTTCCATGTTGGTAGCTGCTTCTTGTTTTTTCTTTTATCCTGTAGCCCCCCCCCATGAATGTCCTGTTCTCACTGGATTGTAACATTCTCCCGCCGGCTTCAGTTCTTCTTCTATCCCATTTTCCTCCTGTTTGTGAGGCTGCGATCTCTGGTTCTTTACCCTCCGATCTTGTGCCCTTTTTCTCTGTGATTTGGCTTATTTTATTGTGACGAACGGTGGGGTGGGGGTCGGGGTGACGTGCCGAGGGCTGAACTGCGAGTTTGGTCCGTTAGAAAGGGGTACTAGCAATGTTTTTGTTTTTTTCCGTTTGCAGTGTTTTTATGGGGATGTCCTCGAGTGGCCCAGTGGGGTTATGATCTGGACGGTCTTAATTTACCCGTTTTTTTGGATTCTGGTTATAGTAGGTAGGGGACGTGGTTTTGAATTTTTGGCATCAATGCGGTGGTGCGTTTTCGGCTGAGTTCTCGGATAGGGCCGTGGGGACCTATTCCGGGTGGGGACCTTGGTTTTTGTTGTCGTTGATCTATTAGGGGGAGTTGGGGGTCGTGTGCGGTGCGTGGTGTTGTTTGTTTGGGTAGGGGTGGGGGGGCACAGGTGGGTCTGGTCTGGGGGAGGTGGGGTGCGGTTGTTGTTTTTGGTCCTCTTTCACGTCCCCTTGTGAGACTTATCTGGTTTTTTCGTTGCCTATTCTTGGAGGTGTGTTGTGTCACCTTGACCTTTTAATAATTATTTCTCAAGTAATTAGCCTCCCTGACATTACCGTTTTTTCTCTTCGCTAATTATTAAGGATTCCACGGTGGTCGGACGTTACCGGTGTTGGCTGGCTGGGGTTTGGGCCGCGGCGCTGGGCGTGAACGAGCTTGAGACCAACCCAAAGGATGGGGGGTGTGGAGAAAGTGGCGGGGTGCGTGTTGCTGCCGGGCGGTCCTTCCCGAGCTCGGGTTGGAGCTTTGTTTTTGTAGTGGGGGAATCGATCCGGGGCGCGCAGATTTGTAGATGTGGTGAGGGGTCGTTGTTCTGGATGGGGCGGCGGGTTTTGATTTTAACTGTTTTGGCCTTTTTGAGAGTATTTTTATTTGGTCCCCCCTCTCTCCGTGCGAGTCCAAATTTTGCTTTCTTGTTTCTGATCTCTTTGTATCAGTATCGAAGAAATTGGCCCTGTTTGCCTGGTTGCTGGCGCGTTCCCTAATTTTTGTCCCTCTTTTTTTTTTCCTTCAGTATCAGTAGGTTGTAGGTTTGTTGCTAGGTTCTGCGGTGTTCGGCGATACGGTAATGTGCTAGTAGGAGTTTTCGATTTGATTTTGCGGGCCTGGAGGGGGGTGGCACTACAATTTTATCCTGGCTGATCTGAGAGCACGGGATCCGGGCGGGGGGTATTGTTCCACGGGGTATTTCTCGTCCCGCTTGGCTGGCTGGGGGTCGTGGGGTGGAGTGGCGGGAGTTTGGGCTGTGGGGGGGTGGCGGGATCATTGGACCAGGTCGGGTTGTTTTGGTGTTGTGTTACATGGCTGTTGCGGGTGTGGGGTTTGGGGACGTGTCGCTTGGTATAGGCCGTGGCCGTGCGGGGGGGGTGTGCGGACGGTGCGCTTTTTTTCGGGGCGGTTTTTGTATCACGTGCAGGGAGGGAAACGTTGGCTTTTGCTTTGATATCAGATGTGCCCCGTAACTAGTATGAGTTCACTGCTTATTCCTTCCTGTCAGCCCCGTTTTCTGGTCTTTGAATTACACGAGGGCGGTTGGGTTCTTTTCGATTTGCGAGTGCCCCCTGTGCATTTGTCGGGACGTCCATTGCGCACATTCTTTCCTTTTTACTTTTCGAGTTGTTTCCGCAAGGCGTTGCTGCGCCACGTTTACGTGAGTATACGTAGATGAGTAGCAGTTCAACGTTATGGTCTTCCTTTTGACCCGAGTGGAGGATTTTGGGATTGATGGGTTATTCGTTTTGATCCTTTCAGGATTTACACTCAGTAACCTTCATTTTTAGTGTGAAGAGGCATTATTTTGGTACTTCCCTTTACGTCAGAGGACTGAGTGCTGTTGGTTTTCTTTTGCTGATGCCCGGAGGGGCTTGGAGCTTTTCCCGGGGACTTGTTGGCTCCGTTGTTTGAAAGAGTGAATGATGGACCACTGTTCGATGTCGGGACCCAGGTGGGTTTGTCACGTTTGGTGGTGTTGGATGTGGACTGTACGGTTAGTTTGGTGAGAGGTTTGAATTCTCGGGGTTTCTTTAGTGAGTTTTGGGGGGGGGGGCTTCTTACCAGATGTAGTCTTTCGTCGCTCAGTGGTTTGTCATTGTACTGCCCCTTATTCCTTGTTTTGGTGTCGACTGAGTGAATGATTTCTCTGGTTGACTTCGATATGCCGCTTAATCTATTCGACTTACCACCTTCCACTTTTAGTCCTCCTTTTCCCCCGTGATTTTTTACATAAGGTGGTCCGCATTTTTTTTTTTGCCTTGGATCCGATATATAGGGTTTTATTTATTTTCTCGATATACTGTCTGCTGCATCTTCTTTTTTTCGATCATATGAGACATATTACCATTACGGCTGGCCTTGAAGTCCACATGTGTGCTTTTATTGTTGAGTAAAGACCATTTTTTTCTTCACCTTCTTCATAACCCATGCTTTTGCATTTGTAGGTAGTCTTCTTTGATTACTTTATGTATGACTAGGTGTGTGTGGGGGGTTGGTCCTCTTCTAACGGCTGGGTGAGGGAGGTGTGGCGTTGAAAGGGCGAGGCAAGGGGCTGAGGTGGTTTGTTGAGAGGAGTGGGGTAATGATTGCACCATGAGGGGTGGGCTAGATGTTATGTTGGATTGCGGCGACAATTAGCTGGGCCCAAAAGTATTTTTCCATTTTTGATTCTTGCCATATCGATTGTTCCCCTGTGAGATTATGACTGGGGTAGAGTCGTCCCACCCATCCCTCCACCTTTGACATGATCTGTTTTTAGCCTTTGAGTTTTGTTTTTTATGAGGAGAGGAAGGCTTTGTTGTTCATAAAGCCTGATTGTGTAAGAATTTTTTTGTTACTTAGGTGAGCATTTTTGAACTAACATTTTTTTGGCTTGCTATTACAAATTGATGCGACTTCCTTTTCAGGCGGACTTATGGAGTAGTTTTGTGTTAATGACCTTTAATGGTTTTAGGGGGTGGTGAGTGATAGGTAGGAAGTTGCGTGGAGTGGGGGGGGTGTAGAGCGGGGTGGTGTCGTGGGGGGGGTGGGGTGGGGGGGGACGCAGAGGGGGAGGGGAGGGGGGGGGCTGGCGTCGGGCTGCTGGTTCGGGGGGTGTATAGAACTTGTGGTGGAGGGGGTTAGCGGTTTTCGTGGGGGGTGGTCTCCGCAGGTCGGTGGGGGGTTGTGCGGGGGGGATGGGGGGGTTTTCGTTTGTTCGCGGTTGTTTTCCTATGGGGATGGGGGAGCGGGGGGGCTTCGGGTGGTGTTGAGTTGGGAATACACTAGAGGCGGTGCGGGGGCCTCGTTGGGGCTGTCATGAGTTGTTTCTTCTTGTTTTTGGGGTCGTTGTAGGCGGCGGGTCAGTGGCGGGGTTCTAGGGGGGGGGGCGCGTTGGGGTGGGGAGGATGTTGTTGGCGTAGTTCTGGACAGGGGGGGGGAGGGGGGGGTGGAGGTAGTAGGGGGGAGTTTATTTGTGGGCGTTTAGGGTGTGTACCAATGTGAGGGAGCTTGTCTTGGTGAGTACATATTTTGGAAGGGTTTGTTTTTCCAAGTTTCCCTAGTACTGCTGATGTTTGTGTCTTTTTTTTTATGATCTTGAGTTGTTCTTTCGTTCTTCTTTTCCCCTTTGGATTGTATGGTTGTTTTTCTTTTTGTTCTGGCAATTTTTTTGACTGTTTTTTTTTATTTGTTGGGGGGGGGGATGTGTAGGTTGGGAGTGGGGGGGGACGGGGAGGGGTGGTGTTTTTTGTTTGCGTGTTGTTTTTGTGATGGTTTTTGGGGGGGGGCGCCCGGTGGGTTTTTTTGCTCTGGGCTGGGTGGGTTTTTTTTTGGGGGGTCGGGGTGTCCTTGGTGTGGTGGTTTTTGATGCGCGCGCGGGGTGGGGGTGTTTGTGGGTGTTTTCGTTATCTTTTTTAGTGTGGGGGGGTTGGTTTGGGGGAGGGGGGTTTTTTTTGGGCTTTTTTTTTTGTTGGTGGTGTGGGGGGGGGGGTTTTGTACGTGCGGCGGCTGCTGGTCGCGGGGAAGGGGGGGGAGCGGGGGGGTGGTGGAGCACTTTTTGTGACGGCGTGGACGGGGTTTTGGGGGGGCGGATATAGGTTGCTTGCGACTGCGGGTTGCTATATCGCGCTTTCCTTTCCCCGCCGGAGTTTTAGAGGTTTGGGTTGGGGGTTGGGTGAGTGCTTAATTAGGGGGGGGGTGGGGTGGGCCTTGGTGGCTGTGTTAAGTTTTCCCCCCTTAAGCCTTGAAACTCACTTCTTTCCCCCCCTCCTAGAGTGCCTTACCACCATTGGACTGGAACGTATGGCGTCATGGTTTTTCTTTCGCCCATCGAAGTCCAAAACACCGCGTGTTACATATTCCGCCCCCACGACGGGTTCCTTGGGTCGGTGTGTTATCGTTGGGGTGTGCTGTTCCTCGTGGGCGGCGTGTGTGTGGGTTTGGTTTTTGTGGTGGTGGCTGTTTTGGTGGTGTGGGGGTGGGATTTATGTGCACGTTTGTTTTGCCCATTGTTGGCTAGAGGCACACATACCGATTCTGTGCGGGGCGGGGGGGGGGTCAGGGGGGTGCGGGGGAGGGTGGCGGGGTGCGGGCGGGTGTGGGGGGGCAGGGGGGGGGTTCGGGCTACGGGGTGTGTAGGAGGGGTGGGTTTTGTAGGTGGGGGTTTGTTTGGGCACGTGGGGAGGCTGGGGGGTGGAGGGGAGGGTGGAGGGGGGTCAGGATGGGGGGGGGGGGGGGGGGGTGTTTTCTGGGTGGATTGGGGTTAGACGTTCACACTTGGAGGGGCCGGGGTGCTGGGTGGCGTGCTGGGTCAGTTTTGGGGAGGGGGGGGTGGGTGGGAGTCTTGGCGGGGGGTGGGGATTGAGTATGGCGGGGTGTTGTGGTTGGGGGTTGGGGGTGAGGGTGCGGGTAGGCCTCTGTTTTTGTGCGCGGTCAGTCTTGTCCCGGGGGGGTTTCGCTGTGGAGGTTGGGGTGCATGCTTTTGAAGGACAGGAGATGTAAGCACCACCGTGAGAATAAGTTTGTTTAGTCCGTCCTCGTCGTCCTTGGTTAATTTTCTTCAATTATGAAAGGCATCTTGTTTTTGATGAGTACCTATTTCCTTTTCTTCCTTCTTTTTTTTAGTTGTTTGGTTTTCCGTTTCTCCTTTTTTTTTTCAATTACCCCCCTCTCGTGCTTGACCCTTTTTGGCCCCTACCGTTTTCTCTTCCCCCTTGCTCATTTTTCAACTTCCTCCCTCCTTCCCTTTTCCCAATAAATATCATTCCTTCCCTTCCCCTCTGTTTTGTTGTACTGCCCGTTTCCGTTGTCCTTTATTCTTTTTTGATCCTTTCACCCCTATTTCCTCAATTTTTTCCAGCGCCCCGTCCGTTTCTTTTTCGCCCTTTCCCATCTCCTCCCCCCCTCCACTCCTTCCCCCCTTCTTTCTCACATTTTTCTCTTCAGTGTAGACCACCTTTGCCACCTATAGATCATTAGATACTTCCTGGCCATTTATACTTCCCTTTTCCCCCCTTTTTTCCTTCTCCTTCTCCCCTTTCTTTCCCATATACTCTACCCTCAATTAGAGACTGGTGGGGAGGCGGCAGGCAGGGAAGAGGGTGTTTGTTTTTGGGGGCGGTCTTCCAAGACGTGGGTGGCCGCGGTCACGGGGGCCCTGATTAGGGAGTGTCTGGGGCCTGGTGGGGGGTAATATGTCGCACGCCGCGCTAGATTCTACCCTTGGGTTGTAGGGGGGAGCAGCGTGGCGGGGTCCGGGGTGCGTCTGCCTTGGGAGTGTGGGTGGGGGCGGTGCGGTTGGGGAGTTTCTCCCTTTAGGTTGCTGGGGGCGGTGCGTCCGTGTTTCGGGATTGAGGTGGTGGGTGAATGCGACCCGGGTCTCTGGACTTGGGGCGCCGTCTTTTATTTCGAGTAGGTGTAGCGATGGTGGTGCCTAAGTGGGGTAGGGCAAGCGGGGAGTGGTGGGGGGTTAGGGTAGATAGGGCGGGGTTAGTCGGGCTTTGCGGGTGTCGGTGGGGGGTTTTTGTACGTTGTGGTGGTGGGGGGGGGCGATAATTGGTCGGGCCCTTCAGCTTCCTCAGGGGTCACGGATGATGTCGTGCATTGTTTATGGTTGTTGCGCCCCGCCCGTGCGCGGGTGAGGGGTGTTGCCTCTCACTGTTGCGGTGTGGTGGAGGTTTTGTGTTGTTGGTGTGCCGCGGGGGGTAAAAGATTTGCTGCTGGTGGGGGGGCTTTGGAGGTTTGGGGTGACCCGGGGTGGGGAGACAGGTATGTCCTTGGTCGCCAGTAGTATTGGGTCTTCCTCTGTCGTTGAGCAGGATCCATTTGGGTTGGGCCAGGATATGATAGCCGAGGGGGCGTCCCCCTCCTCTCTTTCGTTGCTTCCACCTTTGCTTTCTTCCCTCCTTGCATACCTTTTTTAGTGTTCTTTTTTCTCTTTTTGGCCTTCCCCCGGACAGTTTTCTCTTCTTTCTCTTTTTTGATAATCTACTACGTCCCTTGTTTCCCTTCCTTTTTCCCCCCAAATCCCCCTCTTTGTCACTCCCTTTCCTAACCCACTATATTCCTCTGGTCCCTCACCCCCATATTTGCGCCGGCGACCCGCATCAGAATAAACCCCCCTATCCACTTTTATGATGGTTACTCCTGCCTTCTTTTCTTCCAGTCCCAGACATAAACCCCTCCATTCCCCCCTGTTCCACTTCAACCTTCTGACTGCACTTTTCCCCTGGCCGTACTCAAAAGATCTCACCGTTATTCAAGCGTACACCCCGCCCTTTTCTTTCCAGTCACTGCGTTTCCTCACCTTCGCTTTTTTCAAGGGTTCCCATCTAATGAGATGACTTTTTTTTTTCCTTTCTCCTTTTCGTAAACATTTCCTGAAACCGCCCCACTTCCTGTCCTCCTTTCCATGTCTCACGTCCGTTCGGTTTTGAGTTTGCCCGATCCCGCTGACGATTCCATGACTATTTTTATTCCACTAATTATATCCTCTTTTTCTTAACCTACATTATCGTTTCCCTCATGAAGCCGACGCCGTGAACTTGTCCCCATTTTTCTTGATGTTCTAGTTTGTTCCCTCTAGTTCCTCACATGATGGATCTCCTCTCAAACTTGTCTCACGCGTCCCCTGACTAGAAAGTGTAGTGCATCTCGTAAAGAAAAGGCTGTGCCCCTCGTCCCCAACTCTGACCCATTTTTCTAACCTCACGACTCCTCGTTGCATTGAAGAAATAGCCTCGTGCCCACCCTAGACCTTTCCCGAGTTTATTTTTTTATATCTCTCCCCACTCCCTCAGGACGTTTTCTCTTCGTCGGTATCCCAGCCCCCTTATCTTCCCGGTATACTCCGATTCATCGCCCGGCCCTCCGCATCTCGTTTATGATCCCTCCTTTCCTTTGAGGTGGCCCGCACGGTTTCGACTATCCCCCCAAAGGAACCGTTGCCAGCTCTGGCTACATAAGTTTTTATTTGTAGCTTCCCTGTCCTTGCCTAAGCCCCAATCGTAGATTAACTTAGATACCCCTTGTGGTTTTGTGTTTTCTTGCAGAACTCCTCCCATTATACGGTTTTCAATGCCTGTTCCCTTTCCAGAACTATACCCCTTGAGATGCAAAACTTGTGTTATAGGTGAATTGATTGGTCTTGCTTTGTACGTTACAGCCCCGCTAGTCGTACACATGGCTTCCACCCTGTTTTGTTCGATGCTCAATGCTTGCTTCGATGTGCACCGAGGGAGGGGAGGGAAGAGGTGTGTTTTCTCTCCCTTTCTCGACTGCTTTCCTCTCTGTTGCGCAGGCATAGTGCCGGTCGATGTTCGCTCTCTACTACGTAAATCTGTTGGTGCTTCTTTGTTGTCTCCCTCCCCCCATGTGATCATGTGCTTGTTTTTCAATTCAATTTTGAAGCTGTTATTTGATATCGTTAGTTATCGATCTCCTCCGCCTTTTACGTTTTCCAACCTTTTGGTTCATGTCCGTTCTTATCCGAGGGTCGTTTGCTTCCGGTTTCGCTAAACCCCATCACGATTCACCCGAACCTACGTAGTAAATCGCGGCCCCCTTTTCTACCAGCAATGACTTTCGCATTTTTCCAAAATGAGTATTGCGAACCGCAGTGTATTTCCTTTTCAATTCCCTCAGGCCGCCATT
>Ga0179593_1696012_pt1 | contig 17324 bp, 28 predicted proteins | sample CZODoug2_1_08_16_FD_185931 | JGI IMG/M metagenome (GOLD analysis project Ga0179593, IMG submission 185931) | Vadose zone soil fungal communities from Angelo Coast Range Reserve, California, USA - CZODoug2_1_08_16fungal (PacBio error correction) | ecosystem: Environmental > Terrestrial > Soil >... | reverse complement strand
CTGCATTCCAACTGCCTTCTGGACCGACGAAGTCATATTTCTCCCCCTTTTTTTTTGCTCTCTGAGAGGCTTTTTCCCTACTTCTTGGATTCAAGCTTTTTCTTGCCGGAGGGTAAAACGATTCCCTCCCGACCCCAGGTATTCTCTCTCTCCTTGGCTGAAAGTCCTCCGGTAACAGTGGTCCTTTTTTTCCCTTGGACGAAAAGGAACAGAAGATGACCTAAAACGCCCGGCGATGGTTCATCGGAGGCGATAGCTTTCCCCCCCTGGCGACGAACTGTTTCCCTTTCATCGGTGGGAGTAGTGACACATGCTGGCGAACCACCTTTTTTTGAGCACATGACGCTCTCCCTCCCCTCCTGGTCGTGCGTGACGTAGATGGTCTTTTTCTTTTGAAAGCGCTCGAGCTCTTAGCGGGCGTCTGTAGAGGTTGAAAGAATGTTCGTAGCATACTACGGCATTGCTTCGCCGGACCTCTTCCTGTGCGTAAAGCGTTCCCCCCTCTCCCCTTTAAAGTCGCGCGGATTGACGATCTCTTTTCCGAATACCCAGCAGAGAGGTGGCCCACTCTCCTTTCCTTATGTATTTCTTTTCCTTTTTCCTTCTTTTCCTCTGAAAGGAAATTTTTTTTTTAGGTGCCTCTTTCCTAACTCTGGAAGACACAGGGCTAGGAGGCGTCTTTGGGACCTGATTCGTTAACCCCTTTCCCTCCCTTTCGTTGGAGTTTTTCTAGGGGCCTTCTCTTCTCTTTTTTTCAGGAGCATGAGGGCCGGCTTCCCCCCTTTCCCTTTTTCCGCGAGTCTCGAGGTTCACATGGTTGACGATCCCCGAGTTGTACCTTTTTGTCCCTGTCAGATCGCGTTGTGCTCAACGCCAGCCCCCTTTCCCCCTTTTCCCCCCCCCTTTGGCAACGATACGCTTTTTTGCCCGCATTCTCGGCTTCTCCTCCCTTGCCACTTTGGGAAAAAGTGTTGGGAATGACCCCTTTTTACCTTCTTGCCGGCTTCCCGTAAACGGTCCCCCCCTCTGGCCCCAATTCGAGAAATTCCTTTTGAGTTGCCCGCGGCTCGTTGGAGTATTTCATGAGTTGCTCTTTCCCGGTGCTGTTGACTCCACGGAAAATGTTCCCCCCACCCCCTTTTTTCACCCCCCAAAAACCTTTTTTTTTTTTTTTTTTTTTTCGGTAAGGTTTCCCTTTTTCCTGTAATCGATGAAGGAATTGATTTCCCAGCAATCCTTGTTTTCAGGACCTTTCCCATATGGTCTCCCCTCCCCGTGCTCGGGCTTGGAATGAGAGAACCCTTTTTCCCCCTTCTATCATATCTTACTGTCGATGGGCAGATTTCTCCCTTTCCTTCGATGGCATTAGAAAAAAGAAGGAACTGGACGGGTGCCTTTCCTGGTTGTTGGCCTTTTTTTTCTTCCCTTCTTTTTTCCCTTCGTTTCGGATTCCTGATTTCACTTCCCATGGCTTCGATGGTAGCCTTGGTCCTTTTTCGGCTTATCCTGATCGGACAAAGCAAAGTCAGAGACATTATCTCCCAGGACATCTGGTACTTCTCTTTTCCGATCCCACTTTTCCTCAGGGGATGAAGGACTTTTCCTCTCGCGAAGGTAATACTCTCCCTTTTTTTTTTCCCCACCGGCGTCGGGCCAAAGTAATTATGAAGTTCCAAGGGCTTTCTTTTGAGGGCCCTTCTCCTTCTTTTCTAGTGGATTTGTGCGTCCTCTCTTCTTTTCCTCTCCACTTCCTGGTACACATGGGCCCTTTTCTTTGGCCGCGGGCGGCGAGAGATTGAGAGGTCCCCAGGAACCTTTTTTTTTTCCCTCTTTCTTCTTCCTATTTCCCTGGTTTCCCTTCCCAAGGTTGATGTGAGCACGATTTTTGGTCCCCATTGCATTGAAAAGTACAATAGAACCTTTTGTAGTCCTCGTTTTTTTCCTTTTTGCTCCAATGTCCCGCCCCCTTTTTTTTTGTTCGCAGCAAGTTTCTCCCGAAAAAATGGCGAAGTCCAAAAAGCAGGTCTGTCGAGCGCGCAGATCAACTTCACTTTGCCTTTTTACCTCTTTCCATATTGCACCCCTTTATTTTTCGCCTCCTTTCCCTTTGGAAAGCTACTTCAAGGATGGGAGGATCTTTAAATAACATTGAGGTTTACGCGGTGGGCGCGCTAGTCAATTCCCCTCCTCTTTCTTTCCCCTTTTTCCTTTGGATTTTAGGCGTCCTTCCCTTCCCTGCCCTCCCGCCGAACGCGTGTGCCCTCCCCTTAGACACCCCTTCCGAGAAAAATGGTTCTCGAGTTTCTTCTTCGCCGGTTTTTTCCCCCCGTCCCCCCCCCCCCCTTTTCCTTTCCGGGAACGCTTTCTTTTTCCCCTGTTCGAAATCGAAAGTAAACTCGTTTTTTGTGGTGCAACGAGAACAAAGAACATTAAAATTTGATGGAACCGTTTGCCCTTTTTCTTTTTAAACTGATGTAGTATGCTTCCCCCCCCCCCTTTTTTCTTGCTCCCCCTCACCTGAAGTGGACCCCCCCTTTTTTTTCACATATCATCCGTTTGTTGTTTTGGTTCGCTCGATTCAAACGTGGGGGTTAAAGGTCTGAACTGGGTCTCCCTCCTTCTCCTTTTCCCTCCTCCGGTTTAGACCCTCCTTTTTTCTTTTCGTGGCACCTTGCAACACACCCCTTTGTTCCCCCCTCCTTTCGATTTCGAACAGTAGATACACGTCCCAACTTGTGCCCGAAACCGACTGGTGCCTTTTTCTCTTCCCTCATGTCTCGCCCTTTTTCCTTCCTTTTCTTTTTGGGGAAGGGTGGCATCATATTTATGTTTCTTTGCGGGACGGTGTGCTGAAAATCTTTCAGTCCTCAGAACTCCCCCCTCCTCGGCCCGCGATTGAATCCTCTTTCCCGTTAGCATCATCGGGGAGTTCTCCATTACTGACTTTAGCTTTACCGGAAAGATCCTCATTGAGTTTTTTCTCCCCCTATGGCAAGACCCCTTCTTTCTTCCTTCCTTTTTATCAAGTGGACGGGGCTTCTTTGGTTCCGGCCCCTTTTTTTCTGTTCCCGCCCTTTTTTCCCAAAAACGCTGAAAATTCTTCTTGGAGCCACTTCCCTTTCCCTTTTACACCTGTTTCGAGGGTCCCCCAGGGGACAAAAAACATGACACGCCTCCCCATCAAAATTGTTGACCTTTTTTTCAGCAGAACTTTGCTCCTCGTCTCAGCAAAGAAGGGTCCCTCCTTTTTCCCCCCTCTTCCCCTCCCTAGAAGCAAACATGCCTTCCTTTTTTTGCGAAGAGAAAGCACGGCACGCTTCCTCCCTTTTTAAATTACCCCCAAGCCAAAGTAAACGCCCCCTATTCGTTTCCTTCCGATTCCTACGTCCCCCCTCTTTCCTTCCCCTTAAGGACTGGTGGACCGAAGCTGTTTTTTCCCCCCTATAACTGGGCTCCCCTTCTCCTTTTTTTTCGCGACAGTTCCGGCCATACGAGGAATCCGGACTGTATAAGGCCCCTGACCCTTTCCTGCGCGCCCTGCTTCTTTTGTTCCTTTTTCCTTTTTTCTCCCCCCTGGAGTCAGCAGGCACCTCCCCCCTCCCCCTTTGGACCATCGAGCCCTTTTCCTTTCTCAGAATCCGAACTCGGAGGTATTACCCATTGGAATAAACCAAACCCCTTAGCCATGCTGCCCTGCCCCGTTAATTTTTCCCCTCCTTCCCCCCTCCCCTCCTCATGAGGGCAGCATTCCTCCCCCCCCTCCTTCTTAAGGTCCGGTTCGCGATTGCCGCCCTCTTTTCTTTTTTTTCAGCTGCGGATTGCTGACAAAAAGGCTGGAGGGCAGCAATTCCTCCTCATATGATTTTTTTTTTCATCCGGCTTCCTCCTTTTTTCCCTTTCTTCCTTGCATTCTCCCCCCCATCCTCAAGCAGGAAATCTCATTTGCAACTCCCAGAGCAAAATACCAAGTCATCGGCACATCCTATTTTTCCACCTCGGTTATCCGGTACGGGACGCCGCCCTCTCCTTTTTTTTTTGGTCATCCCCCCCTGTTTCGCCAAAGTGGCGCGTCCTTCTCCGCTCCCTTTTTTCCACCATGCAGAAGAGGAATTACCCCCCTTTTTTCAGATGGCAAATACAAGGAAGGGGAAAGTGTCTTCCCCTTGAGACCACGCGATTTGGACAATTTCTTTCCCCCCCCTTCCCCCGTCAAAACCCTTTCCCCCTTTCAGGAGCAGGTCTGTTTTACTCGTTTTTTTTTTCCGAACTTTGCGGTGATCGCGGACTAGCCTCCACGTCAGGCTCCATCACCTTTTCCCAGTGGTTAAAGACCTCCCCCTTCCCCGCCGCCTTTTCCATGGTCTTACCAGCTTTCTTCTTTCCCTCTGCGGTCTACAAGAACTTTCCCCCTTTTTCCGGCAAGCAAGTGAAACATCACTCCCTAAGGAAAGGTCGAGTGGGGCTTCCTTTTCTTTTTTTTTCCTTCCCGCCGCTGCGGAGCCATTCCCCCCCTTCTTGAGGCGGCAGGCGTAGTAATGGAAAGCTAGCCTTCTCCTTCCGTTCTTCCTTCTTCTCTTTTTTCCCTTCAACCTAGACGCTAAGCTTTTTTTTTCTCCTCGCCGCTTTCAGCGCGTGTGTCCCCTCTTCCCAAGTGGAGAAAGGGCCATGTGAGATCGCGAATTTTTTCCCACCGGTGTGGTCCCTTTCCAGATTGGCCCTTCCCCCTCTGTCTCCCCCCCTTCCTCTGCACTTTAGGAGCCCTTTTTTTTTTTTCTGAACTCGCCGAAAGCGGTGATTTCCTTTTTTTTCTGGCATTCCGCCCGCTGAAAACTGTTCCCGTTGTCCCTTTCCGTTCCTTTTTCCTCCCTTTTCTCCTATCGAATCTTTTTTTTTCTGTCCGGCACTCCTTTCAAGCCAAGAAGTCTTCTAGCGCTTCTCCTGCGAAGGACCTACAACTGGCGGCACTGTATGACCTCGTCTTTCCGCCCGTCCTTTCCCCCCTCATTCGACTCGCTCCCTCCGAAAACCTCCTTGTCGTTTTTCTTTTTTCCTTGCCAGTAGCCGCAACAAAATACAGTCCCCCTCCCTTTCTTTTCGCCCCCGCTGCTAGCGCGCACGCAATTTTGTGAAAATGCCTCCCCGCCCCCTACATCTTGCTGACTGCCTTGGCGGACCATGTTTTATCCCTTCCCCTCCTCCTCCTCCCCCCCTCATCGGAGAGAAGAACTTCCTTTTTTTTTTTTTAACTTCAAGCAGCATCATGACAAAGCCCCCCCCTTTTTGGCCATCCGCAATGAATTAATGTAAAAATATTCCTCAATCTGTCTCTTTTCGCGCCCCAAAACCTTCTCGCCTTTCGCTGTATCCTTCTTCCCGCGGCCGCGACATTTCCATCCTCTCCCTGGGTTGCGCCAAATCCTCCTTTGATTCTTGATTCCGATAGAAATTTCGTGATAACCTCCTTTTCGACCCCATTTACAAGCCTTTCCTCTCCTCTTTTTCCCTTTCTTTCTCAATGAATACGTTTTCTTTTCCCCCTCGCATTCCTTCCACCGTTCATCTTGATTGCAGGAAGACCCCCTCATTCCCCCCTTTCCCATCCGGAAGCCGCCCTCTTCTCCTTTCCTCTTTTGCGCACGCAGCCCCCCCTCATGATGCGGCCAATAATTGCTTTCTTTACTTTCACCGACATGGAAAGTTGTGCTAAATTCCAGCGTGTCCGTTTCGACTCCCCCCCTCCGACCCCCTTTTCTTTCATTCAGGCGTATCTCCCCTTGTTCTGCGATCTCGCTCTTCCTTCTTCTTTTTTGCTATTCATGCTGCGCGTTGCCCCTCGCGCCGAGGTGTCACTATTGACTCCCCCTCTGGGGAGTCTCCCGGCTCCTTTTTTTCCTGTCCAGGTCCTTTTTTTTCCTTCTCCTGCTGGCGTTTCCCTTTTTTTTTCTTCAAGCAAGAACAATCGATCCGCACACCATTTCAAATACCCCATTCCATATTCAACTCCTTCCCCCTCCTTCCCCTCTCAGACTGGATCCTTCCTCCCCCCAGATCGTCAATCTATCTCTCCCCCCCCCCCCTGTGTTGAGGAGAGATTTAAAGACGGTGGTTCAGATGTCACTTCAGATGGAGCGACGTTTGCTGAATATGCCTTGGTTATTGGTTACCTTTTTCCTTGGGTTATGCTTTTTCCTTTCCTCCAATAGGAAAGGTCAAAGCCAGCCCTTCTTCCCCCCCCCCTCCTGGAGGAAACTGGACTTCCCCTTATGAGCAGGGAGAATAACTTGTTTTTCCCTCCGTCTGCGATGGGAAAAGTAGAAGCATTTAATCGGTCCCATGATCCCCCCTCCCCCCTCGTGAAGAGCGATATCGACGCCCTTTTTCTAGGTCCCCGATACCACTTCCAGGACAATGTTCCCAAGTTTCCCTTTCCTGACCTTTCTTTTTTCTCCTTCCCGCCGGCATGTAAGTGCTTTTCGCCCCTTTTTTTAAGGTAAAGATGAGCTCTTCCTTTTCCCCTTTATGGGCCTGCATCATGGGGATCCTAATTTGGTGCCTTGCTCCATACCGTCTCGCCAGCGACATCCCTCCCCTTTTTCTTGTTCCTTGGGAATTGTCTTTCCTATGACGTGGAAAATGGAATCCTTAGCAAACTGTCCCTCTCCCTCGGCCCTTTCCCTTTCGTTTCGCCGAGCCCCTCGTTTTTCCTCAATGTGTATCCTTCCCCCCCTTTTTCTTATCACGCTGGAGATCTCCTAAGAATCCCCCCCAAATGGCGCCGAGGCGATCTCTTTTTCCCCCCTGGGTGAATCCTTCTTTTTTTTCTGTGCCGCGGCCGCGGAATTTTCCTTGCCCCTCTCATGTTGGCGAAGACCATCACGAAAATTTTTTGCAGTTTGTTTTCCTTCCTTTCAGTGCCTTGCGTTCTTTCCCCTTCTTTTCTGGCTTTGAGGATTCTGAGGTCTTTTTTTTCCCTGAAGCATTTCGGCGGAGCGATTTCCTTTTTTTTTCGATTGCAAGAAAAAAAATGTTTAAGACGACGTACGAGCAGCAAGCTGTAGAGGACTCTTTTTTCCCACCTGGCTGAGATTTTTTATCCTCTCTCTATGGAAGTATTGGGTTTGCGGGATAATGCCCCTCCCTTCCTTTCTCGTTTTTCGGAGGAGAGATCTAAGAATTGCAACTTTCTCTTCCCTACGAAGTTCCTTCACGTTCCTTTCTCTTTTTGCGCTGAGGATCTTCTTTTCTTTTCTTGGCTTCAAGATGACCGACAAATCTTTGATGCCTTCCCCTCTCCCCCCTCCATTTCGACTTCTCACCTTTTCTTCCCTGCCCTTCCCTCTCGTTCACAGGGAAGCGGGGCTCCTTAAAGCCGCCGAATGACAGACAACGAACTTCGCCGAGGTTTTTTTTTTTTTTTTTTTTTTTTTTTTTCCCCCCCCCCCCCCCCCCCCTTCTTTCCAATTTTTTTTTCCGTGGCGACGAACTGTCTTTTCTAGACATCGGTGGAGTGCAAAGATGGAGCCACAACTTGGTTCAGCCACCCCCTTTCCCTCGGATATCCCCCCTTTTTTTTAGTGAGTGTCTTCCTTTTTTTAGTGTTTTTCCCACAAGGAGATGCCCGCGATCGAGCTTTCATTCGCTTTCCCTTCGGCCCGGAGCTTAAGCGTCGCTTTTTGTTGTTTCCTTCCGAATACGGCGTGCGGACGATTTTTTCTTGTCCTTTTTTTTGCCGCTCACCTCCGGAAAGCTTTTCCCTTTTTCGGAGCGCGACAATACACAGAAGAGAGGCCCGCCACCTGACCTTTTCCTTAGGAGTTCTCTTTCCCTTTTCCTTTCCTTTTCTTTTTCCTTTTTTGTAGACGAGAGGTGCTTTTCCCTTCTTTTTCCTTTCCCCTTGGCGATGACGGAGGTCTCTTGGTCGTTAACCACTTGTAAGCCCGATTAGGATTTCCTAGCTTCTTTTGATTCTAGGCAGGCGATCTCCGCACGAGTCTTGTTTATTACCCACCTACAGCTCCTTCCATTTTTTTTTTTTTTTTGTATTCCAGGCATGAAGGGACCGAGTTACACCCAGAAACTCTCCCTTTCTCCCTTTTTTCCCTGTTTGGACGGATTCCCCTCTTCTTTGCCCCTTCTTTTTTATCAACGACGCCATCGGTCCCACCGTCCTGTATTTCCATCTTCCCCTTTCCCTCCCTCTTCGTCTTTTGGCAGCATTCTCCGGAGTATAGTGCCCCTTCTTTCACCATGGTGGGAATGACCCCCAAGTTTGAAAGCCCGTTTTGTCCGTAACCGCGTTTCTTCCCCCCTTTTTTTTATGGGGCCCATCTTTTTCTTTCCGAGGACTTTTTTCTGGGATTGCAAGAGGATTAGTTGGAGCCCCCTGACTGCTTTGGGACGGTGCTGTTTCCTCCCGTTTTCCCTTCCCCCTCCCGGTAAAGCCGTAATGGTACCTCCTCCTCTTCATCGATGAGGACGCTTTCTCCACGCCTTCCCCCCCCCCCCCAACACCCGCTTCTTTTTCTGTCCGATGATTTAACCCCCGTGCTCACGGACGGCCATGAAAGGAGCCAAGGAAACCCTTCCTGGTCTATTTAATATCTTACTGTTCGCTTTTAGCCTCCCTCTTTGCGAGTTATTTTCTAGATGGCCTTTTTTGGACTCCCTGGCAGGCCTCTTTCTTTTTCCTGGTTTTTTTCTTCGTCCAAGTGAAGACCTACGGAGTTTAGGCTAAGGGATCTAGCCTTCAGAATTTTCCTGTCTTCCCCCCTCTCTCTTATTGATGTGACGTTGCCGTCCCTTGGCACACCGCCAAAGGGGAAGAGTTTCTCATGGCAATGATTTTAGATTTTTCTTATGACAGTCCGATTTCTTTGCTTTTTTTCTTGTCTCCGAATCTTCTTGGAGAATTCCCTTCCTTTCCCTTTCCCCCTTTTTTCCCGTTCGGGAAACCCGAGCTAGGTCTTCCTCTTCCTTTTCGGGGCCGTAGGCTTTTTTTTTCCCCCCCTTTCACTACGGTTTTTGGATGTCAGTGGATTTTTTCCGCTCTCTCTATCTTCTTGCAGTGTCCTCCCTGCGTACACCTTGTTTCTTCCCCCCTTTTAGGGCCGCGGGAGGAACGAGGAACCTCTCCCTTTCGTGACAATTCCTTTTTTTTCCTTTTCCTTCGCGGACCACTGTCAAACAAGCGGTGATGTGATCTCCGATGCTTCGGGTAATGTTTTTTTTCCCATTCCTTTCCCCCCCCCCGTCAAATTCCCCCTTTTTTTGGGAACGACCTGTGGCATCCTTTACTCCTTTTTTCAGCTTTTTTTGTCCCTCCCCTGCCCCTTTCTGGGAACAGACCCCCCTTTTTTCCCCCACCGCCGGCTGCGATCTCTCCGTCCACTTGATAAAGTCTCTAAGTGACAGCCCTATTTTTCCCCTTCCCCCTTGCCTTACCCTCCTTTAACAGATATGGTCGGGAAAGACTCACTTTCCCCTTCTGGAGAGGAGCTTCCCGCCCCGATGATTTTTTTCCCCTTGGGCGCGCTGAGTAAATTTCTTTGACCTTTCCTCCCGGCTTTTTTTCTTCGGACGAAATGCTTTTCCTCCCCCCTCCGAACGCCGTGCAACCCCCCCCTCTACACCATTCCGTACACACGGTCTTTCAGTGCGGAACAGGATGACCTTTCCCCCCCCCCCGGACCTTTTGCCCCCCTGTGGTCTCGTTTTTCCCCTTCTCCCGAAAGTCACCTAGTTGTTGAGGGCGTGGTGTTTTTTTTCTCACCCCCTGAAATACAAAACTTTCTGTTTGTCCTTCTGGAGCTGAAACCGTTTTCTTTCTTCCCCGCACCGGTAAGCCTCCCCCCTTTTTTTGAGATAGAATATGTCACCTTGTTTTTGTGAGAGATCTTTTACCCACGAGTTTGCCTGACCTGGGGCGCTTCCTTTTTTCACGAAGCAGGTTAGAAAATTGAAAAGGCTAAGCCCATAAAAGTTATTTCGTGGATACATTGCACACTCCCCTCTTTTGACCTTTTCGAGTCCGCCCCCCACAGAAAACATTTTTTTTCCGAATGGTGAATGGTAGGTGACGGCCTCCCTGTCTCTCCACCTGGTCGCTTCCTGTTGGCAAGCATCTTTCTTTTTTTTTTATTTTCTCTTTTTTACGGTGTGCTGAAAGACCATTTTTTTTCTTACCAGGAATCCCCTCCCCTCCTCCCCCCCTCCCTTTCCCCCTTGATTGAATAGAGAGTCCCCCTCCTTTAGCATCCTCGGGGAGAAGGACATTTGAAGTTCGCTTTCACAGGAAAATATGTCAATTCGGAGATCTCCATCTTTCCCCCCCCCTCCCCCAAGGGCTTTCCTTCAGAGGACTTTATCAATGTTTGTCTGAGCGGCGCAGTATCCTCCGCCCTCGTGGGTCCTGGCCCTTCCCAGAACGGCTTTCTTCCCCCCCCCCCCCCTCTGAAAATTATCTTTTTTCTCTTCCGCGTACAGGACCCCCTTTTTCCCCTCAGTTTTTACTACCTTTTACCCCCCACCACGCAAGTAATCGTCCTCTTTTTTCCCCTTGTGACCTTTAAGCCCAGAAAGATGCTGACTTGCACAGCAACCGAAGGGTCACATCTCGCTTAGAACGCCGAGGCTCTCGGCAAACCATAGAGAAATTTTTTTCCCCCCTTTTAGAGTGGAGACTCCTCCCGAACCTCCGCCCCCTTCCCAAATCATTCCCACCCCCCCCCTCCAAAGACCTTTATTCCTACGTAAAAGTACCTTCAACTTATCGGAATGTTTCTCCCCCCTCCCTTTGTTTCCCTCCGGTCCAGCACTGTTCTTTTTGTCGAGTAGGCCAGAACCGAAGATTAGAGTCCTTCCGCCCCTCCCTGGTTTTTCCTCTCCGGAACTCGATACCAGATTTCCCATGCGCGCACTGCCTATGGTCCCCTGTCCCCCTTTGGATGAAGCCGGGGAAAAGTACAATTCCACCAGGATGACCATCGAAGCCCCTTTGCCCCCTTTTGGATTCCCTCTCCCCCTCCCCCTTTTCTTCCCCACGTGGAAGACACCCCCCCAGGCCATGTCTCTGAAGGAAGAGGTCATTCTGAGCACGCCATCTCCATCACTCGCAATCGAGTCTTTTTGCCCATCTTCAGTAAGAGATCCTCCAGGCGAATTAAGGCACGTCCGGTTCGCCTCCCCTTCTGAGCACGATGGATTGTGAAGTCCGATGGAATTGGTTCACACACTGATGGCGGGAAGACAATTCCTCCTCTTACAATGATATTCTTTTGACGGATTCCTTAGGTGGAACATTCCCCGTGCGGCCCCATCCCCACTCCCCTGCAGGACCTTCCCAACGATAAGAGGGAAACTACAGCGACAAATAACTTTCCCGGCTTTGATTGGGAAAACCCCCCTTCTTTTTATACCGGGGAAGGTGAGTCCCTCATCGAAGAGGCTTTCCCTTTTGTCAGGCCCCATTTCAAATTCTTTCCCACCCCTTTTTTTAGCGACAGGAGACTCTTAATCAAGATCCGATACAGAGTAACCACTGCTCCCCTCCGTCTCCAAGCTTCCTTTTCTGCACTATCCCAGGAAGGGGCGCCAAGACTAGTTCCTTTTAGAAACCCCCTCTCTACAAAGGTCCCCCCCCTTTTTCCAACTAGGAGACGGAACCATGGACCCTGCCTCTTCCCTTTTCTGGAGGGTCTTTTCCCTTCCTCAGTCTATGGAACCCCCCTCTCTGCGGATGATCTGTGCCTTAGAAAATAACTCCCGAACTCTATAGGATTCCACGTTAAAAAGAAATCGTTTAAATCAGGCCCTCGCCATGGTCTTCCATGCTTTTTGCGTATATCCGCCCCTCTTACAAGAACATTGCCTTTCCTCTCCTTAGAAGTACAAAAGCTCCATTCCTGTTTTTTGCGGCCTCGATTTTTTTCTTTTCATCCCCCCCCGAGAGCCCTCCTTTTACGGAAGTTATTTCAGCTCGTCGCACTGTCCCTATCTTTCCTCGAGAATGCCGTATTTCCTTTTTCCTTCCCCTCTTTCCAACCAGACTCTTCCCCCCCTCCGCCCGCGACGAGCTAGATTGATGTAATAGAAGTTTGACAACTCCCCTTCCCTGCCACGACCAATTTAATCCCATGGGCGATCGTCGGAATTTTTGTTACCTTGGGTTCGCCAAGATTGGAAAGCCCCCCCCTGACAATCCTGCTGAAAATTGAGTAGAATTTCTCGGCTTGCCTCCGTCTTTCCACCTTCGCCCGTCCCATCGGTGAGGGAGACCCTTCGTCTTTCCGTAGCATTTCCGACAAGCTTCCCCCCCCTGGGGAGGAGAATAGTTCCATTCCGGCCTCAAGGTGGAGCTTTAATCCTTGTTTCTTCTTTTTCCGGCACTCCGAGTGTTCTTTAGCTTGAAGCCAAGACAGGAGGCCCCGATTTTTCGGCGGCAGAAGAAACCTCCAACTGGTCCCCCTTTTCCTTCGCTTCCGACAGCCGCCCCCCCCTTTTCGTCCCTTTCCTCCCTCGAAAACGATTTTCTCTTTGTCGTTGCAGTAGCACGAAAACAAATACAGTACATCGCGGCATCCTTTCTTCTCGGCGCAGCCCTGTTCACCCTTCTTCCCTTGCTCTTCAGGCGGAAATTTTTTTTTCTTTTTTCCCCCTTTTTTTTCCGCTCCGCAAGACTTCCCGAAATGACATTTTAGTTGGGAGGTCAACTTCTCCGTTGCAAAGCACAGTTTTCGCATTGCCCTCCCCCCTCTTCACCAGCGTGAGATAAAATGGTCTTCTGTCTTTCCCAACATTCTCCAATTGAGAATGGACCCTTCCCTTTTTTCTCTTCCCCCTCGGAAGAAGAAGTTTTATCTTTTCCATTGGTTGAGTCCCATTCTCCCCCGGCTCCATTGGGGGGAACTTTTTGATTGATAGCCCTGTGATCAAACTGGGTAAGATTTCCTTACCCATTTGACCAGCCTTTAGCGACCTTTTTGTTCTAGTTCCCCCTCCTCAATTGAATAAGTGAATGGTACACTTGCTCCCTGATGCCATTTTCCCCATCCTTGATTGCGGGTCCGAACCCACTTCCCCTGACATCACGGAAGGACTTTCCCGTTTTTCCCTTTTGCCGTCCCCTTTTTCGCACGCATCCTCCTGATCCACAGGCGGAGGCCTCAAGTCTTTTTCCGTGATCTTCGGCCCCCTAAGGGAAATCCTCCGTTGTCCGAAATTTCCCTCTTCCGTTCGAAGAAACTTGAACCGGTCTTTCTCTGCTTTTGCCTGTGTCCTTGTTTTCTTTCCTTCGCAGAATTTTCTTTCCGATCTCGCTCTTACTAGGGACTTTTGTGGTTCCTTGATAGTTCTGTGCGCTGGCCATCGCGACTACACTGATGTCCAAATTCGTCCCGGTCATCTGGGGAATTTCGTACCTTTTTTTGCTTTTGCCTTTTTACGATCAGGATGGCTCCCCTTTTTCTTGGATGAGGAGAACAACAGCAACGTTTCCCCCCTCGACTCTACCCTGAAACTAACCCATTTCATATAAAACCCCTCCCCCTGCCCCCATCCCCGTTTCTCTTCACGAAAAAATCCTTTCCCCCTTTTTCCCCTTAATCCTCCAGTTGTTGGGGTTTTCCCTGAGTGTTTACGAATCTGGTTTCGTGCCGCGACACCTGCTCTGAAGAGTGGTTCCTTTTTTTTCAGGGTTTCTTCTGGTAGAGATCGAGTTCGCTTTGTCTCTTTTCTTCCTCATCCAAATACCCACGGTGAAAAGCCACTCCTTTAAAAGTCCCCAGAACGTTCCTTTCGAAATCCCCCCCGATTTGATGACTAAATTTTCCCGTCGCGATGGGAAAGCGGAATCCTTCAGTGATCACCAGGCCCCTTGCCGCGTCCTAGAATCCCGCCCTTTCTTTTTTCTCTACACTGATTCCCTTCCCCTCGAAGGCCGGTCTGCGTGAGAGTTGAAAGGACCTCTGTTAATTCTGTTCGACAAAGGTCCTTTGACGGTCCTAAATGATTGAGGCTTCCGGCAACGTAATGATGGGAAGCATCTTCTTTGGAGATGAGTTTTCCTCCCCCGGAAGACGGAGCAATCGCCTTGCCGGGACTTCTTCTTTTCCCTGGGAAATTGCCCCCCTTTTCTGTCACGGGCAAGATGGAATGTTGCAAATGTACGGGCCAACTGTGGGACCAAGCGCCCCGTTTGCAATGTGCGAGATGAGTTTTCTCGTCCCCCTCGGGGAGTGCCCTTTTTTCACATTCCGAGGAAACAGGAGTCCGTTTTTTTCCCCGAATAAGATGCATTTACACCCCCCATTTTTTCTTGATGTTCCCGAAAAAAAGGAATTGGGCGGTTTTTCCCCCGGCTTATGCCGCGCTCTCCTTCTTTCCCCCTTTCGAGAATGTTTGTCCCCTCCACGACCCTTTGAGAGAGATGGTGAATCTTCCTTGAGGCAATGCGAAAACTGGGCTTTGCAGGAGGCGAGACCTTTCCCTCCCCCCGAAATGATTTCGGCCCTCGCTGCGGTTGCCGTCGCTGAAAGCATGAAAAGCTTCAAGCAATGGGTCCTCCGACGAGCAGCACGAGTAGGCTCCTCCCTCGGTGAAACCCTTTTTTCCGCTCTTCTCTGGAGCCGCCGCCGATTTCTTTTCTCCTCCACTCACGGCCCTCGGATCCAAATAGTTTTCGTTCTTCCCTCCTGAATTTCAAACGGCCTGTCTACTTCCTTCCACTGTGCCCGCCCTTCTTTGGAGTTCCTGCGAGAGGAGAGTCCTTCTTCCTTTCTTGGCTTTCAAGATTCACGCACAATCCCTTTATTTGCCGTGTCTCCTTCCGGACAAAGGTATTCGATTCTTTATCCCCCCCCCCCCTCTCTTCCCTTCCCCCCGTTCGTCTCTTCTCGGGGCGGACCTGCTCGCGGAAGTAAAGAAGACTTCTCCGACCAGCCTTCCTCGTGGTCAGTAGGACGCGCTCCCCCTTTTCTGCTCCCTAAATTGTCAGAAGTTCTTTCCCTTTTTCTTTTCGTTTACTTGCAGGTGGAGAACAACATTGTTTGATCACCCTTGACGGATCGCCCATGTCCATTTTCCTATTTTTACGTTAGTCTGGTAGTGGTTTTTCCCCCCTTCCCAAGCTCTCGAGCTCTTAGATTTCTTTCCCGGAGCCTAGCGCGAGAGGTGGAAAGAGGGTTTCACCCCCTCCTCCTTCCTTCTAGCGGGAAAGATTTCTTTGTTCTTTTTTCCCTCCTTTGACAGATCACCTCCCCCCCCTCTCGCGTCCTTTCGATCAGAGGATCGCTCCCTCATTAGAGAAATAGCGGCCCTTCCCCCCCCTCGACCTTTCTTATGGAGTTCTTTCTTACTTTTTTTCCTCGGTCCAAGGAAATTTTTTTTTTCTCCCCTTCTTTTTTGCTTTCTATCGCATAAATTGGAGACCATTTGCGGCTTTTTTTTTTCTAAGGTCGTTAAACCCTTCCTTTCTCCTGGGGGAAGTTGGTTTTCCTTCTCTTTTCTTTTCCTCAACGAGAGTCGTTTTCCCTTCTTCTTTAAAACCATTAAAATCTACTTCGTCGAGTATCGAGGTTTCCGTGAGTTTCTCTTTTTTCCTTATTTGTCCTCCCCTTTTTTCCCTTCGTGTCTCCCCGCCCCCTCCGTTCCACCCTTATGGGATTTCCTCGGTCTTACTGTTTTTATTCCTATTAGGCAAGTTTGGGAAGCTTCTAGGAGTCTCTCTCGCGCCCACTTTGGCGCACCTTTTTTTTTTCCCTTTTTTCCCCCCCCCGCTTTGAAAGCCTCGTCCCCCCTCTCGTCCCCGTAACAGGACCCTTTCCCATCGAGAAAACATGCAGAGGACCTGTGTATTTGTCCGTTTTTGAGCCTTTTTTTGTCGATTCCTGCTGGAGGCTGGGGGACTTTTCTTCTTTCAATTGTAAACTTTTCCCCCAGCCCCTTACCCGTTTTCATTGAAAGATCGATGTATTTCCCCCTCTTCTGTCCCCCCCTCTCCTGTTGTAAGAAAAGCAAAAGATGGACTTACATACAGACTTTCTTCGGCTTTTTTTTTTTCCTAGAGAATGGCTTCCCTTTATTTTCTTTCCCTTTTCTTTTCCTCTTTTCCTTCTCGTATGGGATATTTTCTTTCTCTTTCCCTGAAAACGCGGTCCGGCCGAATGGACTGGTTGTTGGATTGTTAGTCATGTCTTCCCTTCGTTTTTCGGCTTCCTGATAAAGAGCTCCCTTTTTCTTCGTGGTTACCTGGAATTTCTTTTCATTTTCTTGCTTATATGTCTCCCAACGGCCCCCTCTCCTTTTCATTGCCCTTCTGTTATCGATTTCCTGAGGTCCCTCTCGGAAGCGGTTTCGGCCTGGCGGCCTTTCGGCGGAATCTTTCTTGTGCGCCCTTTCTCCCAGGTTCTTTTTTCCCTTTTTTCCCTCTTCGTTCCACCAGTCCTTCTTCCCTGTTTCCTGATCTGGGAAGTAGTAGGGAACGGTCGAAAGCTGTTTTTTTCCTTTTTATTGTAAGGGATTTGTGCTCCTCTCCTTCCTTTTTCCACTTCCTGGTACACCCTGGACCTTCCCCCTGTTTTCTTCCGCCTTTCGGCGAGATCCCTTAACATTCGTGACCCTTCGTTGAGGATGCATAGGAGGACTCCCGTAATTTCCTTTATGTGATCAGAACGATTGGACGTAGTGTCCCTGTTTTTTTTTTTTCCATTCACCTGTGTCGTACGCGGTTACCCTCATTCCTGCCTTTTTCAGCGTTTTTGTTTCTCCCTCCTCCTTTCTTTTTCTTTCACCCGACAAAAATGGGCGGAACAAACCCTATCGAGCTCCCCTTAACTTGATCCCTGTCCGTATTCTGTTTTATTTTTTTCCCTCCTTTTTTCCTCCCCTCTCCTTACCATATTAGGTCCGGAAAGCTTCCCCTTCCATTATTTATTTTTGCCCCGATGATGCTACAGAGTGGGACTCGCCGGATTTCCCCCCCCCTTTTTGAAACTGACGCGGCGTGCTTTCTTCCTTTTTTCCCCCCTCCCCCAGTCCCTCCTCCCTCGTGTCCTATCACATCCTATGATGCCACCCCCTTCCGTTTCCCACTTTCGCCAGGTGCGATCACAGGATGCCGTTGTTTCTTTGAACAACGGACAATGTCCCTTTTCCCTCTTGGTCTCGTTTGGCATGTTTTTCTTCTACCTTCACCTTATGTGTGAGTTCGTTTTGTTTCCCTTTCAATCAAAAAACTTTTATGATTGAGCCAAGGGGAAATGGTTCCACTTTATTCTTATGCGGACCCCCCTCCCCTCCTCCCCCAATCCTTCCCTCCCCCTCCGTTTGCG
>Ga0179593_1505766_pt1 | contig 17325 bp, 37 predicted proteins | sample CZODoug2_1_08_16_FD_185931 | JGI IMG/M metagenome (GOLD analysis project Ga0179593, IMG submission 185931) | Vadose zone soil fungal communities from Angelo Coast Range Reserve, California, USA - CZODoug2_1_08_16fungal (PacBio error correction) | ecosystem: Environmental > Terrestrial > Soil >... | reverse complement strand
CTCCTGTTCTTTCGATCCAGTCCTTGATGTTCGTTTTTTCAATCTCGTATACCAACCTGATCGCCGTTTTTGCTGATTGGCCAGGCCACCAATCCCCTGCCCCTTGTCGGGACCTTTGACTCCAACGTAATCTTACTTCCCCCCCCTAAGTGTTTCACTCGTTTGGCCCAGGTTCCTCCTTTCATTCTTTTCCCTTGTGATCGCGTATTGTTCCTTCTTTCTGGATTTTCTTGCGATTGGGTTTCTGTAGTTTGCCTGCCAGTCGTTGTCTTTCTGAAGCGTTCAAGACTCAGTCCGAGTCCCGGCAGGATCCCCGCTTGCCGAAAATTTTGTTTTTTATGCAGGGTGGCGGTTGGCTCTATCTTCAATGCCCCCAGTTCCTTCGTCACTTTTGGTTTTGCCCCTCTTGGGGGTTTTCTCCCCAACGTCCCCCCACTCGCGTCACGAAAACGAGGTCTCTCCGAATTTCTTTTCCCTACCCTTCCACTTTTTTTGCCCCTGCCTTTGTTGCGTCCCAGAAGGAGCGTAGTTCGTCGGTCTAAATTTTGAGTGCTCCCCCCCGTTTTGGTAAGGGATCATATATCTTGACACTCCCTCCCCCACGCCCCCTTTTCTCAATTTTCTTCCGAAGATATTGCCCCCCCCCCCCTTTGATTGATTTTTCGGGAGTTTTATCCTTAAAACCATGGAGTCCAATTTGGAATTTTTTTTGTTTTTTCCCGATTTCTACCAACTCATTTCGGCCCCCCCTCTCTCTGCTCTTAGATATCTTACGCGTGCCACCACCCCCAAGGGTGCTTATTCCCGTCGGTCCCCCCCACCTCTTTTTACAGGCAAAGTGCGGGAAAGTTTTCAATCCGTCGTCTTCTTTCCCAAAGCTGGCTCCGACTTTTTTTTCCCCCCAGTTCTTTAGTTGATGGACACACTCGCACCCACCCTTCCTAGTTTTTCCTTCCCTGAATTTTCACTCTCGATTCTTTCCGTAACCCCTCCCTGCCCCGCGTTGGTGCCCTGAGAATCCTTGATGTCCCCTTATGTTCCGACTTTGACTGAGGGCCTATTGTGTGTCAGGCTCCCTAGGTCCTCTTGACATCTGCTCGCAAGCTTTGATTCTCTTCTTTTTTCCTTTGGCGTTCTAGTCGCCCCCCGTTCTTCCCCTCCACAAACCCCTTGTTTTTTCAAGATTGAAAGTTCGCTAAGTTGTATGTTTTTTTTCATTTTTTCTGGCCCCATATATCCCACTCCGGAACTTTTCCCATGCGTGGCCGGGCTTCTTATTTTTTCTTCCACACGCTTTCGGAATTTTGATCGCCTAACGGACTTGGTCCTTTCTCTTATCACTTTGCCGGCACCAGGCTTGGTCCTCCTTCCCTGTTCAACCTGTTAGAAAGTATCTCTTCCCTCTTCTTTTTCCACCCTTGGGGCGGCGCGTCCGGGTGTTTTGGAATTGATGTTGTTTCTTGCTTGTCCGATTTTTTTTTTTGAACACCTTCTTTCTTTGGGTCTTTGGATTCCTGATTTTTTCCCCCTCCTGTTGGGCTCACGTCAGTCTTTTTTGTTTCAGTCGTTTGCTTGGAAGGGGTTCAGCCCCCCCCTTTCAACTCCCCTTTTTACTGCAACCGTTTTGTGGATTACTGTTTCTCGTGTACACTCCATATCCCCCTGCCCTTGTACTCCGTTTATCGTGTCCTGGGAGGTTGCCCCCCTTTTACTTCCTTTTCCCAATCCAAGGGGCTCTACCCAACACCCCCGCTTATTCAGCTTTCTGCTCCAAGACGGGTTACACTCACCCGAGTTTTATAAGGGTTGGGCTGCTTGTTTTTTATTTATTTGGTGTGTCTTTCCCATCCCCTTGGCCCACAAGGACAATAACATTCCTTCCCCACTGTTTGCACAGATGTAAAAATTCGTTTTTTATCATTTTCCTACTACTACTCGTTGTGTTTCCGAAGATTTCGGTGAGCCGGTTTGGGGATCTTTACACTCGGTGTAATCCCTGGTTTCACAAAAGTTTAGTGGGATCCTTTTTAATTAGTGGCTTTTGACCTTTTCCCGCACCAAAGGAAGTTTTGTATTCTTTCAAGTCCTTAAGTTCATTAGGGCTAGTTTCTGTATACTGACCCGCGGTCCGCTTTGACTTCCTTCATGGAGTTCCCCCAACTTGTGGCTTTTTGATCTCCCCCCCCCTTTTTTTTTTTCCCCCAAGATGGAGAAGTCGCTTCCCTGTTCCCCTACGCGTCCCCGGGACGTGATCTCGCTTTTTCCCCCCCCTGACCTCCGCTCACCCCTTCCGTAATCCCCCCCCTTTTTGGCAAGAAAGTCAGTAATTGCTTCAACCTTTTTTTTTCCCCCTTTTGAAAACTGCTGCCCCCCGGCTTCCTTTCGCCCTCCCGTCCCACCACGCAAATTTTAACACCGTTGACAATCATTCATCCACGCTGCACCAAGATCCCCCAACCAATCTCGTCCTCATCCCCCCCCACTCACCTGGGACGGTCCCGGTGGCCTTTCCCCAAACCTCGTACTTTTTCTATTTATTTGACAATTCGACCCTCGTTGTTTTTTTTGTTTTCCCTTTTCATTCTGACGTTTTCCCTTTTTATCCTCGCCTTCCGCGTTCTCGACCTCGGTTTCCCCTTTGCCTTGCATCCCCTTGCCCGGTCCTCCCCATCCGTTAGGGTTATCATTTAATAAAACCCAACAAAAAATACCAAGAGAACTCACCCCCTTACCCCCGCACAATGACAGAACAAACACAAAAAAGCCCAACACAAAAAACTAAGAGAAACGTCGAACCCAAAGCTGCAAACCGAGAACCAAGCAAACCAACCACCACCCCAAAAGAAAAAAAAGAATGGCATACCCATAAACCCCTTAGGAAATAAACAACCCGCCCAACCCCCCCCCTCCTGAACAAAACACCCCCCCCAACCACCAACAACAGGAAACAAAAAAAAACAAACACCCACCACCAAACCACCCACAAAAAGAACCAATAAGCAAAACCTCCCCCCAGTCTCGTTCAAAAACAAATCAGGAAAAGAAACCCAACAATATTAACACAAAACTTTATGAAAAACCATAGCCCCCCCTCCAAACCCCTAAGAGAAAAACCCCCCACCCCCCCAAAACCCACACAGGATCCCCCACCAAAAAGCCACAGCACCGGGACATAGTACAACCCCAACAACCACCCCCAAATGGACACCCCACCCAACACAGCCACAAGACCAGACCCACACCCACCGAAACCGCCCCCCCCAAGAACCCGAACAGTGATAAAGAACCACACAAAACCCCCCCCCAAAACAAACACTAACAAAATAACCCCCATAATACCCCCAAACCACCCCAAAGAAATAAACACAGAAAGGGAATCTCCCTAACCAACAAGGTAAATATTCAAAACCTAAACCAAATAGGCAAAAAAACCAACCCACCCCTAAACCAGCACCTCAAAACAAAACTCGAAAAAACTGCCCCAAGTGAACCCCAAAAACACGGTAAAAAAGTAAATTCCATCCCCAACAAACACTAAACCCAGGCTTTATAATTTGAACAAACCACACAACAAAAGATCTCCCGGAAAAACAACCCAACCCCAAAGATACATCAAACACCAAAGAACACACCTAGGAGAGACAAAGATTAGCTTACTGCAAAAAGAGTATGCAGAGACAAAAATAATCCATCCAATACCAAACAAGAAACCACCAAAATAACAAACCCCCAATCCCCAACAAACTTTCAAACAAAAATGAGGCAAACACACCCCCCCCCCCCACAACAAACAAACAACCCCCACACCCCCACAAAACCAAAACAGAAAAAAAAATCCCCACCAAGCACCCAAGGGAAAAACAAAAGAATATTCCCCCCATTACAAATAAAATGACCCCAAACCCAAGATATACCCTATAGCCCTTATGAATACCACGACCCACCACCACCCCCCAACCCAACCCCCCCACAGAAAGAAAAATCACCCCCCCCCGAAACTCCACCCCACCATAATAGCCACGAGACTGTCACACCTCATACACAGACCCAAGACATAAACCTTCTCACCACCTCACCACCCCACCCCCCAGGTCCAAAATAACGAAAATCGCCCCAAAAAACTAAAACCCGAAAAACTCCCAACGGGGAAAACACCCCATTACCACCCACGCAAATCCCAACCGAGCAAAACAAGATGCACAAAAAGCGGACGATCTTGAAGAAACCCCCCCCCCACCTACCAAAAAAAACCCAAGCACAGAAGAAGCCCGCCACAACTGAACCCCCACCCTCAAGGAGAAAAACCAAACCCCAAGACCCCAAAACCCCCTCAAAAATCGACAAAACCAAAAAAACGAAAATCAAAAACAAACAAATCCCCACAATTTACAGAAAGAATCACACAAACCCAAAATATAGTCCCCACATGGAACGAAAGGTAACTAGAAAAACAATCCCCAAACCTCCCCCCCACCCCACCAACCAAGACAAATCGTTCCCATAAATATTATGACAAGAAAAATCCACCCCAAACAACACTAACCCACCAAAGAGGAAGACAACCCCAACATAAAAAACATTGAACAACAAAAATAAAACGTCCCCCCCACCACCACATATCATAAAACACCCACTGTGCAAATAAAAACTGACAAAATATGCCATTAACCTAAAATACAGACCCCCCCCCCCGGCACCCCCAACAAACAACAAAAAAAACACAATACCCTTACAAAAATTAGGGGAAAAACCCCCACCCCCCAAACCCGAAATAAAAACCACCCCCACCAAACTCCCCCGGAAAAAACGAAACCCAAATAAAAACAACAAAAATCCCAACTTCACGAAAGGATGCCCATCCCCAAACACACCTCTCGCCCCCAAGAATAATTCCTACCCAAAAAAAACTTCAATCCCCCAACCCCCAAAAAACCCTGACTAAGCCGCCCCTCACGTAACAACGCCCGAACAAAACCCCCTAACCCTCCCAACTACCCCCAAAAAACTCAAAAATATAACCACACAAACCGAAGAAACAAAAAAACACAAAAAATAAATCAACCAAGACACCCAGTCAGCCAAACAATAAAAATGTCACTCCATTCAAATGGAAACCACCAGCCCAAAAAAACACAACCATACCTTCAGAAGGAAAACAAAAAAAGAATATATAGCCAAACCAAAACCCCCCCTCCAAAATAACCACATAAAAAACACCCCCCACCCCACACAAGCCAAGGAAATAGACCCAAAAAACAAAAAACAAACAACAGCAAAACACTGCCCCCCAACCATGGACCCCATTTAATAACAGGTTCCCCAGCGGCCTCAAAAAATGGGACCATGAAATGTAAAAAAAAACCCTCCACCGCCAAAACGAAAAAGAATCACATAAAACCTCCCCCAAAAGGGAACGAGAACAACCCCCCACCCTTTCCCTCAAACCCAACAGGACCAGCCCCAAAAACCCAAAAAGGACCTACTAAAAGAAAGCCCCTACAACCAAGACCAAACAAAAACAGAAACCAACCTCTCCCCAAAAACCCGGGATACGACGCAAAATAAACCCCAGACCCCGCAAACAAAAACCAAACAAAACCCCCCCGAAACGACACAATAACCAAAAAGGAAACCGCACCACAAATGAACGCCCACCCCAACAACCCACAACCCCCCCCCAAAACCAACAACACCCCAACCCCCCCCCCCCACGACAGCCCAGGTAACCCCAACCCAAGACAAAAACAGCAAAAGACAAACCCAGTCCCACCCGAAAAACCACCCACCAAGCGGTTGCCCAACAAATAACCAAAACAACAAAACCCTGGAACACGAGTGAAAAAAAACCCAAAAGAAAAAAAACAAACCTAAAGGTTACAACCCCCAGACACACACCAACACCCCCCCAAAAGACAAACCCCCCCTCTGCTTACAAGGATACAAGATGCACCCCCGAAATTAAAACAAAGAACAAATGTCCCGCCCAACCAAATTAAAAACATCCCCCCAACACCCCGAGGCCACCCCCCCTCATCCACATACCAAAAAAAAAAAGGGAGATTATAGACCCCACGGGAAAAAACAAAACCCCAAAAACCCAACAAGATACAATGCAAAAAAAGTCCCCGACTCAAAAAATTTCATATAAAACCCAAAAAAATTCCCCCCCCCCAAAAGTCAAACATATCCTCCCCATGAAATGAATGAGGAATAAACACCGACAATCATTCCCCCCCCCCTAAAAGAACGGCAGCCACACAAAACAAACCTTCCCTCTTCCAAAAAAACAACCGCCAAAACCAAAAAAAAATAAACAAAAAAACATCCAATACTCATCCCCCCCCAGATGAAAGAACCCTCTCTCCCCCCCACTGATCAAAAACCCCCACCCAAAACCCAGGAAGACCCCACCAAACAACGGAAAAAATCCAATCGGAGCCCCACACCCAACAACGCTGACCCGTACCCCAAAACACACCAGAAACCCCCCCCCCAACATCAATGACAACAGAAAACTAATAACAAAAAACACGTCCCCATAAAACCTAGCAAAAAAAAACCAACAGATCCCTCAACACTGAAACCCCCCAAAAACGAATAAAAAATACCTAAACGCGAACCCCACCCAAAAACACACAAGAAAAGGTCGATATGGGATCCGACCAAAAAAAACCCACCCACCCAAAACAAAGACATACTTCGACAAACGAAAAAACCCCGCCAAAAAACCCATACAACCCAACAACCCCCATCAAAAACCCCGCCAACGCCGACCCCCAACAAACGCCCGCCCAAAAGAAACCAGCCCCCAATTTTAACACAATAAGACAAAACCCAACCACCCCCCCCCCAAAAAACCCCCACAAAACAACTAACCCCCAAAAAAGCCACATAACTTTTCGAAACCAACCCACGCCCCACACCAATACCCCCCCAAAAAACCAAAAAAAAACAAACCCCGCCCCCACAAATGGAAGCCCCACACCACCACCAGACAACTCCTAAACAAAAAAGACCAAGAAAGAAAAACCCCCCTACCAATAAAAATTCCCCTTCCCCAACACTACAAAAAACCGTATATTTAACAAACAAACAAAAATACCCACCAACCCCAGCATATAAAAAACCCCCCCACCAACAACACCAAACAACGGGTCCAGGAAAACCAATAGAAACGCACGGCCACCTCCCCCCATCAAAAAAAAACCTTCGAAAACCCCCAGGGGCAACCACGAATCCAGAGAATCACCCCCCGAACCAACCAACCGAATCAAGAACATATACCCGGCGTCGACCATCAACATCCCAAAATCACAAAAATGCCTCCCATAAAAAAGAACCCACTAAAAAAAAAAATTCCCGCATACAGGACTCCCCCCCACTCCCTTGCGCAGAAAACAGAATCATGCTACAGTGCCCTTCAAAGAAAAAATTATCCAATTACTCCACCATGGCCCGACCAGAATACCCACCCCAAGCCCATAGCTAATACCATTAAAAAATAAAGCCTTAATCCACGATAAACAGGCATCCAGGGCAAGATTAGAACAAAAACCCACACTCCATACCCCGACGACCCCTGAACAAAACACCCAAATCAAAAACCATCAACATAAAACACAACCCCAAAGTTAATAAACAACACAAAACCCTCAAAAACCCCTACGAACCACCTCTAACGTAAAAACCAACACCCCCCCTAAACAAAATAATAACCACCTTACACCCCCCAGAAACAAAAAACACACAAAAAATATCGAAACGTCCCCCCAAAGAGACAAATGACCAAACAAAAAAGACCAGGTTCGACAAAAAAATAACAAAAAAAAATCACACCCACGCAACACTCCACAACCCCCCACAAACCAACCAACACCCCCCCAAAACAAAAAAAAAACAAAAAAAACCAACACAACAAACCCCCACCTCAAACAACCAGAAAGAAACAACCTCAAAATAAAGCAACCACAAAAAACCGACCACAAAACACCAAGAATACGACATGAACCCCAAAAGAAACACTCACCCCTCAAAACCCCTCCGCACAAAAGCATACATCCAAAAAAACCCACCGGAATCCTAAACAAACCAACAAAAAACCCCCCCAACCACAAGCCCCACCCAAGAAAACAAAGACACTACCCAGAGCCTTCCCCATACCGGACAAAAAAAAAAACACAATCCCATCAACTGCCCCATCCCCAAAAAGAAACAAAAAAACCCACCAACCATTTTGACAACCAATCCAAAAAAACCAAACAGGAAACCCCCAACCCCCAAGAAAAAAAAAACCAATGCGAAAAAAAAAAAGGTAAACAAACACAAACATGAAAAAAACGCTATAAACCAGCACACAAAAAAGCCCAAAAAAAGAACCCCCCCCCCCCCCCCCCAACCGTCAAACCGAAAAAACCCCAGGAAAAACACACTCCAAAGAGAGAACCGAACAAAAGAAACACAAAAACCCAACCAAAATAATACAACACAAGACACCAAACCCAACCCCGAAAAACAGACCCAGTCTCAAACCAAACCAAAAAACAACCACAAGGTATAAAACAAAACACCACAAAGGGTAACCCCCAAAGAAAAACCACCCAAAAAATGTACCAAGACCCCCAAAAACATCCCCACAAAAAAAAAAAAAAAAACAAACGAACCCCCGGATCTACCAAAAAACAATGAATAAAGGGAACACCAAAAAACAGCCACCAAAAAAAACAAATCCCCCTCACAACAAGAAAATGAAACAAAACGGAAAAAAAACACCCCTACAAAACAAAAAACAAAACCCCCCCCGACCCAAAAAAAAACAAAAACCCTAACCCGGACCAGGACCCAAATAACAAGAAGAAAACAAATTACGGAAGAAAAAAAAACCAAAACCCCTCCGAAACAAAGAAACCCCTCAAGGAACCCCAAGAGAACCCACAAACACAACAACCAGAAAAAACACCAACAAACACCCCCAACCTGAACCCCCCCAAACAACCCAAAAATCCGGAAAAGAAACACACCCCGACAACCCAAAATAACCCCATCAAATCATCAGCAACCCGATAACCAAAAATCTTGGACAATTGGTGCCCCAGCCATCCATTTAACATTTTTATTTTTTCTCCCCTTTGTACTTCCTTTTAGCCCCTTTTCGCCCCTGTTGCACTTTTGTTCCGTGGTTATAGCCGCGGGGACTGCAGAGACCCCTTCCCCCTGAAGAAGGCCATTTTCGGCTTTGATGTCCTCTTGCTCCCAGCGTATGCGATCAGTCCGGTTTCCCTCTTCCTACCTGGAGGCCTCAATTTTTTTCCATTTTTTCACCTCCAAGTTTTTCTCTCCTTCGGTGCTTTAAGGACGTCGCATAATGATGACCCCCTTTACTGTACCCTTGAACGGGAGGCACACCCATTGATTTGGATCCGAGGGAAGTTTTTGGGTTCCAACTTGTGGTCTCCCCCCAACCCCCCCTTCCGTTCCTCCTAAGAGGTCGTTCCTGTGACATTTCGGTCCCTTCTTTCCGGGTGTGGCACCCCTTTGAATTTTGTAACATTTCTTTCCGTAATCAGGCAGCCCTGTTCTTTTTGTTTTTCCAACTAGCAGTCTTCCGGCAACCCACTGGCCGCGCTTCGTTTCGCAGTTCTACAGGTCGTCAAGCTCGCGAACCCCAACCTTTTACCACCTTTGCCGCCCATTTTTCCCCCCCGAGCTTGCCTCCCGGCCCCGGTTTTGCCCGGATCCAATTTGGCTCTTTCCGGTGAAAAAACACTTTAACTGGGCCTCGCGTTCTTTTTCCGATCGCTTGGTGTCCCCTTCCAAATTGGGGCACACCTCGCTTGTTTAGACCAGAACGCCTCCCCTCTTTGATACAACAGGGTTCCCACACCTCGGATCCCCGTCCTCTGGTTGAATGAATTTTTGCCTTGAAGGCTCTTTCTCGTTTCCTGTCTTTTTGGTTTCTGATTTCTCTCTCGGTACCTCGCGTTTTTTGCTCTGGTGGCATTCCTATATCGAGTCGACCAAACCTCCAGGTGACACCTTCAAGCTAGCCCCTGACCTTTCGGTTGCTTCCGATGTGGCTGTCCTCGGTTATCTGAGCTCCTCTAGGCGCTGGTTTTTGACCTCCTTGACGAAGCTTCCCCTGTCTCCCTTCGGCAGCTTTTTCACAAATTCCTGGATAATACTCCCCCTTCCGTCCTTGCCTTCCAGAAAAGTTTTTCCCCATGTTTTTTTTGTGGAATTTGTCGCAATTGAGGTCACCGCACCTTTTTTTTTCCATTCGTTCCCGGGGACCCTTCCATTCCTACGTCTTCTCCTGGCGACACTTTTTTTCCCTGGCCAATATTAATACGGCCGAGAAACCCAATTTTTTCGCTCATGCGAACTTCCCTGATTTGCTGCTTCCCCCCAAGCCATGGCCTTTTCTTCGCTCGCTCGGACCATTCTCTCTATTTACCCCCAGTTTTGTGTTTGTAGATCTTTTCGAGGATCGCTTTTCTCGTCTACAAACGCCATTTCTTTTGTTCTTTTATTTCCCTCCCTCAACGTCACAGAGCTCGATCCTTTCCCATTTTTTTTTTTTTATTGGCCATGGGCAACCAATTTTTAGAGACCTTGCGAGAAAAGACCCCTCCTTTCTCAGGCCAGTGTCCCCCAAGTCCATTATGTTGGACTCCTTTCTCCGGTCTACCGTTGCAAAAACGTCCTTCCCTTTTCCTGATCCCTTTATCCGCGTTGACCACGTGTCGCTTCCGGTACCGTGGGAGGCTATTTCTATCCAAGTGAATTTTTTGCGCGTTCATCCTTCCCTCCTTGCGCCTGCAGGTGACAGTTGCAAAATTCGGCGATTTATTTTTTGGCCCTGTGAGTTTATTATCCTGCCACCCCTTCAGTTCGTCCCACGCGCGGCCCTGATTTTTCTCACCTCTGTCACCCTCTTCCTTCAAACGCGCGCCGTCGGGGATGCCTTCAATTGCTTCCCGGCCCCACGGTTTGTTGGGAACGGCCCGTTGTTTTTCTTTTTCGATCCCTGTCGCCGTGGGGTCTCTTCGGTCCTTTTCCATTTCGTTTTGTTTCTCTTTGGGAAGTGGGCCGTTTCCCCCTATCGTGGCACACCCACATTCGAGGACACTTGGTTGCGATTTCCCCCAGCCATAAGATCTGCGTTCTTTTCGAAGGGGTCCCAGTTTTCCCCCGGTTCCAAGCCTGATGTCCGGAAAACCCTGATTCCCCTCCCCCGTTAGACACTTTGTTGTTGTTTTTACGCTTTCTCCCCCTCATCTTTTTTGTGCAGGGCGCGAGTGACGTTCTTCGCCATATAACGCGTTACCCCATGGTTCTTCCGGTCTTCCCCCCCCTCCCTGGGCCACCCCTTTTTTTTTCCCCAACCTCTTTACAGGGTCGTTTCCCCACCTTGCGGAAGCCCCATGGTACAGGTTACATCTATTCAATTGCTTCCCCCCCCCCCTGCGATAAGTGAGACCATTTTTGGAGCTGACCACCCTGCCCCCAGTTTCCATTCACAATTCATTTTCCCATTCCTGTCCCCCGAAGTCATTTACTTCTCCTTGTCCCTTGAGGCTTAAGTTCGCCACCTTGTCCGGTTTTGCCCAAATTGGATGGTCCATTGTAGTGCGCTCCCGAACTTGGTCTTGCTTTTTTTTCGGTCGTGACATACCCCCCCCCCTGTTCTCCGGTTTCTCGACCGACTTTTTTTTCCCCTTCTTCTCGTAAGCCGGTGCCGGATATTCGCCCCGTTAGGAACTCCCCCAACTTCCCAACGGGTCTGGGCTCCGACGTTCGCTCACCCCAAGAGTACCTTCAACCTCTGGCCCACTCTTTTCCTCCTTTTTCACCCCCTCACCGGCCTGGTTGACTTCGGAAAAGCGCTCGAGTTTTCCTTCCCACCACCTTCACCGATGTATTTCTCTGCGTTTCCTTGAATCATGTCTTTCTTCTTTTCTATAATTTCCCCCCCTGCCACTTTAAGGTCTTGGCATACGAATTGCAACCGAAATCTGGAAGTATCGATGTCTACTGTTTCCCCTTCCTCCCCTTAAGGGTTTTGTGCCTTTGGGTTTTATTCTGCCTCCGATTTTGAACATTTAGGCGGTTACCTTTTCTTTTTTCCGGGTTCTTGCTGGTTTTCCTTTCTTGTTTAGGGCCGACTCTTTGAGCGGTTTTTGCCCCCCCTTTCTGCACTTTCCGCACCTGTCCCCAGGGCTTAAGCGTGGAGAGAGGCGTCACTGCCCTAGACGGCCCTGTACGTGCGGTTACTCGTTAGGGCAGTTCCTTTAGATGCATCTCATCTTACAAATAGGGGGTTGAGTCAATTTATACTAAACCTCCTCCTCCGAGTTTACCGCGTTGCCCGACCAAGTTTTGAATTTTTTTTCCCCCCCACTGGACCTTTCCTGAAAGGCGTGGAGAGACCAACAACGGTTCCGAGGGGGCGTTCCTTTTTTTCAACCTTCCCAGCCCCTTCCCCTTTGAGCCGCAAGTCAGTTGTTCTTCGACCCAAGTATGAGTACCCCCGGAGACGCTGGTTTTTTCCTCCCTTTGTTGAAGCTAAGAAGTTTCGTGTTGTGTAGAGAGGTCTCTTTTTTCTTTTGACGTTCCGGGGTTTTACCCAACCTGGCTTTTGTCGACTCACCCCAGTTCTCCTTAGTTTTTTATCTGGTTGCTTTGATTTGAGCGGCCCCTTGTGCAGTTTTTGCCCTTTTTTGTCCCAGACTTCCCTTTTTTTTTCTCGGCGTCTTTCTTCCCCAAACCCTTGCAGCTCTGGACATATGATACCGGGGTTGGTAATCCTTTTTGATATTCGCCCCCTTTTCCCTCCTTCATAGTTATGTCGTCCCCCCTTTTGCTCCCTGGCCCTAACTCGAAAGGAGTACGTTTCTCTTCCAAATGACGGCCCTGTTTTTTTTTTTACACACGCTTTCATCACTTTTTTTCCCCTAGTGATTTCCCTCATTTCCCCCCTTTCCCCCGGAAATGTGTGCTCGTGCCGTCTCGGTTCTGCGGGCCGCATATCCGTGCAAAAAGGCAAGCCCCCCCCGGTGACAATCTAATTACCTTTTCGGCCTGCCCCTTTTTTTCAAAAAACGTTGGTCTCATCAAACCCCCTCCCCACCCCCCTGGTGGGCGCCTTTGTTTTCCAGGGTCAACCGGCGACCTTTTCTGAATTGCTAATTTCGTCTGGTGTCGACCCCCCCAATCTTTTCCAACGTTGCGGCCATGGATCATTCTACCCCAACAGGCCCTTCGTCTCCTTTTTGGTGCGCGAACCGCGTTTCCCCCATTCCGGTGCCGTTCGTGTGGGAAGGGAACGTCGAGTTTTACCGGTGCTGACTCGGCCACAGGCCGTTCTTTTCCAAAAAAACACACCAAAAAGCGCCCCCAAAGAAACCTACGAACCAATTACAACCCGCAACCAAACCTTCCGTCCCAAGGACTAAATGCCAACATTACGGCCCAAACGAACACCAAAAGAAGGAACAAACCACAGCGCACCAAACCCCACACTAAAAAAAGATAAACCAGAAAACCTCCACGAAAACCGAAAAATAAATACAAATCTCTCAAACAACAATCCCCAGAAACAGGGAATTATAAACCACTTTAAAAAATGAAAAACCACCAAAAACCAAGAGGAAACCCAATAAGCACCCCATCCCCCTTACATACACAAGAAGACCGCCCGCCCTCAATGTATATAACAAGGAAGACCAACTACTCAAAAGCAACAAAGCCCAAGCAAAAAAGCAAAGAAAAAAACCCACAAGAATTGGAATAAAAAAGAAGAGATGCCGAGAGGAGAAACCCACCCCCCACATAAACAAAAATAGGAAAAAGACACCCCCACAACCAAAACCCCCCCCCCCAAAAAAAACAAACAAAATGAAAAACCAGAAAAAACCCCACTACAACACCAACAGCAAAACACCCCCCTAAACAAACCCCACCCCCCCTCAAAAAAGACCCCCCCAAAAAAACAAAAACGAAAAAAAAAAAATATAAAAACCCCCCTACAGACACTCTCGAAAAAAAAAAATACCCCAAAAGGGAAAACAAGGAAATCAAAAGGAAACCACAGTAAACCACGACAACAAAACCCCGGAGGCCAAAAAAATAAAAACCCACCACAACCAAAAACAAAAAAAGACCCCCCCCAAAAACCATCCGCAAAAAACCCCCCCCCCAAAAAACCAACCAAAGTCGGGAGTGAGTTTGGTCTCCCTTGTTTTACATTCTATTTTTGGATGAGCGACCCCCCCATGCAATGGCTTGCCCCCGCTGCCCTTGCACTGGAGTTTTTCCTCACTGTTTCTCTGCTTAGTCCAGTCCCTTTCCCCCTTTTTTCTGAACCTGGCGTGTGTTTTTTTTTTTTTCCTTGATCTCACAACTCCGTTGGGACCCTTTCCTCTTCCTCAGGGCCCCCGTCGTTTTGTTTGTCTCCCCCTTGGCTTGAAAATGGGGTCCCCCAGTGCCCTGGCCTGGCTTACCCTCCCAGTCTGTCTACTGCATGTTTTCCTCAGTTTTTTTTTTTTTTTTTTTTACTTCGTGGGAAGGGGATTTCTTGATGCCCCTGGAGAATTGTTTTTTGTCTTCTCCCTTTTTCGTGTGGGTGCCCTGTGTTGTGCCACTACTTTTGGATTACCTTTACTGGTAAATGGACCCTATTTTTCGGGAGTTGGTCTTTTTCTGGGACCATCTTTGTGGCCACTTACTTTGTTGTGGGTTAAACGGGATTTCCCCCCTTTCACGTTCCTTGAATGAAAAGACAACTGATGCCAAGTCTTTGTTGAACCCCATTGGCTTTTTTCCCTGGGCAGCCCGGGTTTTTTTTCCCCCAAACCTCTTTAGCCATGTCTCGGCAGTTCCTGCACCCTGCTTCGACCCCCTCTTGCCGGATTTTTCGTGATTTGTGTTTCTTCGAGAAAGATGAAAAATACCCCATTTTCTCCGACACCGCCCCGTGTTACCGGATCAGTCCTGCTCGCCTTGCCCTCCCTCCCCTGGCGGATCCCCCATTTTATGTTTCCGGTGCTCCTCGCCCCTTTTTTTTCCTTTTTTTTTTTCGACTTCTTTGTTTTTTTTTTTGTCCGATTTTTTCTTTTTTTGTCAAAAGTTTTTGGGGTGGTTCCCCTTCTTCGCACCCTTCCGTGTCCCTCCCTTGGAATTTCCAACCGGCCCCCCACCCCCTTCCAGGGACTTCCGCCTTTTTTTTTGGGGTTTACACCGACTTTTTTTCCCTTCCCTTAAACGGTCGTTGCGCGATCCCATGCTTTTTTATTTTTTTTCACCCTCCCTTCGTTTGGTTCGACTTTCCTCATCTTGGTTTTCCCCTTTCTCCCCTACGTTTTCCTTCCCCTCACCAGCCACCCGCCCCGCCGGAACATTTCTTGATGTTTCTTGGTTTTGCCTGGCCCACTTTTTGCGGCGAATTTTTTCCACCTCTCCCTTCCTGTTTTTTGCCTCCGGGATAGCCCCTTCCTTTGTCTTCCCCTAATCTCCGTTTTTCCCCAATTTTTCCCGAGAACTGATTTGTTTTCCGAGGACCCTTCGGCGCAAACGGAGGTTCACGAATTGGCTTAAGCCTTTTTGGTCCCCCGGTTTTCTCCTCCTCCGTTTGCAATTTTTAAATTTCAGCATCCCCTCTCCCCCCCTTTTCGTTGCTTCAGCGCTTGGTGAACCTTTTTTTTGGCGACGGACGAACCCTTTTTTCCGGTACGTTGCGATCCCATTGCGCGTTCTCGTCACCTGATCGCCCTTTTTCTTTTTTTTTCCCCCCCTCCTCTTTACTTTTTTTGATTTTGAGATTTATGTCGTTTTGGTCTTCCACAAAGTCCATTTTTTCGTTCGTCCTCTCCCTTAAAGTTTCACCTTTCTCTACACGTTCGGCCGGTGATTTTGCCATTAAAAATGTCCGCGCCGGTACTGACCTTTTCCAGCCGTTTCTGAACCATCCAGGTTTTGTTGCGCGCCATTTGTTCCCCCACCAGAATTCTCTCGATGTGCTTTACTCGTTGCCCCAATCCCTGGTTCCTCTTCTTCTAGGGTGTAGTCCTGACAGCCACTGTCGGCATGGTTTAGATGAAGAACTTCGGAGTCCCGCCTTCCGCCAGGCTATGTCTTTTTGTGCCATTTTTTCGTCCTTTTGATATTCTTTCCCCCCCTGGTCACCAGTACGTTTTTCCCCCTCTTAAGTTCGTATTTAGGTACCGCTACACACGCCGTCGTCTCTGCTTTGAACACGGCCCCTGCGTTGTTTTTTTCCCCTTTTGGTTAGCGCCGGCCCTTTCTTTGGAGTCTTAGTATTTTGTTGCAAGACCTTTGCAATTGGCGACCTGGTCCCAGACATTCGCCCCCCACTGAGTGCTATTTACGCTAAAGATTCTGTTTTTTGTTGGCCCCTTCTCGGGACCGTAAGTTCGGTGCGCTCTGTTTTCTTCCACAATTGCGGCGCAAGTGTCTAGAATGGTTTGTTTGTAGATTCTTTTGCGTTTACGGCTTCGCCCCACCCCCTTTTTTTTGGAAATCCCCTGGTTCTCGCCGGCTTGCTTAATTTCCTCTCCCCCCACCCCCCCCCCCCCCCCCCCTGTCACCTCTTTCCTGGCGCCACACAAACCGGATACTTGAAGCATCCCCCATGTCCCTCCTTTATCGAGGATCGGTCCTTTGTCTCCCCCACAGTAGTTAGCCCCCCTTTCACTCCCCCCCCCCTTCAACCTGGCCCCTTCCCGAACGTCTCGTTCCACCTTGACTTTACCTGGCTTCCCTGAGAAATTTCTGTGCCCCCCTGTCTTTCAATTCTTCTTTCCCTCTTTTTGAGAGCATCTTCCCATTTTTTTTCTGGCAGACCCAATTCCCTTTTTTTGCGTAAGTACGGGGACGGCCAGTCCGTTAGGTTCCATCACCCACCACTTCCACCCCACCAGGTTTATTTTTCTCCCATCATGGCCAGTTCCTTATGAGCTCTGTTCCACCTCCTTTCTTGTGGCCCCCCCCCATCTCCCTTACGCCAAACTGACTTGTTTTATTGTGAAGTCTTTTTTCCCTTCGGTTTTCCCCGTTGTATGTATTTCGATTTTCTTTCAATACGATGGACTCTCTATCCGGTCCCTCAACACGTCCCTTTTCCCCCACAGTCCCCCTTTTCTACGACATTGTAAAAATCTTCTCCCTATCCGATTTTAATCCCTTCTGTGCGCCCGGTCGGTTTTAATTTTTTTTTTTTATTGAGGACTTCTCCCCCCGCTGGCAGCAGGATTCATTTTTTGCTCCCTTTTTTGCTGTGGGATTAAACCCTTTAGTTCTTCATGACAGGCT
>Ga0179593_1723209_pt1 | contig 17326 bp, 26 predicted proteins | sample CZODoug2_1_08_16_FD_185931 | JGI IMG/M metagenome (GOLD analysis project Ga0179593, IMG submission 185931) | Vadose zone soil fungal communities from Angelo Coast Range Reserve, California, USA - CZODoug2_1_08_16fungal (PacBio error correction) | ecosystem: Environmental > Terrestrial > Soil >... | reverse complement strand
GCTTGCATATTTCTATTGCCCATCCGGGGCACTTACGAATGCTGGTGATTTACCTCCCTTGGTACTTGGCAGATCACAAACGTTCTCCTTAGTCTCTGTTCAAAAGGTTCCGGACTTCATTAGATGTTCTTTGTTGTTAATTTGATTGAATCTATTCCAACTATGATATGCATTGCCCCTGCGCGCAACTTCAACAAATTTCCCTTTTCAGTGCCCTTTTAGGTGATTTCCCTTTTTCAATTTTTTTTTGAGTTGTAATTGTTTCATTACCCATCCAATGAGGATATGTTTTGTTCTTTCTTCCCCCTTGCTACAAGGTGGAATTTCAAGCTTTGATGAAGAGGTAATGAGTCCTTGTCCACAAGGGTTTTCCCTCCATCGCACATATAAGTTGGCGATTTTAGACCCCCAAGGTTAAATCTCATCTGATTCCTCTCTTCGCGAGCCCCCCTTGTTCTTTTACACTCCCTGATTTTGTCTTCGGTTCCTTCTCTCCTTCAATTTCTACAAAGGGCCTTTTTTTTTTTTAGACAAGTTGCCTTTCCCAGATCCCCCTCCTTTGTGGATGTAGTGAGCTGGTTTTTTCACTCTCCCAATTTTTCTGCTAGGCTTCATTCCCCTGAATTGGGGGGGTGGGTTCCGCCAACATTTTCCCATTGAAGTTGCTTGGCTTTGCTCCCAGTTATTTTGATGTTTCCATGTTCGAAAAAATTCCCAATTCTTTTGAATCCTTTCCTCCCCAAAAGTGTACCGCTTAAAAACTATCGATCGACATGTGTTCCTTCTGCTCCCCAGATACTTTTTTTAGGTCTCCTGATTTTTAATAGCGTTTCACCCTTCGCCCACCCCATTAGTTTAAGTGCGTTCATTCTTCTTTGAATACTAGGCTTTTTGGCGTCACTCCCCTATTATCATCGTCACCTTTTCGAATAAAGTTGTCATTCACCTACGTGACAATTAAACCATTCTTTCGACCCCCCTGCCCCAACATCCCCTCACACTTTTAATTTAATGAGCATGGCCTATTATTTTTTCCCTTCCTTGAATGTCCGTCAAGTTCGAGTGACCTACACTTTGTTTCTGAAGGTTTCCCCCCTCCACATATCCCTCTCTGCCTTACTCAGACAGGGGGTTGATATCATTGTTGCTGTGCCCCAGATCTGAAATCCCATTCCGTGTGTTTCGTTTTTATAATAACTGTTCTGAAAGTTTAACTTGGATTGATAGACTAGGTCACTTTCCCAAATCTCTTTATAGTACTTTAAGGTCAGCCGCGGCCTCTTTTCTTATGCTTCATGAATTCTGAGAGTTCGTGTGAGTTTGTTGACTCCAAAAATTCGGACCAGTGTCGCTCCACTTTATTCCCCTTCCGTATTCCCCCGATCAGAGCCTACATGCTTGACCAATTGTTCCTCTACCTCGAGACCATGCCCCCCCCTTTTCCTTCGCAAAACAACTCTTTTTTCTTTCAACCTTGTCCATAATCGTCTGTTCCCCCTATTCTGCTTGTCCAGATGCGGCTTTCTCCTCTCTCGCGTTTTCATGGTTGGTTGTCTGAATGCGTTTTTTTTTTGCAGATTTCAGGAACACCCCCCCCTCTTCAGGGCTCCCAAACTACGCTCGCGTCCCAGCCCCCCTCGCGAACTTACAGTAGACCGCATCCTTACTTGTAGAGATTTTTGCTGTCCGCTACTTCAATGGCTTCGTAGGTCAGAGCCTCTCAGAACCTGGTCACACCAATTCCCCGTGCCTTACACGCCCTTTTTTGTTCACAGTTGCAATAGGATATTGTGCCTGTCCTCATTCACTCTCTGGTGGATTGGCAAGATTTTTTGTCTCTTTTTTTTTCACATCAACTGCAAGTCTTTACTCCTGAGGGGGCTTCTCTAGATTAATTCGCTTGCCTTAATTCTGTTCTACTGTTTCATTACTCCGATGCTTCAAGCGTTTTCCCCCCTTCTCGCTCCCTCTGCAAGGCTGGCTCTTTTTTTGAGAGAGAGTGCAGTTTGACCCCCATTCCCTTAAGTCCCCAAATGAATTCAGCGCGCTTTACACCCCTTCCCTCTGATTAATGCTCCCGATTCACCCTTTTTCCCAAGTTCTTTTCCTCTGTATCTTGCATCACTCCCCGGGTGTTGGATTATCTCCGATCCGAGGAGGAAAACCAACTTATGCACTGGGTTGTCATGCAAGGTTTTTGTTCTTCATCCCTAAGCCTTATCATTGAGTTGTGAACGGCTGCGTCTTGCAGGTTTTTATCTTATGTCACTGCTTGGGCCGTCGGCGATGAGGCCTGACATGCCCGTCTACCTTTTTCTATCAAGCTTGGACAGCTTTTCCTTCCTGCCACCTGAAAAAGTCCTAATCTCGTTCCAAAAGATCAGGTAAGAATACCCCTCAATCCCTACATCAAATCCACCTTTTGCTGAGGTCCTCATCTTGAAACTAAACCCAACTTTTTATTCCCTGCAATCTTGCACCACTCTTGTTTCATCTCGTCACAAAAGTGTAAGTGTCTTTGCTCTTTGACCGTTTGCAGACTATTTTCTTTCCCCGTTTCTCCTCCAGAATTGATGAGCTCCTGACATAGAAGCGGATGAGCGGATTTTCGCGTCTTGGCTTTTTTACCGATCTTCCGTTACAGATTTCTTTGTGTTGCTTGAATGCCACATCCCCAACCCCCCCTATCAAGTTTCCTACACCCAACCTGCCCTTTCCTGATGGAGAGGGCCTGTTCCCCATCCCGACATATGGCCGAAAGCCCAGAAGCCTGCCCCCTGGTGCGATTACTTCAAAGGGCTGTTTGGATTCTTGTTTGCCTAGTTTTTCCTACACACTGACCAGTCGTTCATTTTTTTTGTTACACTTTGCAAATCGATGTCGCCTCATCTCTCAGTCACCATCACCCATTTTCTTTCCCTCATTCCCTTCCACCAAGCACACTCTCTACTTTTTTAAGCCTCTCTAGTTATGTCCGCGCCCCCTTTCCTACGAACCTCTGACCAACCCAACGCGGAACTGTAATAAGATATTCATTCCCCCATTGTCACCCCCTGGCCCTGACCCCTCCTTTTTAAGAGGAATAGTATGTTTTCTTTTTCCCATTTTTCTGTACACTTCCGCTGCCTTTCTTCCAGTTCGCTTCCCCCCACCCACTCTGTCATGAAATATCCCCCCCCCCTGATATTTCCCCCCCTTTTTGGGCATGTCTCCTTCTTCATAAGGGTAGGATTTTCTAAAATACCCTGAACACAAGGGGGGGAGACCCTTACTTCCCTCATTCCACCTACTTAACTGTATTCGTATTTCTTTTGCCCCATGCACTTTTTCTACCCTTGGTTTCTTCCTCATGTGTTTAAACTCCCCCCCTGGCATCCCAGAAAACAAACTTTTATAGACCCATGGTCAGGAATTTGAAATATCCCCCCCGCTGCGATATGTCTTTTGTTCTCTCTATTTTTCTTACAAATATCCCTACCTTTTTTTCCTGATCTGTAATCATCGGCATTCCCCCCCTCTTTTCCAAAATTTCCACCCTTTTCGGACCCCCCATTTCTTTTTAGGTACTTCTAGCTTCCTTCCCTGTTGTCCATTTTTCCTGATCTCCCCCCCCCCCACTTAGGATACTTTTTGTTCTGGTGCTGGGACCCCTGTTAAAATCTCTCAGGGTATGTCCCGGCCTTTGAACTCTCTTCCAGGGGTTCAAAAGTCCTCCCCTTCTCAGGGGAGTAGATTTTCCTTTTCCTTTTCTCCCTTTCCCCTCCTCTCCGTGTTGTCTTTGTTCTCCCCCACTCATCTCCCTTTTCTTTTTTCCTTCATCCTTCATGCTCTAACTCTTTTCCTTTTTCATAACAACTATTCCTTCCCCTGTCCCTTTTTCCTCCCCTCCCAAAAAACATCCTTTTGCTGGGTCTTCGAAAAATTTCCACTACAATTTTTCCGGGCTAACTTTCCCCCACAAGGAAATGGGGGGGGGTCCCCCCCCCGTTGAAATTTTTTTGCAAGGTGCTGGATGGCCCTTTCTTCATTGACCCTTTTCCCTCAAAAATACATTTCCCCTCCCCCCCCCCTAGCTGTAAAACTTTCACCCCAGATCGCATGGGGGTTGTTCACCCCTGACCTTTTTTTAACATTACTAGATGATTCCCTTTTTCACCCCTTCTTTTTAGATCGAGTTTTCCATTGTTAAGTGTTCACTGGGTGCATGAGGGCAAATCTGAACGCCTCCACGTAACCATTATTATCATTATCCCCCCCTTTGGTCTTGTCTCAGCTTTTCCAGTTTCTCCAACCTTTTAACATATGAGGTGTCCCCCCCCTTCTGAAACATCCCCCCACTTGTCATGATTCAATTTTTACCGCTTATAGTTTTTCCCAAGCAGTCTGGCATGAGGAAGTTGTCTCAGCTTCCCTACAAAATTTAAAGGTGCATCCTCTTTCTTCTTTTTAGCCCCATTTTTCCCCCTCACATTGGTGGCTGACCGACCTTCCCCACAATTTGTTGTTTTGTTAGTGCTCTTTTTCCCTCCGGAAAAACCCTATCGGATGGGTTCTCCTTTTTTTTTTGTGTTCGACAGCCGTCCCTGTGTGATGGTTGTTTTACGTTTTTTTTCTTTTTGCATAATCCCCCCCTGTTACACTTACTCCCCCGAGGCCCCCTCTGTATCAGGGCAACACATCAAACCTCTACTTCTTCATCGCCACGTTTTGTCCTCCCCCCTCCCTTGATTTTTCTTCCAGCTTTCTCATTCGTGAAAATCCTCCTTTATTATAATGCGGATTTTTTTCTTCCCTTAGGGTGCCTTTTTGGACAGATGTATTCAGCCAACCCAATCATTCGAAAAGTTTACACATCGTCCTCTCCCCCCAGAGAGCCTCCTTACAGCTATCTATAATTCAAATGTGTTGTTCCTAGATAGATCTCTTGCTTGCCTTCGAGATTTTCTTTTTCTGAGGAAGAAAACCCAAGTCCCAGCCCTAATCCCAGCATTTTTTGTGAAAGACGCAATCCGAGGTTTTTTGGTGCTATCCCTGGCCCTCGAGTTTTTTGTTCGTTTTTTTCCCTTGAGGAAGGCCCTTCAGTTTCCCTCCTTGCATTTCCTGTGGCCTTAGTGAGGTGTAGTTCGAGCGAATTCGTATTGAGAGAGCGTATCATTTGTTCCTATACGGTTCATCCCGACTTCCGGTCAGGCGGAACCAGATGCCCACTTGTCTTAGACAATTCTGTAATGCCTTCCATAGGGCATTGACCGGAGCCCCCCTGTTTTAACTTGATTAAATCCCTCTCCACCTTGCCCCATTCTCCCCTTTTTCCTTCCCCCCTGTTTCAAAATCTTTGGATGCTTACAACCACAGTGCATCCCCCGTTGTCCTTCGATATTGCTATCTTTTTTCTCCTCAATCCGTTTTTCTTGTTATTTTCTCGATAATCCATAGACCCGCGGAGGCCACCCATGCACTTGGTGTTGGCACGTCCCTTGTTTCATATGTTATGAACTTTTGTTCGCCCTTCCTCTTGCTTTCATTATTTGAGCTAATTCATGTAGTTGTACATGCATTGTCCTTTCCGGACTCTTTTCCTTCCATGAAGCAGTCTTTCCCTTATGGGCTCTTTTTCCTCTTATTTTCTTTAATATAACAAGACTTCTCTTCCCCCCCTCGAAATTCGCCTGGTAAGCATACCCCTCTTCCCCTACATTCCTGACTTGATGTTGTACGCAAATCCCCTTTTCCCCCCCAATCAACAACTTTTCGCATGAAAATGCACTTCCTCTCGACGTCCTGTACACACCCTTCTCTTTCCCTTTTGTATGCTTTGTCCGTTTCTTTCTGGTCGATTCCTCTTCCAAATCCTCCTCCCTCCATGCAGCTCTCGCACTATAAAGCGGCTGTAGAAGATCTAGTCTTTCGCGTGGGCCGCCCCTCTTCTTCCTTTTTCCCCTATTTATCCATTTTTTTTTTCGTAATGTCCGCCACCCCTTTTTAGCAAGTCCTACAACCCAACCCCGTAGCTTTAGGGTGCGGCGTTCACTCCCCTTGCAGCTTTTTCCTCATAATCCCCTTGTTGTGCCCCACTTTTTCGATGACTTGGGTCTCGTTTTTTCCCCCCCCTTGCCTCTTTTTTGCTTACAGCGACCTCTTTTTGTCCCATGGTATCGAAATTATTATACTTCTCTGACCCCTTTCGCAGTCTGATTTCCTATTTCCTTTCAACAATAAAACTCACTTTCCTCATCCCCCTCCCCCCAAACGCACCTCTGCGTTTTTCACCGGATAGGTTTATGTCTTCGATCACCCATGAAAATGGTCCAGTTACTCTCAATAACCCACCACCCCCCTGGCCCTTTTCAGGGATTAGATCTGGGTTATCGCCCATGTCTTTTTTCCCCCCCCCCTTCCTTGGGTCTCGGAATATATGGAGTTGCTTCTTCCACTCTAGACTGCCTCATTTGGATTTTTCTACCTCACAAAACCCTCTTCCCTGCAATGGACTCTCCCCCCCCCCTGTGAATCACTTGTCAAATGTGTGGGAATCTTCATGGTTTAATTACCCTTTCTCATCCCAAGTAGTCCGTTTGCCTCAACTTTCGCCTTTACCTTTTTTGGAGTAATGATATCATTCCCATTTTTCAGATTGCAAAAGGCACCCCGTTCCCTTTTTGAACTAAGTTGAAATCTACTTTTCCCTCACTTTTTGCCTCAACCCCCAAAGGTTCCTCACCATGTCTCCCTTTTTCCGGAATTTTTACCCCTTTGATTTCTTATGGTTTTCCTTACATTTTGGGAAAATATTCCCTACCCCCTTTTCTTCTTCTATTTTCATAAATCTCCTTCAGTCCCTTTTCAAACCGTTTTGAGACCCTTATGAATAGCCCCCGTTTTACAGTGTAGTTCCTTTTTCGATGACACAGCACCTCCCCCTTCTTCTTTCCCCTGTTTTTTCCTGTTGTACCCATTTTTAGGGACCTTTTCTTTTGAAGATTTCCTTCTTTTGCCTTCGCGGAGATGAAAGGGGTAAAAGACAGAGCCTTTGACTCTCCGTTGTTAGAAGATAGGGCAATTTTTTCCCCTTCTGGTTGTTGAGAGATCTTTTCCCCCCTTTTAATGGGCTTCTTTTTCCCCCCTTATTCTTCTCTTCCTTTTCACTCTTATCCCCCCTCCCCCTTGCATTTTATCCCTTTTTCCTCTTACCATACAAAAAAATTGATCCTCCTTTTCTGACTTTTTCAAACCTCAAACTCGAAACTCACCACAAGGAAATTGGCTTTGCCCCCTTCCCCCCCCTTTTTTCTTTTAAAGTTGCTTGGACTTTTCCTTATCTTTTTCTGAAATTACCAACATAAAATTGTATTTCCTAAAGATTTTAACTTGCCCCCCCTCCTCCCTATCGAATGTTTGTGTTCCCCCCCCCTTCCTGAAAATTCTTTACCCCCTTTATACCTTTTTTTTTTATGATGCACCAATTCCCTTTTTCCCGTCCCCCCCTGCAACCAATTAGGAAGTGGTTCATTTTTCCCAATTCCTCATTTTGAGTAGAGTAATATATTTTTCCCACCCCCCCCTTTTATGGTATGGTCCATCCTCCAATGCCCAAATTATCATCCTTTGCACAACATGACTGACCCCCCCCCCCTTCCCACATCCCTTTTCCCTTTCTAAATTTGTTTCAAGCTGACCTACTTTGACCTCTTTTTATGAAGTTTTCCGGCCATCAAGTAGAAGTGCTCCAAAATTCCATTGCCCCTCATCCGTTGTCCTGGCGAAGTATAAGCAGTGTTTTTCCCTGGTTTTTATTTTTCATCACCAGCCTCCTTCCCCCTCTTTTGTTGTGGTGCATCTCCTCTCCGCCAGTTCTCTCGGCATGCACATCCCTCCGTTTCAGTCAAGTTTTTTCCTTTGTGGGAATGCAGGTGCCAGTGATTTGCTTTTTGACTTACCTTTTTACTATCAGACCTTTCTATGTTCTACTCGAATCCATCCCATAATGGCCACCTTGTATTCCTCTCTCCACCATTCTCAATGTTTCCCAAATCCTGATTCCTTTTCCCTCCTAGATACTAATTTCTTTCGGCTTTTGGTCCCCTATTTCCCTTCCCAGCTCCCCTCTCTAGCCTAGTTCTACCTTTTTGTTTTGTGAAGGGTGCTATGTCCTTGTTTCATGAATCACCCAACAATTTAGTCTTTTGCCCTTACGATACGTCCGGCCCCACCTCCCCCGGACCCTTAAGCAGATACTTCCCTGCCGTCTCCGATTTCTGCTCGCGGACCCGCCTGTCTATGGTTCACTCCCTTGATGCATCACCCAAAACCCACCTGACCCCGTTCAATCCCCTCTCAGCCCCTGCGCACCTGTTTTTTTCCGTCAGTCCTCTAGTTTATGGTATTTTTCCCCAGTGATTTGCCTTTGGCAGGACATGCATTCGGGCTCGTGATTTGGGAGCTATTTCAGGAGTGAATGCTTTCCTTCCTTCTCCCGAGAAAGTTTCAAGAGTCCCCATTCCTATGGAATCAGTCTTCCTCTCCTTTTTTTGGCCCAATTTCCCGCACGCCCCTCGTCCTTTTCCACCTTTCTAAAAATTCACCCTCAGATTCCTTCCCCGCTCCATAAAATTCCCTCTGTCATTCTCCCCTTGCACTGCCACCTCTTTCCCCCCCCTTGTCTCTGTTTTCCCTTTTCTGTATATCTTTATCTCTCTTATTTTTTCCCTTTTTTTGTTGGTGTCTTTTGAGATAAGAATACGAGGAGCCCTTTCCCCCAATGCACGTTGTTGTTGGAGTTTCATCTGGCATGCATCAGCTTTCTTTCCCTTCTTTCGTTCGCACCTGAACGGCGTCTCCCCCTTTTCTTTCACTTTTGATAGGTATGTCCCCTGCACTTTCTTAATTTCCACTATGTCCTTCCCTATGGTCGCCCTCCCATATGGACAGCTCTTCCCTCCCCCCCTCATGATTTGACCGTATAAAACGTTCATTTGTCTTCCCAAGTCCCCTAATCCGCGATTTTAAGAATAAACCACTTCCCCCCCCCCCCTCACATTTCCTTTGCTGAGTTTACCTGATTCCCCCCCCCTCTCAATAACACCCCCTTTTCCTTCACCTTGCAATAGACCCACCATAATGCTCTTGACCCCAACTGAGTCTTCTTTTTTCGCCTCTAGGATATGACTTTCCCTCTCGACCTCCTCTTGCGGGACATACCCGCGGTCTCTCCTGATTCTCCGCAAGGTTATTGTCTCTTTTGTTCAGGTCCGTTCCCTATTATACCATCTTGTTTGTTTCTCTTTCCCCCTGTCCACTGGCACCTAAGCCCCCTCACCCCCCAACCCATCTTTTCTTCCCCTATTGATCTGAGAGTGTCCCTCACTGGCCTGAATCTGGACTGTTCCTCAGCCCCTGGTGTGGAGATGAATGGTCCCTTGGATCCTTATTTTGTTTGATCCTGCGTCCCCAGATTCCCTCTTTTCATGGTTCGACTCAGCCCCTTTTGTTGCTGTCCTTCCTTTTGTATTTTACTCCTCACCACTCACTGCCCCCCCCCCCCACGTCCCGCCATGCTACGATTCCCCCGGATTTGCGCCCTCAATCCAAGTGAACTGACGAACAGTGATCTCCCGACAAACCCACAACCCTCCCCTTCCTTTGATCCTGGCGTCCTGCCCCCCTCTTGTCCTTTGGCCTGCTCGTTCTAAGATTTCATCTCTTGCGTTGTCACCTAGTCACACATTCTTTCATTCCCCTATGCCTTTCTTACCAAAACCTAGTCCCCTTTTTACGTCATCTTTTCCCTTAAACAACCATCTTTCCATTGCCAATTTCTCATGTTCCATTCCATGCCTCCTAGGCGTTGATGTTTCCCATTATTCTGATGCAGACCCCCCTCCCCTTTTTTTAGAATTAATAATGATATGACTCCACACTTCCTCCTTCTCAAGCACCAGGGGCACCTTGGGAGGTTTTTGAAACTCTATCTAAAATCCCTTTTCTCTTACCAACAACCCTTTACTAATAGCTCTATTGTCCCCCTTTGATGGACATTTCCCCAAACCCCCTTGCTTGGCGGAACTTGTACAGCTATTTTTCTGGCCCCCTCACCCCCCTTTTTTTTTTGATTCCATCACCAAACGGTTCAAGCCACTTCCCTGCTTTTTACCCCCCCCAAAAATTCCTTTTTCTCCCGTAGCAGTTCCCTTTTTTAGGAGTTGCATGACTTCTTTAATCCCCTGAGGATCGTTTTTTCTTTCTTCGTCCCTTCCATTAGGAACCTTTTAGATTTGTGCCTAAGATTGTTTTTGTAAAATTAGAGTTTGCAAGAGAAAAGATATTTAGATGAGTTTCCATTTTTCCATCTCGTTCTTTCTCAGGTCTTTGTGTCGCTCCCCGGTTCACCCACTCATCTCCCCTATACTTTCTCCCCTTCTTCAATGTCCTTTACCTCTCATCCCCCATTTCCTAACTTTCCAATTTTCTTCTCTCCCCCGACAAACAAACAGCTCCTCCTTTTAGGTCACTTTTTGGCTTTTAGGACCATTCCTCTCACAATTAATGCTAATGGTTGGACCCCTCCCCCAATTTGGGGGGGGTCCTCAACCTGAAATTAAAGTGTCAGGGACGTTCTTCCCCCCACCAAATATCCCCAACTTTGATTGAATATTTTTTTTTTCCCCTTCACCTGCCAACCCTCGATCCGAACATGGGGGTTCTTTCCATTCTGCATTGTAAATCTTCTCCTCCCTTTTCTTGATGCAAAATTATTGATTTTATATTTCCCCTTATGCTCCATCCTACTGTGGCCCATGTCCCTGAGTGCCCAATATGAAAGTCCTCTTTCCGGTTTGTCTTTCAATCATTCCCACACCCCTTTTTCCTCGTTTCATCAACTCCCCTTCTTACCCCTTCCCCCATGAGAGAAAACCTCTTCCCCCCCCTCCCTCATTCCAATTTTTTCCGTGAAGCTACTCTTCATCAGTTTGTTATTCCCTTACTTATGCATTCTCTTCCACTTTTAGTGCAAAAATTGGTTCCGAGTCCGATTCCTCTTAGAAGGGCGCAGCTTTCTTTTTTGGGTGCAAAAATTTGGGGCTTTGTCTTTTCCATATCTTCCCCCCAACCCATTCCTTTTTTTTTTTCCCCCCTGTTCTTGATCAGTTAATTTCACTTCCCCCCTCTATGACATAACATATCGTCTTCTTCGTCTCTTTAATAGTTTTGTGGAAGTCTTTAGTCTGTTTTTTCCGGGTGGCTGTTTTTTCCCCCGATGTTCCTGCAGCCCCCTCTTTCCCCCCCCCCCTGTATACTCTAATTTCTGAATTCCCCATTTCCCTTCTTATTTGTTTCTTCTGACTCAAACACCTCTTCCCTGTCCCCCTCCCTTTTTCCTTCCCTGAGCCCACCTTTTCACTACTTTCTTGATTTAGTCAGACTTCAGGTTTCCCTATCCTTTTATAGAGTTCTATTTTTTGGGTGACCATCTTAGGGTCTTGTGCTGTCATTAAGCAACACCCAGATCGGTGCCCCCAATTACGCTCTTTGCCCCACCCCAAGCGTCGACCCACCTAGATCCCCCCTTACCTTTTTTTCTATAGGTTTCATCTTTTTTGCCCATTCAATGGCGAGAGCTTTTGTTTTAGGCAGACAATCCCTCCCCAGACAAAGTCAAAACCCCGCCTTTTTTCAGCTCTTTTTCTTCGATCTCCTTCCAGTACGAGCGTTTGTTTTTTATTGGCGTCTATGATGGATCTTTTTTATTTCTCAGTTTCCTGTCTTTATGGACAGAGTGATTGTTGTCCGCGACTTGCGGCTGACTTCCGCTCTCCTCCCGTTATGGTTCATCTCTTTTTTTCCCATTCAATTTCAAAGCATCTATCCGCTCCGCATTTGGACCCCCGTCGGCTACTATTTGCATTTTCCCTACCCTTCCCCAATTTTTTAAGCTCAAAGTTACTTTCTTGCCCCCACTTCACAATTTTTATACCTTGATTTATCGATTTTTCCGCGACAAGTGAATCCCCGTTGTTTTCCCCTTCCTATCTTTCTATCTTTTTCCTGTACAGAGAAAGATCCGAGGCTTTTCACCCCCCCATGATGAACGGGTGTTTTTTTTTGCATTCTTCGCCGCCATCATCGTTCTGCCTTTTTTGGGAGACCTGTCGCGCGACTAGTAAAATTGAAATTATCTTCTGACCCTTCCCCTCTGGGCTCTTTTCCGGCAACTATCTGAAATGAAAGCATTGATCTTTTCGTATAGGGGCAGCTCTGCCTGGCCCCTTTCATCTGCTTACTGACCAACCCCTTGCACTTCTTTTTGCCCTTAACACTTAGTAGCGCCTGCTACCCCCTCTCGCCCAATATAAATGCACTTTTCTTCCTCCAGATACATCTTGCCCCACCGAAACGCCTCCTTAATATGCAAAAGATCCTCGGCCTTGCCCTTTGCTGTCCCCCACCTCCGTTTCATAACGTCTGGCTTGAAAGTCCCCATGCTTGAACAGACCTTCTTTTTTTTTCTGTCGCGAGCAGCTTCGGCCCCCTATCGACTTAGTCGAATGCTGCTTAATGTTCTTCTTTCTGGCTTGGCCGGCTCTCGACTTTGCCTTTTTCCTCTGTGTGCTTCTGAAATATGTTTCAACTCACCTATTCGACGTTTTGCTCAACCCACCCCCTGCTCGTTCATTTCGCTTTCACGCCTGGTTCTTCCGTACAGCAGTTTATAAGGCACAAGGTGGGTCTGCATTGGATTTTTGCACCCGTTTTTTTTATTTGAAACAGAGCTTTTTTCTTTTCTAGAAGTAGAGTATACCTTGCACTAATTATTTATCTTCCGTTAAATCCCACACTCCTGGGCATTTTGACTCCGCCCACCTCCTTAACGCACCCACTATGCTTTTGACCCTCTTTTTGTTATGTTCATGCTCTTACCAAATGAAATGAACGAACATTCTATAAAAAACACCTTTCCCTTTTTCTTTTCTTCGGCCCCCCCACCCCCGCGAGCATGCGACCGTTTCCTCTGTTCTTATTCTTGGTTTTTACCCTTTTCTGCCTTTCCTTGACTGCCTCATGCCAAGGCCTCCCCACCCCCCCTGAATACTTATTCTTCACTTCAACTGCCCCCCTTTCCCAAATGTGTTGTGCATTTTTTCATTCCCCTTCTGCAGTTGCCGTTTGCCAAACTTTATTTCCCCCAGAACTTGGGGGTGTATTCCCTACTTTCCTTCTACTCAAACCTGAGTCCTTTATTACTCCCCAGGTCTGGCATACCCCTCCATTCACGCTATCTTGAAACCCAAGGCCTGTGTTGCGAAAAAAACGTTTCCCAGTGATGTAAAAACTTGTTTGACCACCCCTGCGATCTTTCTCTTTGTTGTCCCTTACAGTTCTAAAAAAATTCAATAAACCTTTTTGTGCTTCCTTTTGAGCATCCATAATGTTTCCAGCAACTTTCCCAACCCGTGACCCCCCCCCAATTTTTAGGTAATTAGCCAACCCCCCCCATAGTCCCTTTTTCGCGTGATGTTCGATCCCCCCACACAAGGCCCTTTTTTCTTTTGATACCCCCCACCTGACGATTGGGTGTTCCTTTTGAAGGCTGAACGGTAAACTCTCCAGTATTCGTGTCTCCGAAGACCCCCCAATCTCTTATTTTCTCTCTCCGTGTTTTTAGCCTTGTTCGTTTTCCCCTTTTCCTCCTTCTCTTCTTTTCCCCTTTCATCTCCTTATATGTCGCCATTACTCTTCACCCCTCACATCCTCCTTTTATCAAGGGGTGCATCCAACACATTTTGCTGCCGCCCATGGCGGAGGGACCTTCCAAATTTTTCCTGTACTTGGCTAATCCCCGGCCCTGGGGGGTGGGGTCTTTCCACCCGGTTTATCCAGTGCTGGACAGAGGCAAATATAAGAACCACATAAAATTTTTCTTTCCCCCACAGCTGCCGCCCCCCCCCCCTCTCCCGCGCGCATTATTTTCAAATCCATGACTCCCTTGTTTATACTGATGATACCCTTTTTTTGTGTGCCCCTCTTCACCCTGCTTTTAGATAGAGTTTCCTCTGACCTTATACTTGCCTGCATGGTGCCACTCTGAACTACTCACGTTTTCTTCTGAACATTCAGTAATTTATTACCCCCCCCTTTCCTTTTCCCTCCGAATAACGGGTCATCCATTTTCCCTTCTCTTTTGAAGGTGAACATCCAACCCAACACCGGCCCACACCCATTTATGATCAATTTTTCTCGATGAGGACTAGTTTTCCTCTTTCATGAGGTCAATCACTTTTTCCAAACTTTTTTCCTCAGGCCTCCACACTCATAATACGTCGCGCAGCTCAGCCTGAGTTTTGAAAATCATTTTTTTCTTTACTATCGGGGATCCACCACCCCTTCTTTGTTTTCCTTGCTCATCATTTTTTGACAGGTCATGTGATTGCTGTGCATTCCCCCCTATTCCTTATTTTATTCGTAAGCAGGTAGTGTACTTCTTTTCGTCCGATGTGTGTTCTTGGTGTCTTAAGTATGACTACCCCTATGCGGACCACCTCAGCTTTTTTTGAAAACCCCACTTCACTCTTTCGACCCCCCATGGCCAATGGCCTAAGCTCCCCAACTTCAAGGTTCCCATTCCATTTGTCACCTTGTGTCCTCCACTCCTTTTTTCCTTTGATAGGGAGTTGACAGCTTTCTTCTTTTATTTTCCCTTGTGTTAGGCACCTGCTCTTTGGTTCTTTGTTGATTCAGAACGCAACACAACAATATTCGCTAGTCCTTCCTTCGGCATGACCTTTACCCCCCCCGTACCTTTCCCAGACTACTTTCCTAGTGGGCATGATCTTTTCGATGTCATGCAAGGCGAGAGAGATATGCCTCTGGTCGAAATTTTTCAAGGCCAGCCTTAACTAATTTTTTGAATCTGTCATTCCTCTGGATTTTCTATGGCCTGCAGTACGTCTTTTATTGTTTTTGATTGGCAGATTGGGATGGCAGTATCAGCACCGTCATGCAATTTAGGTGGAAGATCTTTTTTAGCTTCCCCTAAAGAATTCGTTCTTCCTTACTCTCCTTTTTTTATACGTTATGACTTCCCGATGACTCGTTGAACCAGCTTATGTGATCCCGCTGTCCATTTAATGTCAGGCCCTATGAAAGGCGCCCTCTTTCCAGTGAGCACCCTTTGATAAACTCCATTCAATTCCTTCCCTCGCCTCCGTTCGCACATTACACTTATGGCATGTCCTCAATGAACACCACATCAATTTCCCCCCCCTTCCCCCGTACGATTCTTTTTCATATTTGTGGTTGTAGAGCCTTAGTAAAGCCTTTTTATGCACCTGGTGTTGGAAGTGTCCTTTGTTAGCATCATCATCTTCTCCTGTTGAGGGATCCCCTTTCTCTGCTTCATTTGAGTCTTAGGGAATTTGTACTTGTTCTCCTTAGTCCCTCTTGTTCCTGAATTGAAAGCTTTCCCCGTCTTCCTCGTTCTCAGATCCTTATCCCCTCTTGAAGTTAATAGTTTTCAACTCTCCCGAGCTTTCACAATCCCTTTCCCCGCAATTCCCTTGTACTCACTCCCCCCCACTCGTCTACAGCCCGCTGCTTTCTGCCAGTGGATGTTTTCCATTATCCCTTCCTTTTTTTTTTTCTTGCAATTTCCCCACAGAATCTGTATCACAACAGACCCTCCCTCTGCTTGCGAGACGGATGTCCCAACAAACTGCTTTTCTTTTCCCCATTGTCTGCCTCCTTTGAGACAATTTCCTCCGGCTATGCCTACATCTCTCCTCCTTGTCCCTGTCAGAGAGCATGCCCCAATATTTCTTTTTCCTGATCTAAGCTGCCTGCGAGTTCTTTTTTTTGCGGCCGAGCGTACTAACCTCTTGTGGTGCCTGACATCTGTCACCCCCTACCCTTCCCCATCCCCCCCCCTAAGAACTAGCGAGGTTTTTTCCTTTCACGCCTGCCTCCCTCTGGTCTCTTTTCAGAATCCGGAGTTGCAGCACCGGTTTAATGGCGGGTAAACTCCAATTTTTTCAAGGATGACCTGCCTTTTTCCCTGGGTATCGAATAGATTATACATTGTTTTTCTGAATGTCGCACTTCTAGATGTCTCATACTGTACCCCCCCCACTCCTGTTCCTTTTTTTAGACATCCTTCCCTCCCCTATGCCTGACTACGATCCCTCCCGCATAGGTTCTACCTTCCCTCTGTTTGTTCCGACTGACCTGGTCACTGTCTGAGCAATAACCCCCCCCCAGGACCCTTGTTTGTTTAAGTATCTGGTATTTGCAACCTCCATCAGGCTGAGCCTCGCACTTTCCTCTGAATTCGTCTTCTTGCACGCTCCCCCTTCACCTGAGCCCTCATGGCCCGACTCCTCCATACAAAACTAGGCATGATCCCCCTCTCCCATTAAAATGAACCCCTTTTTGTTCCCCTGTCTCTTCCATGGTTTATCTGCCGGTAGGCCGTGATGATTTTCCCCTCCGACCATAAAAAGGGCGGACGACGATAATAATGATATTAATCTTATCAAACTTTTCTTCTCGATTTTACCGCCCCCCCTTGGCACTCCTCCATAAGATTTGAAACTCATTCAAAATCCAGGTTTTATTCAGTCAGACCCAAAAAGGGTATCACTAGGTTGCCCCCTTTTTAGGTCAATTTGAAAAACCAACCCTGTCGAATTATAGGTTTTTTATTAATTTATTTGAGCAAAATTCCCCACTTTTCTTTTATGAGATTATTTTCATCAGCAACCCAATCCCCCAACTTCCCCCCACCCTGGGGCCCCCCCCCCCCAATTCCTTTTTTCACAGTAGCAGGAACTTTCGGGGTCCTTGAGATCCCACACCATTTCCCACATGAGGATCCTTTTTTTTCTGTGCTCGGTAGTCCCTTATTGACGTTGCCCATTTGGAGTCTTCAGCATTGAAGGTCTTTGATGACAGGGTTTGAAAAGAAGAAAAAGGGGGAGTGAGTGTTGAAGATAGACTGAACACCCCTCTTAAATTCCCTTTTTTGTTGTTTGAGAGATTTAACCCCCATTCTATTCTTGATACTTTTCCCTTTTCCGTCCTCTCCAGCCCTTTATTACCCTCTTCTCTCCCCATTTCCTAAGTTTAGGGGTACTCAGCACTTCCCAAAACAAAAGTATCCTCCTTGCCTGGCTGGGGTCGCCCTTCAACTCCCTACCCCTTTCTACTTGTTCCCTTTTAAGGGGCCCCCAAAGCTAAATTGTTAACGTTGCTTGGAATGTTCATTTCTTAAAAAATCAGAACACATTATGGAATATTCCTCAAACTCTGCTACAAAACCGAAACTTTTTTTTTTCTC
>Ga0179593_1675274_pt1 | contig 17328 bp, 18 predicted proteins | sample CZODoug2_1_08_16_FD_185931 | JGI IMG/M metagenome (GOLD analysis project Ga0179593, IMG submission 185931) | Vadose zone soil fungal communities from Angelo Coast Range Reserve, California, USA - CZODoug2_1_08_16fungal (PacBio error correction) | ecosystem: Environmental > Terrestrial > Soil >... | reverse complement strand
CTCGTCTTCCGCCCCGGTGTCCCTCGCTGTGGAATTAAGCAGCGAGACTAGGAAAACCGCAATCCCTACACTTTCTTTCATCTCGCGTTCGCTGGTTCCGAGACTTTTTCAGAGGCTGGAAAAGATTACTGCCGCATTACTCCCGATACGCCGCCCCTATCCCTTTTTCCCGGGGCGACCGGGCTACCACGACCCTCAACACAAATCCTACCCAGGTATCCCTTCTTCCTGATGTTAAAGCCCGTCCATCCGACTCGTCTTCCTGCCTTCCCTCCCCCCCCCCTGCGCAAATCTTTCTCGCATCGGTTAGACAGCCGCAAGTGGTTTCAGAAGTACCGGCACGATTTCCATTCCCGAGCCTCTTCTGTCTCTCGCTATACTAAAAACGCTGTGCCCCAAACCACATTCCTTTTTCGCTCGAGCGTGGATCTGCTGGATGCGACAGTCAGAACGGTCAACCCCGGTTTTTTTTTTGGCCGGCTGTGCTTCTGCTTTTGTTCTCCGTCTTTTCGCGTAGCAGGCCGCGTGAAGATCGTAGATAAGGTAGGGAAATTGGTTCTAACGACTTGTCTTTTTTCCCTTCTCGAGGTCCTGTTCTGCCGGGAAACGCCCGCGCTCCTCAAACCCTCTTTTCTCCTTTTCCCCCTTCCCTTCTTTTTCTTTTTTGATCGCCGCGTTCCTAGTGTAAGAGTAGAAATGGATCTCCGTCGTTGCGCCCGCTACATCTTCCCATGCGCCGCAAGGCGTCTGTGACGCTAGGGACGTACTCTCAGATCATGACCGGTTGTAGGCTATCTCCATTACATTAGTTTGTCCCTGTTTTGTTGTTATTCCTTGCCGGTACCCCCTCAGCTGCAAAGATAAACCAGCCCCCTCCCTCAAAGGAGCAGTCCCTCTGATCTCAAACGTTCCCCTTACTCTGCCGTTGAACCATGCAACGTAGATATGTTCTTGGCAGCTTGCCCCTTAATGGGACTTTGATCACTTCCGGCTCCACTTCCCCCCCCGCGCCCCCTTCCTGCGCAGGAGACAGTCTTCGTAGTCACTTATCCTCTAAGGATTTGCCTTGACGCTGCTTACGCACCACTCCCCGGCTCTGTATCTCCGCGCCACGTTTTAGTCCCTGTCGGCCCCTGCCAAGAATATACCTTTGATCTCGAAAGTCCTGACGCTATATCTCCATTCTCCGACATACTTCTCGTCTTCCCCCTAAAATTGGATGCGCCTCCACCTCGCCGTGAAAAGCCCCCGTATTCCCAGGTTTTAAACACTTCCAGCCCTTTCTTTTTTATGCGTACTTCTACTGCGATTCGTGGCGAAATTGAATACTACCTTCCGGCCGTCGCCAGATCTGGCGATCCCGCTGGTCTCTCCTTCGTTTGGCAAAACCAAAGAATATTCCCTTTCCCATTTGCCGTATCCTCCTCACAGGGCTTTTTTTCCAAGAGATTGCAACATCAAAATCGAAACTTTACCCCAAACGCCGAACCCCGTCCTCCCTCCCTTTGTCCTGGCCGGTCGGTTCAGAAAGGACATCTGAAGAACTAGGACATCGCCCTCCCTGGCGAGGCAGAACCAAAAAACCGATGCGAATTCGGTCCTTTTCCCCAGATGGCGTTCGTCACTGACAACTTTTACAAGGACCCCTCTGTATTATAACTTTAGCAAACTTTGCCCCGCTTGCTCGATTCCTATTCCCCCACCCTCACTGTTTCCTCACATACCACCGCCCCAATGACGCCATCACCGAGGGCCACAACCCAACCAAAAAATCTACGTAACTTCCTACTCCCGACCTTGTATTTGTGGTAAAGTACACCGCCATCCATCAGGTCTGTTATCTCCGTACGTACGTTGACCAAAAACAAGACCAATCATCTCCTGAAACCTCCCCTGCTCGCCGCCCCAAAATCGCTTAAGCCTGCGGAGCTTCTGAGCTTCCCGCATCGCGGCTTATTCCCTGTGGAGCAAATGACACGTGTTATTTTGCGTATCACGACACACCGCCTTTCCCGCATTTTTCCGCGCCCATGAAACCTTTCCTTTTTTTTCTCAAGAAGACCCCTGCGAAATTAAGGACGTTCCCCCACCGAATCAATTCTTTCCTCCTCCGTATCGAATTTGCCATAAGACACCTGAAATAGACCCTTCGATCGCTTTCCTTGTTGGCGAGGTGGAGGGTGCACCCAGATCTGCTTCGACCACTAATGTCATGGTAGTAAATTTTTTTTGTCTCTTTTCTCCTGTTTATCTCGATTTTAATCAATCTTCGGAGTTGTGAACCATTTTTGCTGTTCCTACCCACTTTAGATCGGAAATGGTCAGCTTTCTCTCTAATACGCACCTTTTCAATGGCCCAACGCTTATGTTGGATAGCATCTTATAGTCATTTTCCTCCAACCGACTTTGGCCAATTCGCCGTCTTCTATTCTACGCCCATTGAATGAAATTGACCTAGAGAACGTGTATAACGGCCCCCCCTAGACTTGTCACCGGCTCTGATAGCGGGTACACCCATATACTGGAAAATGCCGAGCATTATGGCAGTCCTTGCTCCCCCTAAAGTCACTCGGAGGAGCTTCGCCCTCTTGTCGGCCTTCAGAGAGTTCTCACATCCAACTTTTACCAACCACCAACCTTACAACGGCATCCCTCGGCTCGGGATTCGAGTCCCCCTACTCCAGGCTTATGCTTTGAATGGGTCATCGACGGTTCGGACCATAATTGCTTCCCCCTTTCGTTCGTCCTGGCTATTCCCCAGGGCGGGTTTTTGTTTGATCCTCCCTTTTATCTCGATTGTTGGACGGTTATCTCTGTGTGTTCTTCCCTGTTTCCTCCAGTCTGCCTTATGACCGGTTTGTCCTCAACGTCCCCTGACTGATCTGGTCGAGCGTGGTATAAGCGATATACCGTTCGGCCCCAACTCTTTAAAAGGTAACAGAATATGACCCAGCGAGCCCGCATGATCCTAGACTCAGACCGGGATGAGTTTCTAGCCCCCCCCCAAGCCTCTGCAAGAACCAGAATCGACTTCTTGACACCTCCTCCTAGTACCATGCCCACGTCAGGCCGACCTCGTATCCGCAACACACCGATGCTCGACCGATCTCCCGACCTCGTCTTATTCCATTGCCCTGTTGTCCCTTGCGTGTGCTCGAATTGAACTAGCCCTTTCCCCCACTGGACCTGTATGTCGTGCTGTGCGCCTGTTTGACAATGGTCGAGTTACTTTTCCTCTCTATTCAAATTATTTCGTACTTTCCCCTTCAGGGAACAACCTCTCGTCTCCCCACCTGATGTCCCCCAGGCACCCGCTATCAGCCACCAGTATAGCCTACCTCTTGTTTCACGGACAGCCTTTTCGCTATTCAGCCTGCTTGGCCAGGGGCGGCTCAAAATTTTATCCCCAACCCCGCATTATTCCCTCTTCCCACCCACTTATTGATGTAGACAAAAGAAACCTTATAGATCTGTCTCACTGTTCTTTTTTCGATCGTTGATGGGCCTTTTCTCAGGAATAACCCCTCCCGGTTCGAGGCTTTTAAATATATTCTTTTACCGTCCGTTGTTGGTTGTTTCTGCAACCCCTCCTAAACGCCCCAAAACCATTCCTTTCCGTTTCCTGAGCGACCGATAACGGGTCGCTCCTTAGTGAGAATAGAGACAATACCTTTCGTTTTCTAACATAGCTTTGACACGTTCATCAACTTTCTTACTTTCTTTCTTTGTGGCTGATCAGCCGGGCCCCCGACACTCTCTGTCCATTTACCATCAAATCCCGAACAACTTTTTTCTTCCCTACTATCTCTGATAGGGGTACACCCCATATCCCTGGTCAGCGGTTGCCGATCGTCTTCGCTTTCCCTTTTAGCGTCCTGGACCTTCGTCCTGTCGATTCGATCCATTGTTTCAACACAGATTACCCGGGTTCCAATTTATCAGGCTTATCCCTTTTGATGTCACGACTCTGGCTTCGTGTTTCTCGAAACCACGACAACCCTTAGGGCCTTTCCCCTGCGATAGAACCCTAAATTCTGTCATCACTTGAAAATCCATCAAGATTTTTCCTCCAATCCCCGAAGAGCGCGCAAAGAAGCCCTTTTATCACCTCTGACTCAGGTGTTCCGAGCCGTGGTCGGTACTCCTTGGATGTCCCTGACAAAAAGCCCAAGCACTACCATCATGACCCAGGGGGGATGATCGGTTTTTTCGGCCCCAGCCTTCCCCCTTGACGCATCTGAGTTTTTGGGCGGCCGGGCATCGGATTGCACACGACTAGATCACCCCGGAACACTCCCCCCTCTTCTTGGCCTTGCTTGCGGACCACCAAAACCCGAACGACAGTGGCAATGAGCCTAGGCCTGACACACGTCGCCCTTGAGGAATTTTTTCAAACCCACCCCTTATATACCTCCGGGGCACTCAACTTCTGAGACCGAAAGGGCATCCTCCCAGGTCCGCCACCTATCTTATTCATGCTTTTCCCTATTTGTAGTCGATCAGACCATCCGAATGCCCATTCATGCCGGTGTCGAATTGTTTTTAGATAACTCCCTATGAGTATCTTGCATTTCCATATTATTGACCATTTTTACTACTACTCCGCCGAAGTAAACGTAAGTCGATGCTCGGCATTAATCCCCCGTTCACACCGACTGAATCTCTCCCAGTATATTGCCATTGTCGGCAGGGCCCGGCAGTGTGACCCTCGCCCCTTCACCATGAAGTTCCTGCTATCCCTCCCCTCCTACCCCCCAGAGCGCAGGAGAAGCAGAGAGGCCCGCCAACGTTTGCCTTAAAAAGCGTTGTCTGAACGCCCGGCTCCCCCTCTCTATGCGCCCCCCAGTCTCAATACAGCAACCGTGTTCCTCACGATGTCTCCACTTACGATCCCCCGCAACACTCGTAACAAGTCATTTTTTTTCCTCCCTTTTAACTAATGACGGCTGTACATATTGAGGGTACACACGGGTAACCCTTCTTTTTTTGGTCGGAAAAATCCCGTAACCAAGCATCCAACTTCCTTTCAAACAGCCGACAGCGCCCCTCACCCAAACAATATACCCCTACACTTACAATTTTTCTTTCCAAATTCATGCAATAACTTCTAATTTGAGCGTCCCTTTTCGCCACCCGGGACTTTGCCCATTACAGCTTAGAAATCCCGATCAAATCAAAATATGGACCGGATCCCCTGTCGAGCTGTCTTTCACTGGCCCAACCGCCACCGTATCCTCATGTTGTTAATCCCCCCAATGCACCCTTTGCGTCCCCGCCCCAGAGAGCCTTCTCAATTATACCACGCACCCGGCCTACCCCGCGTCGATTTCATCCTACAACTCTTTTGGTCCGGTTCGAAGAAATTTACTTTTCACAGCCAAAGGTTCCTTCTCCCCCTTTACTCGTTACGCTGGTGGGTGGTTTTGGGTAAGCCAACCGACCAAAATGGACTAGGCGTCCTTATTCGATCCAGGTCTTCCCCCCTTCTTCTCCCTCCTGACCTAATGGGGCGCCGCATAATTAATTTATTTTCAGATCTCCCGGCTATTTCCTTTTCCTTCCATTTTCGATAAGACTCGATACCCAATAGCAAGTAACGCCCTGTCATCCTTCACCCTCCCAACTTGAACCCTTTCTTCTTTTCCGACGTGCAAGGAAGAGGGATGACAAAGGCAAGGCACGAACTTACGCCCTTCATTTTACTGCCCCCCAATCGTCGAACCACCCCACACAGTGATACTTAAAGATAAACCGCCCCCCCCCCTCTTTTCAGCACACCCCCATCCCGCGGCAGGGCTGAGGTTTTCGTTATGCTGAATATTCGTAGCTCATCTCTTTTTTTTTATTTTCTTCCCTTGGCTACAACGCTGAACCGGACTGTTGTTTCATCCCTTAGATTACATCTGTAAATTTTCTTACTTGCGCAGCTTTTGCCGTCGGTCGCCGATCCGACTGAAGTACTTTCACAGTAGAGGCCGGCGCCCGGTAGACGCTCAACGAACGCTTTGATGAATTCCGCTCAACTCCTTGTATTTATCCTGCCTGCTTTCACCGGCGCCGCACAAATTTTATTTAGTCAGACAACACGGAATCCGACGCCATGTCCCTACCACGACTTTGCCACTTGAGACGTGGTTTTCGCTGTCGGTTGGACTTTTCCTTCTTTCTGGTGCTCTACTTTTTCTTTTTCTGATCGTACCTAGTGCGCGATGGCAGACAACTCTTTTGCGAGATAGTTGGGCTGTGGTTTTTAGCCGGGTTGTCATGCGTGCCAGTCGTTACCGCTTTGATCGGCCCTTCTCCAGACTCTGTCGAATTTGGTTTTGTTTTTTTTGGGGTCGGTTTTCTCCCCCCCTCCCGGCATTTTTTAGTAGTTCCCATCTGAGTTTTGTGTTTCCCTCTTCTTGCGGTCCACCCAGATTTTCGAAACTGTCCTTCGAGAGCGGGTCGTATTTAACCGGTTCTTTTGACTAATTACCTGACTCTTCTCTTAGTCTGCTCATAGATGTTTGGTCAGGCATCAGACCTAAACGACGTGCACCAATACCCACTGACTCTTGCTTTTTCGATCCCGTGGCGACACCGGATGATAATCAGGCCTGATTTCGCTGTCTTGTTCGATAGAATAAAGGAGTACTCCTGACGAATTTGAGGAACACTTTTTGACATTCAATTCCAGGAGGAGACCTCCCCGGCAAACCTTACACATCAAACCAGGCGAAGCACCGCTCGCGTTTGAGGACCCCCGGCCGCGGCAATTTCCCTTCATACAACCCTTGTACTTCCAGACCCCATTGTTTTAATACCCGAACTACCCCCCCCTCTCTGGCGTCGGACTGGATAACGAGCTTCCCTAAATTTTTGAACCATACTGCCCGGCCTGCCCCCCCCCCCCCAGGTTCCAGGTCCCGCTTCCCGCGGCCATCAGCAGATCCGCTCACAAGAATACACCCCTTTTATTTCTTTGAGAAAACGGCTCCCCCTCCCATGGCCACAGCAAAGCGTACCCTCCGTTCTACTGTCGACCACCTCAACGGTTCTGCACGGCCTTTGCCCCGCGGTCCGCAATCGCAACCGATGCAAAAGATAGAACCTCCGCTAGGCTTTTTTTTGCAACAAATTCCGATCGGTAGGATATCTCCGATGATCAACCCTCGCCCATCTTCGTCACCATCACCAGAACCTGAGCGATCTTGTGCGTGTGGATAACTTGTCGAATCATATCCCTGATCGACTTTAATGGAAGAATTTTTTCTCGCCTCCGGTCGCCCCCTTCCCAAACCATATCTTTTTCCACTGAACTTCAAACCTCCCTCTTCCCCCGATATAAGATCTCGTATGAAGATTGGTTTTTTGGTCCCCTTTTTAAATACTCCTTTCGCGATACTAACTCTCGGAACAAGGGGTCGGTCCACAAACAAAACACTCCAGCCACCCAACCCTCAACACACTTTTATGGGTCCTCTTTTTCCCCCCTGCGCATTCTCGAAAAAAAAACAGAAACGGGATCTCTCTATACGGGACCGATACGATATTCGTTCTTGCTGTGCGCCTTGGGCACCGCCTGGACTCCTCGGGTCGCGTTTTTTTTGGAATTCCTCTCCTTTTTCTCACTATTCCCTTTGTGTGGGGTGGCGATATTGTCTAGCCCTTTTTTTGTTGTTTTCCCCCAAACACCTTCCTTTTCTTTCACCCGCACCCATCTCCGGAGTTCGTCGGGATCAAATTTCTTGAGATAGAGTATTAGCCCCTTCTCTTTTTTCTGTACAGCCCGCGCTCTTGCTTTTGCACGTCTTCTTTTTGACTCGTTCTTCACGCCTGGAGAAGCGATGCATTTTCGCGCCTTTTTCCTGACCCCCCCTCTCTTTTCTTGAATACTCCCTTTGATGATAGAGGGGGCAGAGCAATCAGGCTAGGTAGCTTCTTGCCCTTCAAAGAACGTCCTGTCCCATTTCAGAATCTCTCTCCGAAACAAACTCTCCGAAAGGGTAAACCCACCTGAGCACTATCCTCCTCATTCAATTCTCTAGTTGAAGATGTAAATAAGGTACACACCACTCCTTTAAAGTCCCCCAGCTCCCCCTGCGACGTTTTCTCCACTCCCTTGACATTTCCGCCAATAACTGTCCCCTTCCCGCTACGGCAAGGCGCGGCATAAACAACTCCTATTTCGCTCTAGTCCTTGTCCCGCACATTTGGCGGTAACCATCTGGGACCTGTAGCACGACAACCTCCATTTTTCCCCATCTCAAAAATAGGGGCTTCATGGTCCCCTCCCGTCATCTTGACCACGGACGCCCTTCTTGGGAGGACCGGATGCGTCCTATATTACTTTCTTTGATGTTGACGCGTGTTCTTCCCTGGCGTCAGTCTTCGTTAGTTTTTGCGGTGATTGAGAGTCCCATAACCGACAATGAAAATTTTTAGCGTTTTTTTTACAAAAACTTCCTCTTCCTTCATCAAACCCGTCACTCTATATGCGACCTGGTGGATGGAATCTCACTTTGATCTCAAAGAAAACTCAATCATATACCTTCCACTTTGGTCCCCCTCTCGAGCCATTGCGTACAACATCCAGAAAATTGGTTCTTCATTTTAGGACGCGACTTCTCTCCGATTACTGGAAGGTGTTTCCCCCTTTCTGAAGAAATTCTAAAGTAGTTTTTTCACCTGCCTACGCCCCGAGCACGACACAGTCTGAAGCTCTCACTTAAGACGTATCACCCACTCCAATTCTGCTCAAAACTTCCCTTCCCCTGCTGATCAGGCCCCCGGCTATAGAGTGCAATTTTTCCCTAGTAGATCTAGACAACCTTTACTCCGTTCCCTTCGACCTACGACTCACCTCATTTCTTTGCGTACTGTGACTGGAACGCCGCGCCCCTACCACAGAGAGAAGGAGGTTCAGTCCATGTTTGAGGACTCAATTTATTCACCCCTTCCGGCCTTGTCTCTTCTAAACGTCCCCGGCAGCGATTGTCCTTTATTGACAGTTATCTACATTGTCACTGCCAGCTAAATCCTATGCTACCTTAAGGGCGACAGTTGCCCCCCCTGGAGCTTCAACTCTTGATGAGTTTTATTTCTCTATTTTTTTCTCACACTCCCCCCTTCTTGTCGGCTTCGTCCTGGATGAGACCTTAAGTGTCGCGCGGTTGCCCCGCTCTTTTTAGTCGCTCACCATTTCTCGCCCTTCTTTTTCCCAGCCGCGTCAATGATCAACCATTATCCGTGCGAGCAAGGATCCTGTTCCCCTACATTCTGCAGGCCCCCCGGACCACCCCTCGCCTCTGCGCCTACTGGCCCCAAGAAACGAGAGCATTTATGGGTGTGACACCTATTTTCCAGCCCTCCCCCTGGTCTACCTCGATGACAGTCTTTTACTTCGAACAACCAAGCCCTTTTCTTACGAATTCCTTTCTCCCCATTTGTCAGTTTTCTGAGAAGGGATGACAGGACTCAGTGTGGTTCGCCCCGGTGCGCTGAAAGCTCACCACATTAGCTCTTCGGCCTTCCCCCAACGCTTTAGGAGTTTTAGCCCTAAGACAAAATTTGCGCCCTTTTTTCCGCACACTATTTTGAGATCTGGATCCCTATCTCCTCTTCATCCTCAACTGTTGTATTTTTTCTCCCGACCACACCCAATCTAATGACCGCGATGACAAAATATTTTTGCGCCAAACATTCTTCGTCCCTTCCCTTTGTCCCCGCGCCGCGCAAGGGGAGGAGTCTTTTCACTATTTACATTTTTTTTTTTTTTTTGGTCGCTCTCTATAGCCAAATCTTATTTTTTTCCTATCCACAGTAGACGCCCCAGAATTGTTATGTTGTAGTCAGGTCCCTTAGTTGACAGTCTCCTTGTTTTCGTCGCCGACCCAAAATCGCTGGCTTTTCCCGGGAGGGTTTGAGTTCCTTTTAGCCTTTTTGTCTAGATTTTGGTAGATCTTTAGTCTTTACATTGCTAAAGAGTTACAACTTCGCCTTTTTGTCCGTCATGGCCAGAGTCGCCATCCTGGAACCTGCGTTGCCAGAAACAGCCCAATTTTAAGGAGAAACCCGGAGCGAACTTGAACGTACTCTTCTCGTCATTTTTCAGTCTCTCGCGCATATGCCTGCGTCTATTCCGGCGACTTGAGGCGCAATTCCCCACCTTAAAAACCATTTGCCCGAACCCCCCCTGTAATGGGAGTCAGTTATAAATTTCGTCATGATCCTGCTGTCGGCTCGACCTCTCGGCCCAGTGTCGCTGGTTCCCCTGACAATTTTTCCTAACCTGGAGCTTTAGCCGTATTTTTTCAGCGCCAGTAGTTTTCCCTTTTTCCTTTACGGGATCGGTATATCAGAATGAGCACACTACCGCTCTGGGATCAGGAGCGCGCGTCCCATCTTCGCCCACTGAAGGAGGGGCCTAATGAACATACGGGTCCCTCAATCCGACAACTCCCAGCCTCCTTCTCCTCTTTCCGGATACGGCTTCTATGCGAGAATCGCCTATCACCAGTTTCTAGGACGGATCCTCAATATTAATCTCTTTCCTGCATTTGCCGCGTCCCATTGTGCTCAAACCTCTGCGCAGTCCATCAGAACAACACACAAAGGAATGGCCAAAATGTACCTACACTGATCAATCGCCGTCCCCTCACCAGCTGAATTACCACCAATCCAAAGACATCGACGATGGAGACCTCAAAATGGCAATTTATCTCAGTGCCTATTGCTTTGACAATGAGGCAATTTATTGATAACTCGTCTTAATATCTAACTTTTCCCCCGGTCTTATTATCGAGAGGTGTGATTACACTTTTAACTTTCGGTTTGGTTCTCTATTTCACCTGCCTCCCGCAATTTTTTAGCAACCTCATTCGGGGACCTCAATACGTGTATTCCTCTTTTTTCTCGCATTGCCATGGATAAGAGCTCCCGCGGCCCCCTCGCCACTGGCGGCCCACCACAACCACCTCTCGTCGTGTTCGCTGACCGCTCCCCCCCCCCAGCCTCTAAGCCAACTCATCCACTCAACACTTGTCCAGAGTTTACAATTCAACCCCATGGCCGACAACCTTCCCGTTTTAATTCCTTCCTTTTCTCGACAATGATCATCCGGTTAGCGTGCTGAAGAGAATCGACCAAACCACCCCCCACCCGGACGGGGTGAAGTACACTGAGAAATCCAGCCTGTGATTACTACTCTGTCCAGCAGACGTGGCTCTTTTTTCTAATAACCCTCGCCCCATGTACCAATACAAAAGAAAACCATTCTTACTCAAATTTTCCTCCGTATAGAGCATAAAAGGCGGAATCCCCCCCCTTCGAACTGGCTCACATCCTCGCATGGTCCCAAACCGGCTACAACCTGTGACAACCATGGTAGAACAATGTCCGCAAACCCGACTAGTTTTCTTCCCTGCCGGTCCGCAATCGGAGAGCGAAAAAATTCAGCCTTTAGGTGAGGTACGAAACAAACCGCCAAATCCCTCAAAAAATCCTTTGAACGGATTTAACACTCCCCCGATACTTTTTAACTAAAAACATCTGTAAGATCTACTCAACCACGCCCGTATACTTTCCTTTCTCTCAGGGCTAAGGAAGTGTTTTGGGGACATCCGGTGAGTGGCTGGGCGACAATCTACTTAACCCCCCAGTTGTTGTCTGAGAGGTACTTTTCCCCCAGCCCCGATGGCCCCAAAATCATCGATTTCCTGACAAGCGCCACCGCTCCGGTGTTTCCGTTTTTTTGCAGGATATCTCTCATGATGTTTTCGTCACCTCCTTTCATCAAAAAGGTTTTGAGTGGATTTGTTTTTTATCTTCGGGCCGAGGCGAGTCCATCTGACATCTTTTTACGATCCTGGACAAGTTCCCCTCCCTATTTCGGCCTCGCGCGATTCGAGTTTTCCGATCAACATTTTTCCACTTAGCGCCCTTTTTTCTGAGGACATCCTTTTCCCCAGGGCTCTCGATTACGAAGAAACCTAACGAACCCACGTCTCCCCCTAAGGTCCGGGTGATGACATGACGGGACCCTCCCGTCCACGCCTGCTCACCAGCGTCGGCCATTGCTTCTTCTGATAGAGACCTCGGACATAAGGCCCTTCTATTACACGCATGTTCCTCCCTTTCGGCGTCGGAAAACAGATTATACAGTTCGAAGGAGCTACCGGACGCTATTCCATTGGGCGGTAGCCAACATACCATTAGCCCTTTCTAGCGATTTTTATGGCCGCGGTTCTCCCACGGACGCATTCTGGAATTATTTATTCTTCGTAAATCTGTACTACTCCTCCTTCTCCCCCAGGCGAGTCCGAGAGGAGATCGGGTCCGGGGCTTTAAAAATACACGGACATCATATTTAGACTCTTTTGCGAGAACCATCCCCGGGACGGGTTTCAAACGCTCTCATGCGCCTGGTGTGCTGCGGGTGTTCAGAGGTATTCCTCTCTTACCATCATAATTCCCTCCATGCTCCTTTTCCTCCTTCCGACCCCTAGCGCTTGCACCCAGCGTATCAATCATCTTGAGGAGGCTTTACCCTCACACACAGACGACATACCGTTTTTTCTTCTAGCGCTCGACAATAGCATTCTCCGCGCGGCGTTCCCTCCCCCCCCATATTGCTGAAGATTTACCTAGACAAGACACGTTCAACCCAGTTCCCTACTCCTATATTACCCGCACAATTTACTCCCCCTTTCTCTCAATTCGTTCCATTTAAAGAATTCTGCGACTTTATTTTCTTGGCCCGTGATTTAATAAAACCTCAACCCTTTCCGTTTCAAGACCCGAAGAGCACTAACCAAACCCTCCAGAGCGCAATTCTCTCTTATGTGTGGGTGGGAGCTCCCCTCATCCGTAAGCGTTGGCCTTTAATTGAGGAGTGAAACTCACTTTTTTCCAATTCCAGCACTTTCTGGAAATCCCCCATTGTAGCTTCCAGCGAGAAGAGGTCCACCGCCTGATTTTCTTCCTTGTTACCTAGCTCGCCACAAAAGCTCTTTCACCTGAGAACCTCTCTCCTGAACAGTGTACTGTCCCTTCTCAAAGGATGCTTCCAGTGAACCTCCCCCAGCGCTAACAGAGATAGCATTGGAAAATTCCTGCTTGATCGTCCTTGGGTTTTCCCGTTCCTTTCCTCTCTTCGCACCGTCATCCTCCGATCTGGTACCTCGGACGCTGCTAGTCACAAACAACCACAATCCCTCCAAGCGCCTCCCCTCCTTCTCCACAGTTCCAGGACCAGCGATGTTCTTTTCGGGTAAAAACCCCCCCATCCCACCACTAACCAACCTCATGTTGGGCGTATAGTGGTTTCCTTTTCTCGAGCCCACCTAAAAACCCTGCTTTTTTCGACGTCATAATGGGCGCGAACCCCGGAATGAGATTTCTTAACCCGCTTCATTCTGTACCAAATTTAAGACCTTTTTGTCTCCTCTTGGCGCTCTATATTTATGACGATTGGATCGATCCTCCTCTCCCACTCCCCTCCCAATGTTGACTCCCCGATACCGCCACTGAAAATGAAGCCGACTCCGATGAACGCCCTCCTTCCCCACCTCCTTTCCATACCGACATCCGCCCGCGGTAAAGGCCCTGCCTTCTCACACTTAGTGCTTTAAAGACCTCCAAAACCTTACTTTCCCACCAGCCGTAGCAGCACCCTTCAACACAACTTTCCCCGCCCTAGTATTTTCAATACAATTCGCCCTGCAAAAGGGCTGCGGAGGGGGATTATTTTTTTTTTCATCATTTAAATCTATCCTTCGCCCTGATGGTCTCAAATGCAAGTCACCTAACAATTTCTTTCCCAAGTAACTGAATTATGGCCTTTTTCCCCAGAGCCTCGCCGGCCCGCGGGATGCAAAGAATCTCTTATTTTCTTGAGATCCCTATACCCCAATTCCGGCGCCAGTCCCTTCTCCTCACCAGAAGAGTTTCGTTGTTTTTATGGACAATTTCCCCTAACGGACCGTAGTGGCATGTCTCGAGCGCTCGGCATTTGCCCGCGCGACCGGTGGGGTATGACAAAAAATTTTCCATTCCGTGACACCCCTCTCCCCTGCGAAGGTCCCCTGTATTGACTAGAGTTCTGTATACTTTTTGACGGTACAGTCTTCCCCTTATTCCCCTCGTGAGCCGTTTAAAGTTACGCGACACCTTTGGCTGCGCGCTGCGCTTAGTTTTTAGTTGGAGTCAACTCTTCAGGCCCAAGCTGCTTTATCGCCCTCTCAACTGAAGGCTGCGAATGAAGACTTAATACTGCGGTGGTTTCGCTTTCCTTTTCATCCCCCTATCGGTGTACTCCGGCACGCCGGGCCCTGTTCCGGAAAAAGTAACTCCTTTATACGTTACTTCAATCTTAGTCTAGTAGCTTCTTCTTCTATACGCGTTTCCCGGCAGTTATGACGCAGACCTTCTGCGCAGTGATCTGGCAACGAAGGGCTCGCCTTCGTCGCTTTTGCCCCTTCTCCGTCGCATGAAAAACTCAACGCGCTCACCATTTTCCCTGAACGGCATTTTCTTTTCCCGAGTCCCTACTCTGCCTTACAGTCCCATTGAAGACTCATTGTCACCGAGAGTGCAGACTTGAATTTCGATCTACCGGATAATCAAAACAACAATCTACCCTGCTAAACCACATCTCCACCTCCCTTGCTACTTCGTCCGTCCGCTTTCTTTCCCGTGTCCACCCCCCTCAACGCATAGTCTAGCCCCCCCCCCTCGTAACTGTTTATTGTCCTCTTTCCTAGAGTGATCCCCTCTTGTGGTGTCTGGGCGTGCTGTGTTCTACGTCGGGCGTTACCAATCCGAAGCCAGTGTTTCCAAAAAACCTATTGTGTGGTCCTTTTTTTTTTGTCTTCGGGCCTATCTCTCGGTCGGCTGCAGATAGCGCACGGGGGGGGGCGGGGAGACCCTCCATTCCCACCACACGTTCTGCCAATTTACCCTTCCACACCCGTTCCGACCAGCTGCTCTCTAGTAACTGAGTCCTCCATGCTACAATATGAACCCTGCGGCCGCGGCGAAACCCCTGTAACCCAGAAATCCATGTCAGCATCAAGCCCGTGCGCCGGCGCCTTGCGGCCCATGTTAGTGTCGTCGTTTCCCCAATATTTGGCGTGCTTCTTTTTATCTGTGGCGTGGGAGAAAATGTTCTCGTTCGGCGGAGAGAAGGACGCCTTCTTGCCTTTCTCGGCCTCGCGTAAACCCGGCCCCCTGTTCACGTCTCCCCGGCCCCCATCAGCGCATGGCGGTCCTGTTGTGCTTGCTAGTTTTCACCTGCGCTCTGGTCGGGTGTGCCTCTTGATTTTGAGCGCACTACGTCTCCAGCTGCACACTCAGGGGAATCCGAACCCCGCCACCCCAAGCCCTTTGATTTCAACCGATTTACAAGACGCTTTCCTTCCGTGACAACTGGTTTTAATCTCCGGACCCCCCTCTTTCCTCCGATCGTGACCTATTTCAGATTCAGGAAGAAGGCCATGTATTCCCATGGGCGATTGTTTTTTTTTCTTCCCTCGTCGTATGAGTATTTGAGAGATGTTCCAGCCTCGAACCCCCTGGCCCAAAAACAGACTTATTCATGTTTCGGGCTCTGGTTCGCTTTCTTTTTTGTCTTACTAGCTATGTTCTGTTTTTCGTAAAAGAAACGCTGTAAAGTTCAAGTCCAACTGCTTTGTTTTTTTCACACTGCGGGTTTTCCGTCGCCGGGACGGTTCCGCTGAAATCGCCGCGACTCGGACCCTACTTGTCCGCATTCTCTGCCTGGATTTTGACACCTCTGTGGCGTTCGAATGTTTCTAAGGTGGTAGTGACCCCTCCGTGCCCGGAGAGGGAAGACGGTCGAATCCCACGAACAGCCACTTTTGTCCTCACAACGTCGCACAGTATAATTCCCTTTTTCTTCTCTGTTCATTCCATCGAAAAGCGCCCTCTCTGGGCAGCAAAACACCAACCCCACCCCACCGTTTCCCCCCAAACACCCAACCACCCCCCACGGACCACACCCCCCCCCCACCCCAAAAACCCAACCCACCACAACACCCAACACTTGCCAGGCTTATTTGGCGACTTCTGCCCCCGCCCCACCCCCGAACCATTTTCACGAATCCGTTTATGAACAGTGGGCCAAAATCCCTTTCCCTCCCGTTGCCAGTTCCTTATGGATTTTCAGATTTGTGAATTTAGTTTCCTCTATAGTGTTCTCGGGTCCCCCTCTGGCGCGATCCCCTTTTGGGCAGTTGTATCCCAGTTGCGTGGAGCCGCCCTAGCGGGGGGTCCAAACGAGTCGGGTTTTTCCTTCTTTCCTCGGTCAGCGTTGCCACACCGGAAGCATCGTGGTTTGCCCCTGACACCAGTTGATAAATTTCGGTATTACCCCCGGTGTCGTCGCTCTTCGCCAGGACTCCCCCACCCCCTACTTCGGTGATGGGAAACATCCCCCGACAGAGTTGTTTATAGAGGAGGTGTTTTTTTCTCCGGGATGATATAGCCGATTCTTTCCCAATAGTCCGCCCCTCTGGTTCTTGAGGGTTGAGGAGGCTTTGGGGATCCTTCCCTCTAATTTCCTCCAGTCCGTCCTCGTCTCATCCACGTCTCCATCGCGCACTGGTTTTCTCCGAGAGAGGGAAGTCGTTTTCCTTTCGCCGGTGTCTCTTATCCGCTCGCGTTTGTAAACTCTCTGTCCGACTTGCAATTGCTTTAGCTCCTCCTCGCCCTTCTCCAGTGATGCTCGTGCATAGTCAGTCCGATAGGCAACCCTCTCTTTCGTCCTTGTCCGGCTTTCCCCTTTTTTCCCTCTCCTCATTAAGAGCGGCTCCTACAGAAGACGTCGACCCAGAGACTCGGCTGCAGCCTTCGTATCGACCCGCCGTAAGCTTTTTTCTCCGTCCTTCTTCCCCGACCTTCTTTCCTCCCCCTTTGCCAGTTTTCCCCCTCGCCAATTTGTAGGCCATGACTAGGTCTCTTCGGACGTCTGACCACTCACATGATTTTAGACCTCTTACCTTCTCCATGAACTTAGTGGTAGGCCACCTCCCACTTTCTTCCTTTCCTCCCCCTTCTGGAACCTCCGCAAGAGCTCAAGGCGATAGTTCTTCTAAACGCCCTCTTTGGAGTCCTCGTTTCTCCTCTTTTGCCTGGGCCCCTATTCGAAGTCCTTCTTTCTCACCCCTTTCCGCTTCCCGCTTCCAGATAGTGGGCCGACACGGCGTGAGGCGTGTTCCCTTTCTGGGGTCACATCATCCGTCATGCTCCCCCCCCCCCCTGTTCTGTTTTCTTTTTTCGATGAGCGCATCGCTTCGAAAAACTTTTAACCCTACGACTTTCTCGCTC
>Ga0179593_1447992_pt1 | contig 17328 bp, 14 predicted proteins | sample CZODoug2_1_08_16_FD_185931 | JGI IMG/M metagenome (GOLD analysis project Ga0179593, IMG submission 185931) | Vadose zone soil fungal communities from Angelo Coast Range Reserve, California, USA - CZODoug2_1_08_16fungal (PacBio error correction) | ecosystem: Environmental > Terrestrial > Soil >... | reverse complement strand
CAGCACCCGTTCTGGGCTCTGTTCTCAATCTCACCTTCTACCTTTTCGAGACCTTTTCCTCCCTGATGTCCCGTTTTACGCTTGCTGAGCCCAAGCGGCTCTCTGACCGGCGACGTTTTCTGCCGACTCCTCCGTTCAAGAGTTCGGTCTCTGTTTATCTTTCGTCGCGTCATTCCTCGTGAGCGACGTTTCCGCCATCCCCTCTTCTTCTTCGATCTTAGTCCTTGGCATTTTTCGGACAGGACACAGCCACCATGGGTTCGAGACACCTGCTTTTCTGTTTGTCAGAGACGAACGAAGCGCCCTTTTTTAAGTTCTCGACTTTCCGGGAGCGGCTGGAGGTTTGACTGCCAACGCCTCTCTTTCTTCAGGCCCTTTTATTAGGCGCAGTTTGAGGTTCTTACCGCCATCGTGTCTTTCTCCCAATACCCATTCTTGACGTTTTCTTCTTCGCCTCTGTTTCTGCCCAGTTGACATCTTGAGAGAGCATTCGGAACTTTTGGATTTCTCCCTCCTTGGTCAGTGGGAAATCCATCGTGGAAAGAAACCTTGTGCGATTCCCGGCGATGGCGAGTTGATCCGAAGAAACTTGACGCTTGTTTTTATCCTTCTCTCTGGACCGTCACCGGTGCAGGGCCGTAATGCAGCCTTTGTTCCTGCCTCGCGCATTTTCCGGCTGGCGGGCCCGAGTCTCGGTTTTCTCTATCGATTTCTGCTGCGCGTTTCTCAGGAAGGCTGACCGCCCCCCTCTACCTGCAGGTATGCTACAGATCTATCTTTTTTTGAGATGTTTTTTTTTTTTTTTTTTTTTTTTTTTTTTTTTTTTTTTTTTTTTTTTTTTTATTGAACAGTCCCTCCTCAGGCATCACCGAGTCTGATGGAGAGTGTGGGCGCGCGCCGTTCTTCCTGTCGTTTCTTATATTGAGCAGTTTTTCGACCTCATAGTCACCGAGTGGCTTAAGGCATTCGCTGTCTCCCGGCATGGCGCAATATGCGTTTTTACGTGAGCCAAACCGAGCCTCTGCGCCTTTGAAGGTCCAGCTGGATAAGCCGCGCTGGTTCGCTCGCGGTCGTAAAGCCCTTCCCTTAGTTTTTTTTTTGTTGTTGCATTTTTCGTCTATGTTGTAGCTCATCGTGAGGCATCGTCTCATTGTGAACGCGACAGACAGTATCCGTAATTTGAAGAGCGAGTCCTGATGTCGCCTCCCTAGTGTCTGGTGGTGTTTCGTCAGGTCTGTTTTTCCCTAGGTCCCTTTCTTGAGCTGGGACGCGCGGATTGTTTTTTTCCAGTTTTTATCGAGTCGTGGTCCTCTTTTCCCCTATTACGGGTTTCGTTTTGGGCTTCGTTTCTTTTTTTTTTTCCCTGGCCCTTCTCCTTCCTTTGTCAACCCCACCTTGGGGCCACGAGGGCGGAGTTCATTTTTTTAGCCCTTGCCCTCCCTTGGCTCGGCGCAATGTGGCGTTTGAGTCCTTTTTAAGACTCCTCATATTACTCTTCGGACAGGGGAAACCCTGGTTCCCCGTTTGCCGTTTTTTCAAAATCGGTACTTCCCCGGTTTTCACCAACATGGCCTTGAGCCGAGGAACTCCCGTCCTCCCGTCCTTGGGCGAACGACCCTGTTTACATTAATTGCGCCCTTCCCCCCTCCGTCCCGTAAAAATCTCCATGAGAGTTGTCTCACAGGCAGCCCACTCGCCCCTTGGAAACTTTCTTTCTTCCGTGACTGCCCCAAAACCCGTTTTCCCAGTACTCACTTGCGTCTCCCACAGCTTATTTTTTAGCATCCGCGTCAGCCTGATGACCGTGGCCTCACCCCCTAGCCCTTCATTTCATTGTTGATTTAATCGCTTTCTTAGCCGGTTTTTTGTCGTCATTTTCGTGGATGCCATCTTTCACAAGGGGACTCCCACGACACTTACACTGGTACTCCCCGGACGCCACTACCGACCCCATGGGCTGCCGCCCTCCAGAGCGAATCACCAAAGGAGGACCTTACACGAATCCTTGGGGGTGAATGGAGCTTATTGAAGAAGAGCGTCTTTCCCCTCGAAGCGCCAGTTCAACAAGGCTTCGCCACGGTTCTACTGGACTTCAATAGTGCGGAGACTAGATAGAACGAGAAATCCCATTCCCAGAGAGGACAACCACCGGAGACAGGACCGTGAGGTATCAGAAGGCGGCAGTGAGACCCCTTCTTAAGGGCACCCTCGCTTGGTCAGATGAAGGCAAATTCCAGAGCGTTTGTTGGGGTGGCTTTTGTGGGGTGTGGGTTTTTTTTGTGGGTTGGTTTTTTTTTTTTTTTTTTTGGGGCTAACTCGAAAGCGGGTCACTTCGGTCCCTCTGTTAACAAGCTGTTTTACTTTTTCAGTCTTGATCCCAACTTGAACAGTTTTTTTTTACACTGAACTATTCAGGTTCACTCTATTCTGAGTTTAGGCACTCTTCATCCCCCCAATCATGTACGTCTTAGTTTTTCTTTCAAGGTCATTCTCAATCTTTTACGTCAACTCTCCCCTCGTTTCACAAGCATGGGTTCACAAAATATCGTCGTTGCTTCTGCACCCCTTGTACCCCCTAACAGGACCGACTCTTTATTTGACGTTTTTCCAGTTTAGATCAACTTAAGCGATCCCCCACATCGCCCTCTTGCTTCAGAGATGGCGAAGCAGGAGAGAGGGGGGCGACCGTCGAGAATAGATGACTTTTAAAAAGATATCTCGGAAAAAATACCGAGAGGAGGGAGATAAGCAAACTCTTAACATCCGTTTGTTTTGATGCTAGATTCAGTTTTTTTCTACTTCTACGCACGCTGGGTTGTGCGGCCCTTTTTCTTTCTTGTTCGGTTTCGGTTCTCCACTTTTTGGACCAAGCGCTTAGCGGCGTCTTTCTTGCTATTAGACTGCCCGTGGCTTTTTTTTTTCGCTCCCACTCTCGAGACTTCCCCATCCCCCCCCCTTTCAGACATGTTTTTGTCTCCATCTTTTCGGACCACGACTCACTCCCGAGTTCTTGCCACAGTGACGGCCGAGTTTTTTTTCGCGATCTTCGGGCTATTTAACCCCAAGCCGTGTCCCCCTTTTTCACGCCCTCCCTATGACTCAGGATGGGTGGTCTCTTTTCCCAGAATTCCTTCCGAGATGGTAGGCTGAATTTTGCTGACCTCCCGCCGAAGCCTTTACCCCTGAATTGGGATTTCGTAGCGCTTCTTTCCACCTACTAGATCTTTGGAGTCGGTCATGGTGAGAGCGCCTCTCCAATTTCCGGTATAAGGCTCACGATCATCCCGCGTTTTTGCCGTACCACTTGTGGGACGATCGTTTCTGTCAGCTGCCCTTAAGCGGACACAAGCTCCAAGTCGTGGCCTTTTCAATTTTTTTTCACCCCTTTCGGACTCACATTGACACGTCGTCCCCTTTTTTTTGAGTAGAGGTGCCTTCTCCCTGCAGACACCCTTGTCAACTCACCCGAGGCTCACGTTTCCAGGTGACGAGCCCGCATACACTGCCCGAAAATCGATCTCTACTGCTCCGGAGGGTTTTCTACCAAGGTCCCCGGGAGCGACGGTCATGTGCTCCGCCGTTGGCTCGGGGTTACTCCTCGGCCTGTACCGACATGTTGCCCTCCCCTGCATTGCTTCGGAGTGAGGGTTTTCCTCAGGCCGGCGCGTTCCTTGAGCCAGACTCGTTCGTGTCGGTTCTACCTTGTCCCATTAGAGTTGGCGAGGTTTCCCAGTTATAGGATTCGCACCTTTTCCTGGCTTTCCTGTCCTTCTCCTTTAATCCCCTTGTAGTTTCTTTTAAGCTGTGTGACTGTATGACGCCTTTTTCGCGGCCCAATTTGGTTTTCCCGAGGCCGGCGGCGGATTCTCGACAGTCGCCACCCCCGCCCGATCACCATCACGCCCGAATTCTGTTCGGCTCCTTTGCCTCCCTCGCCTGGCCGCCGCCGGTTTGGGGGCAGCATCCGCCAGGGGCCTTGTAAGTCTTCAGCTTTTTTTTACAGAAAATACGCAGATTCGCCCCCCCCCCTGGACCCAACCTTAACTCGTCTCCCCTCTTTTTTATGCGATTCTCTGAAGCTCCTCCAACGGTCCTCGGCTTCATCAGGCTTTCCGCTCTGCAAGTGGAACCTGAGACTTCCCTGTTTCTCCCCAACACCTGCATCTCATGTTGCTCCCGTGATCGGCCGCATTTTTGAGTAAGCGTTCGTTGGTGAGGACAGAGTTTGCGCTCGCACCGCGAGGCGTTTATCGGACTGAGAGATTTTGTCGACGGTCTTCTTTTGGGGCCTGCCGCACGTGTCCTGCAAATGGCGGCCTTTTTTTTTTTTCGGTGGAGGTAGTCGTAGATGTCGGTTCCCATCGGTGTTGCCTGATAGGCCTCCCCTTATAATGCGGCCTGGCTCCTTCCAAAACGATGCCAGCAGACGCTGTCGCCCAAAGTTCTCCTTCGCGGCCGGAGCGGTCGCTTTCTTTCTTTGCCCCTACTCTACGGTTGCTTTATCCTATCGGTCGCATACGCTTTGTTGTCGTTCCTTGCGTTTTTCTCTAGCTTCAGTGAAGAACCCAGGCCCGAGCTGCTTTTATTGCTTTTTCAATCCGTTAACACTAGCGCGATTGCAGGTCGAATCGTCGTGGTCCCTCGCTTTCTGGGTGTTTCCCCCTGTATTAGAAAAGGAACGGATGGTCTGGGATTTGTTCGCTTCGCAACCCTTAAGCTTAATGTCGCTATGGAAACGTTTTCTCCCGATTTTCTTGGGCTTTATGGCCCCCTCGCTTTTTCGCTCTCCGTAACCCCTTTCTTAGTAACTTTTGGCGTGCGATTCCTACCAGACAGCTAGATGACTTTATTGGCTTCCCACAACTAGAGTGTCGGGTTCTCTCTTGGAATCGCTGGGCAACTTTGCCGGACATAGTTGAGGCAGGCTCGACCATCGTCGACCCCCCGTCGACTTTGCTGCACCTGAATCCCGAAAGGTCGTGTCATCTTCTCCATGGCCGCTTGTTCTTGGTTCCCATTTGCTTACCCTACCCTGAGTATTGGTTTTTTCCCCTGCGGCCTTTCTTTTAGTCGCTGGTAGGTCTTATTCTGCGGAATGCTTTCGAATAAGAAGGGGGATTTAGGGGCGGAACGTGCCGCTCTTTGGATAGTCGCACTTCCCCCTGTCCGAGGAACCCTTTTCACGCCCCTTCGCCTTCGGCTGCGTGTTCAAGTGGAGGATTTGCCGACCGTGGGGTCCCTCAAGCGTAGCACTGACATCCCGAGTCAATCCTTTTTTTCTCTTCCCCTAGCCAACCCGATCTCATTGAAGCATGCACACCTCTTCGCCACTTCATACTTTTTGCTTTCATCTCTTTTCATCATACAGTTTTTTGTTTTCTCATCCCACACGGATTTTTTTTTATTTCCTTCAATTGCTTTAGGGTTGATGTGCCCGCGCAGATTCGATCTTTGCCATTCTCCGTCCCCTCTGAGCCCCATCTTCGGTCATCCTTGAACCGTTTTCCGACTCTTGCTGCGTAGCACGCGGTTGACGACCCGCCTTCGTTTTACTGCAGTCCTCCCATACACCACCCTTTTAGGCTCGCTTTTTGTCCACTGATCAGTCCGGGCCCGGCTCGAATTCAACTTGGCGTCAATTTTCCGCCAGGTTGTCTCCATTTCTGTTCCCTGAGACGAAACGAAGCGCCCTGCGTCGAAGATCGACAGGGCAAATCTGCGAGCAGCGGGTCAGTCTTGACGATGCGTTCTCTTTCTTTTTTTTTGATTTGGTGTACATTTCCCCCTCACCCGTCGTAGCGGGTTCTGTTCCCATACCTTACGGACGGATTTAAGAGGTTCGCCCGGCGGTGACCCCTTTTCGAGCACCTTCTGGAGATTTACTTTTGTTTTCGCTCCTCCTTAGCCCTTTCAACCGCACTCTTTCAGGGTACCCTTGCTCGTGGGGACTCGCTTGCCTTCTTTTTGAGCCTCGACAGTCCGGTCGAAACCGCCTCATGCAGAGATTGTGCCCCGTTACAGCAAGTACCGAAGTACGAGGACCGCTTTCTTCTTCCCCAATCCTCTGTAATTTTGCGCTGGCTTTTCCAACGCGTTTTTCTTTGGCTTCAGTGCGTTTTTTTTTTTTTTTGTCTTCCTTCCGATGGTTCACTTGCCTTTCGACCCTCTCACAGGCTCTCTTCTTGAGCCTCCCTTTTTCCCTTTACCTCTCCTTTTTGGAGCGAATCTGCATTTTTGTGTGGGCGGCATGGCCGTCGGTATGAGGAGTTTTAGTACTCCCGATTTTCCTCGCATCCCCCAGATTCCCCTGCATGGAGGTATGGCTCCTCGCACTGTTCCCCCTTCACCGCCAACCGGCCGTGCATTCTCGGGAGACCTCCCCCGTTTTCGTGCCATCTAGAGTTTTTTTCTGCTTCGTTTATCACTTTTTTTGGCCCTTAGCGGGCGCCCCTCGGCTTATCGTTTTATTGGATTGTTCCCCTTGAGCTAAAGTGTTTTCTCATGTCCCCTCCTTTCTCGTTAGGTTCCCTCGGATAATGCCTGCTCCCTGGACCGATATTGATTTACTTGCCGAAATTACTTTGTGGTCCCGATTTGCTATTGGTTGTCGTTTTGGTTTGTTGTTGTTTATTATTGCCTCGTTTCGTCCTATGCCGGCCTGCATGTCACACACACTCCTTTTTGGGCCAGCTAGGTTGGCGACTATTTCTTTTCACTGTGACTCCTTTTCTATGCGTTCTCGAAAATGTGGTATGCTCCAACGATTTGGGTCCCCTTCTTTATACCGACTCTCTTCGTCTCTTTCAAGCCCAGGGCCTCTTTGTCCCCGTTACGCTCCACTAGCCCGTTTTCCCCAATCCCAAAAATGGCCTCTTCATTTTAACCCAAATCGGAACTCCTTGAAGGGGTTGAATCCAGTCCTTCCCAATTTGAGAACTCCCCGACCGGACCCTTCCTTTTCTTTGCGAAAGCCTATGATCCCTTCGAATCTCCTGCTCCGTGTATGGTCAAGGCGACCGCCGGAGATGTTGAAAACTCTCCAGGGGTCTTCTTGGGTTTCAAAGCCGTTTCGACCTTACCACAATCGATCAAACTTCCCAGCCAACTCGTCTGCAAATCCGTCCAGCCCCTTCCTCTGTTACAGCTGGTTCCCCTCACCCTCTAGCCTTTCGGTATTTTTTAATCGACTGGGCAGTGTATTCGTCTGTGGTTTTTTCAACCCTGTCACTGGATATTTCTATTGATTCTCCCTTGCCTTTTCTCGGCATGCCCCCCCGCGAACTGACCCTACCAAAGAGACCAGGCGTTTTTGTGATTGGAGCGGAAACAACACCAAACACATTTATGATGAGGAATTAACCCAGGATTGAGGGCATTATTCCGTCGTTGCCACGCTCCTTCGAATTACCGATCTCCCCCACCCCACGGAGACCCTTTCCTAGTTCCGCTATTTCGTGGTCCTTACTATGCCGTCCTGCTTAGTGAACTTCGCTGCGGCACAGCGAAGACTTTAGTGTTCAACTTTTTCGTTGACCTTTCCTGTTCAAAAGGATTTACCTTTTATAGTAGGCGTCCTTAATACCCCCCCCCCCCCAGTGTTTTTTCCTCCTCCCTACCGGTCAACATCTATTGAGGGGAGACATAGGTGCCAGCACCATAAGGATCCAGGCCTTCTATCGTTTGATCAAGGGTTCGTTTGATTTTTAGACCCAGGCTCTCTACCGTACTATAGTGTAACCCTTAAGACTGGTTCCCAACATGATGGCTCGTCCGGTGTGAGGTTCTCAAATATAGCATCCACCAGTCGCCCTCTCCTTTTTTGACGATTGGAGAGTTCTTCAAACAGATTTCAGTCCTCTTCTCTCATTGCTACCAGGATCTTTTTGTACCTTTGCCATAATCCATAGGTCCCCTCACTCCCCTTCAGACGGGGAATACGCCCTGTGAGAGGGAGAGAATCTGAATTAGAATTTAAATGTTTTGCTTTTTTTTCAGAGAGTCTATACGATAGGGCTTGTTGGCGTTTTTTTTTATTAGTTCTTTAAGGCCTTCTTCCGGTCGGAGGAGCTTTAGTGCGTCTTTTGATTGAACTTATTTTTCTGGCGTGCGCACGCCACTAAAGCCTACAAATCAAAAAGCCTCTTTCGCCCCATTTTGCTTTTTTTCGAGAACCCCGGGAAACTCCTCCCCTCCTTAATAATTGTGTTGTAACGGGTGTTTTCCCCGATTGATGTAAGATTCTCTCTCCAGACTAGTCGATTCTTCTAATCCCCTTCCCTCGAACCCCTTGACTAGCCGTCCGAATTTAGTTGTTGTGTTTCGCATTGCTATTTTTACGTTCGGGTCTGGCTTTCCCCCAATGCATGCGTAAATGGTTATTACCTTTCCCCGACGATTCCCGAAATTTAGGATGCCTTTCCTTCCACCCTCACGGTACTACGGGCTTTTGTTTTCATCGTCCAGGGGGGCGCGCTCTGACTTTCTTCCCCTTCGTCTTCTCGTAAGGGACCCCTCTCGACTTTGTGGCGCCTCACTTCCCGCATGTGGGGAGGCCGCTCTTGAGATGGGCAACGCGAGCGTACCCCCCTCAAGGTTTTTTCATCGCGGCCTTTCCCCCTACTGTCCCCTGCACGTACTCCTCAGGACGAAACCCCCAACGCGTTTCGCATGGTCCCTCCTTCCACTGGTGGATTCAGTCGGAGTTTGGAACACCGCATTCTTTTCTTTCTTGTCGCTCCAAAAATGTCTTAAACTTTTTTTCTACCGGGTGACTCTCCCACCCACCACTTCCTAAGAGCACTCCCCCTGATCGTCTTTCCTCCCGAAGTAAGACCATTCCTATCTAGAGATCCTGTTTCTTTTACGATGATTTTTCGAGTTGGTTTTGTCGGGTTCGCAGCGTTCCTTCTAACTCCCGGTCTGGGCGCCGGAACTTAGACCACTTTCTCTTGATATATGTCCCCAGCTTCACTTCGAGCTTTTTCCCTCCTGGGGTTTTTTTTTCTCAGGTGTCCAATCTTTCTTCGGCCAAAGGGCTCTTCCGTTTCCCAGATTTGAGTTCGCCCCCTGGTGGTTTCCCCTTTCTTCCCCGGATATCACCTTACGGTTTTGCCTCTTAGATTAATCGCAACCAGTTGTGGGTGGAGTCTGTTCACCATTTTTTGGCAAAAGTGGCGTTCTCTCCCCTCTTCTTCAACTAGGCTGCTCCTCTTCTTTCTTAGGCCGTGACGACACCCTCAGAAAATCTGGCACCATTGCGGCTTCTCCCTTTAAAGACCTGCTCTCTTCTCAATTATCTGACCGCAATAGTCATTTTGAACGAGAGACTTTCCTTTTGGTGGTGCAACTCCGACCACCTTCATGCTAGGATTCATCTTTTCCCGCCGACTAGATGTACTTTCCCGTCAAACCCCTCCCCAACTAAAGTCGGCTACAAACTTCAAAAGGTCGCCCCAAGCTGCCACCCCTTTGGTAGCCCCTTACATAGTTCCTAGACCCCTTTTCCCAAAGTCACGTGCTCCCCCTCCCTCCGTCTCCGGACTTTCCTCTGTGAACCTAACCTGACTTTCCAACCCCCAACTTTATGAGTCTCAGGTTGCCCCCCCAATCACTCCCAACCCCCCCTGTCTTCTTTTGAAGATTGTGCCACTTCCTGGTCTTTTGAACAGTCCGAGCTCGTCCCCCCTTAGCGGCTGTTCTATATACTTTTCGAGCAAGAGGACGGAGGAAGGAGTTCCCTTTTCCTCCCACGTGTTGAGCCAACGGATCTCCATTCCCTGTTAGATCGTTTTCCGCGAATTAAGGATGTAGGTCCAAAGGATTCCGGCTAGCATTTTTAACCCTGACATCCCTCTGACGGCCCTGTCCTCCCTAACCCCCGATGCTCTTTCTTCGCCTGTCGCTCCTAGACTTTGCGCCCTTCCCGAGATTCGTGATTGCGTTATCACCCAACTCAACCCGCCGCGAATCTGCTGAGCGAGCGGTCGCCTCCAGCTCAGGATTTTGGTCTTTTCGCCGAGTCATCGTCCCCTCATTTGAGGTTCCCCTCACCGTAGCTATTGCTAAGAGGTTCACGTCCTCCTGTCCCCCACCGGACCCCGGTTCATTATCTAGTTGGTTCCCCCCCCTCACCCCTCTTCTTTCCAAGAGATCCGGATCTTCTGGGTTTTCCACGGTTCCCTATAGGGTTTGATAGTTCTTAGTTATAAACCCTACGTTTGGTGGTTCTTTTCTTCGGGCTCACCTTGACCCCCCCTACCGCCATTTGCAAGGTCCATCTAACCGAATGACCTATCCCAGCTGTGGTGGAACTCTCCACGCACAGTCGGCCGATTTCTTGCCATCTTTAACAACTGACCGATTAAGATTGTCCTTTTTCCAATCTTCCCCACTTTCCATGAGCCTTTGCTGGCATTTGATCTCCCTCCGCACTGTGAGGGTTTTTTCTGTCCATCCCCAGATACGATATGGGATGGTCTCCTTTTTTTTTACCCATTGATCGTCCCCCCCTTCACTGAAAGTCCTGTCCTCTACTGACATACTGAGGATCTCCCATACGTCGTCAATTTCCCCAGTGTGCCCCAGGCCTACTAGCCTCTTTTTTTTGCCAGGATGCCGAGACGTCTGCCTCCAAATGGGTTTGGGTGACCCAGTCCCCTTCAAACGTGATGTGCCCGTTCGACCTAAATTTGTTGTCCTTTGCCATTTCTATCTATGGATGTCGTTTGAACGGACCTAAATCTCCTATACTCCCTATGTGCGGGAGGTACCTTTTCCTCTATAAGTAGCTCTTTCCTATTCTTCACCCTGCGTCGCGGGTGACCCCCCTTTGAGAGTCATATTAGAAATTTAAGCTTTCGGCTTCGTCCGAAGGTTTCAATGTCTCTTCCTCAGCTTGGTTTCTTTCCTCCCGGATGCTACGACGGCGATTGCCTTCCCTTTTCACATATAGAGTGGATAATTTACAAACCTTTAGCCAAGATCTCCTCTTTTTAGATTTTCAAACGGACCAAATCTCATCGTGCTGTCATCTCTCTTTTTCTCCGTTTTTGAGCTTGATTCTTTATCAGCACATTGCTGGCAGGGGTCTCTTTTTTTGTTCCCCACTTTTTTTGAAGAAGGGGGCCTCCCCCTCTCAGTTCCCTTCCCTTGTCGTTGCCTTTCGCCGTTTCTTACCTATTCCTGATGAGAAAAAAGCGGCCTCATAATTGACACCCCTTAGTTACGCAGCCTTCCCCCGCGTTCCCTTGCTAATCTGTCGTCGACGGTTTAGACCCTTTTCCCCTTTTTTTCGTCTCTGAGTAATAGCAGATCTTCCGTTACCGTCCCTTTCCCACCCAATTTATCTGGGGCGATCTTGTTTCACCCTTGTTCACCCCCTTTTTAATCAAGGTCTTCCCCCCATTGATTTTCCAGGCTCCTGCTCTCTAGTTTCTGGAATTGGTCACGATCCGAACGACCTCGAACTTTTTTTCTGAGATTCCCTCCCTCCCGGGCCCCCACGTGCGATTTTTTGTTTCCGCCGTTCTACCCCTTTTAGAAGAACCGATGGTCTACTCCGTAAAATGGGCTTTACGGCGTTTTCGCCCTTTCGTTTTCCAGGCCGGCCGCTCACCTAGCGAGACAACTTTTTTTGGTTTTGGACCACCTACTGGATTCGGATTCCTGTCGCTTTCGCAATGTTCCTGTAGCGTCGACTTTGACTTCCCGGTCCCTCCCTTACTTTCCTTTTAGATTTTTAATGGGTTAACCAGGTTGTGGCATAGTTCCACCCATTCGTTTATACCAATTCTTTCGCGAACCCTTCAGGGCGCTCCTGTTTTGCTTTCGAACGCAGAACCCTTTTCCAGCTTTTCCTTTATTTTTTTCCGTCCCCCGCGGGCAGCAATGTTTACGCCAGTCTCAGCCCGTCATCGATTCACCCTTCCCTTTTTGTTTCCCTTCCCCTATGCCATGCGTTCTTGACCTCTGGCCGGAAAAGATTGCCTCAGGTTTCTTTATCTGGTTATATGGCGCAGCGACGCTGCCCCCCCCCTTATCTAAATCCCAGAGTGCAATTCAAGGTATCCCCTCAAAGCTTTCCCGCTCTCTCTTCTGTCGATTTTTGGGAGGAAAACTCTGCGTATCCTCTCCCAGAATTTAACGCTTAGAGGGATTGTTCTTTCTTAGAGGCCCTTCAACTTGGACTCGTTTTTTCTTTCTTACATGGCTTAAATGTCGGTCCTCCCCCCTTCGCCCTAGAGCGCCTTTTTACCCCGATTGGACCCTCCCAATTTTTAAACAATGAGAACGCATTTTCTCAGGTCAGTTCTTCTTTCTCCCCCTTTGTGATTCCTCCACCCGGCCTCTTTCTCCTACTTGCCCCACAGTGGATACCCCCATCCTATCTAAGAGCCTCTCGATTGGTGCCCCCTCCTCTATTAGGCTCCAAACCCGTCCCCATCTTGTCTCCAATTACCCGTACGCCGATTTTTCTTGCTTTTCACCTTGCGACTCCTTAAGACCGTTTTTTTTCTCCAGGGTAGCCTATAGGCTGTTCCCCTTGAGCAATTCCCTTCGGCTTCCTTGCATTGCGCTCCTCCGTTTATCTTCCTAACCGCCCATGTTGGTATCCGATTTGCTTTACGGGCTCCTTTTGATTCCGGTGTTTCTTTTCTTTGATTGCTTTTGGCAATCGGGTTTTTCCTCTGATCAACTCTAGTTTTCCTGCGCCCTCTTACACAACCCACGCCCGTCGCTCGTGGCCATTTTTTGAGGGCTTCCGGCCAAAGCGGAGGCGATAACATGTTCAGCAATTTGCGTATGTTGTGTTCAGTTCCAGGTGCCATGTTCTGATCTAAACCCTCTTTTATGTGTTGCCCCGTTCCCCCCCCCCCTTTATGAAGAAGCACGTCTAGTATTAAGTTCCTCTGGGTCATGCAAGGAGGTCTATCGGCCCGCACCGTACTCGAACCACACCTCGGCCTTACATTAATCCATAACACCACACCTGTCCTCGTACGGGAAACCCCTCCCCCCCCATTGATCACAGGAGAGGTATTTCGGGTTTGTTCTTACTCCGGCCCCCTTGTCGAACATCAATTTTTGACCGTAACACGTCCACTTCGCATGTGCCTAACGCATGATGGACAGCAATTCTAATCCCTCCCAATCGAAGAGTATTCCCTATTCTTAAATCTCTTCTCGGTAGTAGAAACCATCTCTCACGGTGTTCTCCCTTTTTCTTCAGGCGCAACGCCCTGGGTTTGTATCTATCTCAACACGAGGATCTTCACCCCGACAGACCAACGTCGAGTAGCAAACCCCTCCCCTCCCCCAGAAACCTGATCTCTATAGGTCCATCCTTTTGTTTCCGACACCTCAAGTGTTTTCTTTTCTGAGACTATTTTAATCGACTGTCGTGTCGGCCGGTGTTTTCTCTACTGTTCTCCCCAAGCCCCGATGCATATGCTCGAGTTGGGTGTTCTACCACGTCCCGATACTTTCTTCCTTGATGCCCTCCGCGAACTGACAGACACAAGGCGTCCAGAGACATTGCCTCTTTTTGGTTGGTAAGGCTAGCCCTTCTGGTTTCATGTCGGCTGACGCCTGTCCGTCATTCCTTACTGATTTCCTTTTTTTTTTTGGTGGGTTTATTCCCCCTAGTGTTTTGAACCAGCTCCAGAAAAGGCGGCATCAAGATCGGAGACCACCCGGCGACGTCACCCATTAGTTGCTTTGAAGCTCGTCATCGACATCGTTTCGACTCTTTGAGTTATTATTTCCCTTTTTCCAGCCCATGCGAGGCGCGAGGGGGGGCAGTCACCCTGACAGCGATATCCCCCTATCTTTAATTGAGGGGACCCAGTTTTTTCTTTGACCTCGCACAGTACCTTGACTCTTCCAAGTTCTGTTCTCGCGGCCGGGAAGTTTCATAAAAAATTGACCTCTGGGTGCCCTCGCTGCAACCGTTAAATAGGCCCTTTTTGCGTTTCGATGCGTCTGCACTCGGCATCCACAATTTTTCTGACTTTCTCCCTACTGGGTCGGTCTTCACGGGGCGTTTTGATAGAATACGCCTCTCGAATTCCCTACCTCGTCCCCCGCCTTTGGTCCCCCCTCCACTTTGCCTGGGTTTTCACCCCCATGCTCCGATTTCAGGCTTGAAGGCCGCCCATCTTTGTAGACACCCCTCCAGGCAGCGGCGTTGGCTTTTAAGGTAGTCCCAGTTCTTTTGCGAAGGTCACTCGCCAGCAACACTCCCCGATTACTTTTTGCGTAGCCGAAGCGCGCTCCAATATCTCTTTTTCCAGCCGTGGCAGACCCCCTGCCCCCCTTTCCAGGCGAACGCATCGCACTCCCTTCCCAACCTCAGCTCGCTCTGCGATACAGCGACTCTCCTCCTTTCCTATATAAGGTGTTGTTTTTTTTTTTGAGAGAGATGTCGCGTCGGAACGACTAGCCAGTGCTTTCTGGGTTGGGGCGGCGTTCTTCCTATTCGTCCGATTTCACAGTTGCGGCACGGTATTGAACACGCCTGTGCTCTCTTGTCTCGCGGCTTACGCTCTTCTCGAAAGCCGTTTTTTTGATTGAGTTCCAGTCGCTCGCCACTGGAAATACCTTTCCCCCCAAATCTCCCACGCGCTGGCGCTGTTTTTCTCTTTCAAAGATGGCGACCTTTCTTCTCCCCGGCTTTCTTGCATAGGTTTTGAACACCGTCCTTTTTCTTCCAAGTGAGGAACGAGTTGGAGCGCTCTCGCGGCGGGGATTTATATCATAAACGCCCACCGTGCGCCGAAACGCTAGCCGCCCCTCAACGACCCAGGTAAGGAGGGGTTGCTGGCCGAGTGTCCCTCCCCCTCTCCTTCCTTAGCTTTCGATTGCAAGTGCAGGGCTTTTTCCCCCCCCAGTCGTCAATTGTTTAACTTCCCGGCCGAGATACCACCGTCTAAGTTTCATTTTCGTCCATTTCGCTTTTACATTGCAGTGTACATTTACCCTCCCTACAAGATCTTTTTTTGAGTCGCTGTCCCCCCGTGCCAGTTCCCCCCCGCCCCGCGCCTCGTAGTCCCATTGTACAACTCCCGCCGGAATGCATCGAAGGAGCCCCAACCCCTCTGTCATCTCGTTTGGGTGAAGGCTTCTGGACCCCATGTAAGCGTTTTGACGCCGTGTGGGGGCCGATCTTATTCGGCCCGCCCCCTTTGAGCTGGGCCACGCCCCCAGACTCTTATCACAGGAAATTCCCCGTCCCATTCCGGCCTTTGAGTCTTACGAAAGACCAGTCCGGTTTCCTCTCTTTCGACCACACAAGGGCGGGCAGGTCTTTTCTCATGGTGTTCTTTTTCACTTTCTCCCGGGAGGGGCCTCCCATTGTCCGAATTCCCCGCTTTCATTGTCGACCAACCCCATCGATGGGTCCCCCCTTTCCTTCTCCTTTCCGGCCAGGGTTGTACGATCCCAAACCCACAAGTCCCTATTACCACTTCCCGTCGATTAAACTCATCAGAACCTGACTCCTCTTAGAGGGGTTAGAACCCCTCGGTTACCCGAGTCTCCCCCCCCCTTTTTTTGTATGAAGTGATACTTGGGCTTTCTTGAGTATACTCCTCGGGTTGCATTATGGTCGAACGCCCGGTTGGAGAATACCGCATGGACCCCCCTGTTCGAGAGGGTTTAGAATACATATCCAGGTCGCTGCTTGATCCAGACTTGCGTCAGGGGGAGAGTCTTCTCACTTTCGGTCATTAGTTGGACAATGGCGCTTACCGTTCCCGTGATTCTTTTCTTTAGCACCCATTGCCTTTTCCCGGGAGGCCGCCCCTTTTAACCAGGCATTCCCCGTTAGCCAGATGTGGTAGAGCTAGGTAAACTCTTTACCAGTTGGGGATGTCGGATTCCTTCATCATTTTCCGCCGGCACCCCCTGTTGGGGCGGACTCTATGCCCGGGATTACCCCCATCCCGCTTACCGCGTTCGCCAAGATCTGCACCGTCTTAATGAAAGCCTGGCTGAAAGTCATGACCATTTCTGTCTCGTTCTCAACTTGCGCGAATTCCCCCCTGCCATTCTTAAGCATCATGTCTACGGTTTCATCCCTATTGGTCGCCTCCCCTCGCATGGCCGAGAGCAGGGCTTTTTTTTTGCAAGCATATCTACGGTCGCGATTTTTTAATTTTCCGGGCCGCCTCCCGGACGATGTCCGGACAGCCCCCTAACAATGCCATCACCCTCCCCGCCGCCAACAACGGGAAAAACCCCCTTTTCGGACCGCACATTCTGTCTCGCAAAACACTTATTCCCTCCCCTTTTTTCAGTCGTTCCCAAATTCCGAGGTTCGATCAACAGGAGATCGCGCCTTACTGTCCCTCGGTTTTTTTTGAACCGCTACCTATCATGTTAACAAACCCACAACAAAAGGCCGGACTTTATCCTTTGTCACAAGCCCAGCCCCCCAACACTCTGTCTAGCGAAGCATTTTGTCGTTTTTTTTTTTTGACATGTGTTCCGTCTTGTACCCGACCCGACTGCTTGAGCACACCATCTCCCTGATTTTCGATGTCTCTTCGGAGGGACCTGAGGGTGATGGTTCGCCTGATGGGCAGCTTTCTGGTTGGCGCGGCAAACGTGAGGATGCCCATAAACGAATGTTTGGACCCCTTCCCTTGCTCTAGTTCGGTGACTCCTTTCAAGTAAGTCTGTCGAGTGGACCATCTTTTTTAAACCCTTTTTGGCTCCGCTGTGTCGAAATGATCCATGACCCTCTACTGGCAATGGACGCCATCCCACCCACGATGCCAGCATTGATTCCTCCTCGAGAATCAAAAAGCTCGGAATCCTCTCTTTTCTTTTAGGTAGTTGGTTTCTCTACAGTAGGGTTCAAACCCCCTTCTTCAGCCGCGACCTGCTGATTTTCCGAAGCGTAGCATACCCTTATTAAGGAGTGTTTCTCTGGGCGTTCTCCGTCCTTCTCCTCATCGTCAGATGCCGAAGACTTTTGAGCTTCAGCACACGGCGACTAGCCCTTCCCCCCGCCCTCTTTCCGTCCCGAGGTAACGAACAGGAAAAATTGTCTTGATGCTCGCTTTTTTCTTGGAACACGCATTGTGTTCCCTCGATGACGTGTTTTTTTGGCTCTCTGGCTGGGCACCCGTGTTTTCAACTCTGACTGTCGACGAGAGGATTTAAGAGAACCGGACGGCGTTTGATGGAACCCGCTGTTCTTCGTCCTTTTCCAAGACCCCGATCGGCCATCCTTCTTTTCAACGGCTGGGTACACCCTGTCTACCCAGACCGATGGAGGGGACCCATCTTGCAACCTTTGGGGACCCTAGGCCCCCCCGGGACAAG
>Ga0179593_1319310_pt1 | contig 17328 bp, 20 predicted proteins | sample CZODoug2_1_08_16_FD_185931 | JGI IMG/M metagenome (GOLD analysis project Ga0179593, IMG submission 185931) | Vadose zone soil fungal communities from Angelo Coast Range Reserve, California, USA - CZODoug2_1_08_16fungal (PacBio error correction) | ecosystem: Environmental > Terrestrial > Soil >... | reverse complement strand
TCTGAGATATCCCTCAAGGGCCTTTTTAGACCCCGCTTTGAAGCGGACGGATATTGGACGTTGGGAATCTGACGGATGGCGACCTGCGGCGGGATTTAGTCCCCCCATTGCGGCGGCCACCTGAAGTTCCCTTTTGTGCATGACCTCAAGAAGCCGTGGCGCAGTACTTCGTCCCCCTCCCCCTGCTCCGCGGCTTGTTTTTGAATTGCTGTTTCATTCCGATTTCCGCGTCTTGGGCCGGATTGCTCTACCGGAGTTTTTGTTCGTGTGCATTTTCCCCCTTTTATTGTGTGTTGATATAACTAACCACAACACTAACCCCTTCCCTTTGGGTCAGCTCCGCTCGGTCTTCTGTTTTTTTTTGTGAAGAAAGTAATCCAGGGAGCTCTTTGGGCTTTCTAAGCGATTTCCCGACGGAAAAACCCTGGTAGGGCACTGCTATAGAGGCCCCCCAAAACCGCAGTTCCAGTTCTGTGATGGATTGCGGACATGGTACCGCTGGAGATTTTCCTGGGGTCACTTTTGGTCAACAATCGACGGGGGCGCGTGAGGTCCCTTACTTCGATTCCTGACCGAAAGTTGTTGCCTACGCTGACATGACTTTTAATTTTCGCCCGGATTACGGCCCGCGTCCCCATCTAGGTTCTCAGGATTCTTTTCCTTTTTCTACAGTTTTGTAAGATCACAGAAGGGCACACACTTCGAGTCCTACGAATATTGTCCTGCGTTTGAAGACGGGCTCGGAACTGTCTAATAGCTTTCTGACTGTCCCCCCTGACCATTTCAGACTTCTCTGTTTTTTTCCGTAGTCTTCACAATGCCCACTCCGGTCCGGCGGCTTTCCTTTCCCCCCACCACCCCCCCAAAACCAGGAGGACGTCCTCTCCTCATTAGTTTTTCCCCCGCCCAACGGTCCATTGGAGAAATGATTCTCCCCAGAACCAATTTCCCGAGGGATTCATCTTCTTCCACCTGTATAGTTTTTTTGGACCTTTCTTCACAAAGTGGCGCCCCAACTCCCAATTTCCCCTTGATGTCGAGTCTTGATCATGATTTATTCTATCAGTTTCTTTATGTCGGTGACGCGGCCAGCAAAGTTTTCCCCCCTTTTCTTTCCTGTCAATACTTTTTTTTTAACCCTGAGCCGTTTCCTTTTTTGTTTTTTGAATTTAATCAAATGGTTTTTGATCGCCCATGGATTAGTTTACACACAACCGAAGTCCACTCATGCCCCCTATTCCGACAAGGTCCTTTTTTCCCCCAGTATGGACCAGGAAGAGGGCGTTGATCTTTCATTGTTTTTTTTAAGTTTTGAACCCAAGAGTTTTTTTTTTTTTTTTTCAACAATTAGGAGTTCCCCTTTTTTAGTTCGGCAACGAGGTTTACCACCTTCAGCAGATCTTTGATGCTCCCCTCAATTGACTTTGACATGAGGGCAAGATATCTTGTCCCCCCATTACGGGCGGGTCTTTCCTCATATGACTGTTGAGAAGGAGAAGTGCTTTTTGCCCTTCTGTGCTTGGCCTGGTTCCAGAATGTGGTGCTACCGCTATTTTTTTTTTTCGTTGACCCCCCCGCCTTTTGCCCATCATTCGTCAAAAGAAGGAGCCCCTACAATTTTTTTTCCCCCTTTAAACGTCTCCCCACTCGTACCACCCCGTGAAACTGTTTATGTGACTTACCCTAGATTGCTCCCCAGAAATTTTTTTTTCCCCAAGTGCGATTTTTTTTTCTTTGAACCTGTTCTCACCAAACCCAATTCCTTAGAAGCCCTGCTTTTCTCCCCTTCGACGCGGACTAAACTTGCTCATACCTTTGCCAACAACAAACTCCGACCGATGCATTGTTTTGTTCGATTTCCGGCTCGTCTTTTCTGGCGTTGGTTGGCTCTGACTTAATTTTTTTTTTTTGTGAGGTTTTCTTAGGAGAGAGATTTTTCTTTTTCAGTTTCGCCCCCCCTTGATCCTGAGTTCCGCTGCTCTTAATGCGCAGGCCTGCTCCCGCCCGCGATGCCAACTAGATTGAAAGGTGGGTCCCCCGTGACGTTTTTTTCTTTAACTTGCTTTTTCCTAGCGCTTCCGTCGCGGTTGCCCTTCTTGGCAGATCGGATGCACGTTCTTGGTGACTCTCACGGTTTTTTCTCTTCCACGGCGAATCCCTCCAGTTCAGTTTTTTTGTGCACTTTTTTTACTGCTGCTTCTCCTTCTTCTTGCACAACCTTTCCTTTTCCACTCCCCGCACATTTATTCCTGGACATCTTTTGTTGGATGAGATCCGTTCCATCAAATTTTCCCCCCTGTCGTCGAGTTGCAATCCCCGTTTGCAGAAGCAGGCTTTTCCGCAGCCTTAACTTTTATCTAGCCTGCTGAAACCTCATCGGGCTTTTCTCGTGTGATCATGATCTTCCCCATCCGCTTTCCAATCTCGTGGCTTTCTTCCCATCCCTTTTCCCAACCGCGACAGTTGCTCGGCACGTTTTTCGCGTCTTTGTCCGGTCCCCAATTAGTCAATCTTAGTTCCTTTCTGTTTTTTTTCTTTTTTTGGTGCTTATTCACCTTGGCGTCCCCCCTCTGCACGCACTGATAAGTAAGTTCCATTGTAACCATCTCTCGCCGCATGCAAACAACCGAATTTTCTTCGCCCGAGCCCCCTCCTAAGAAGACGCTTGTCTCCTGATCCCAGGCGTCGGAGTTGTGTTGGCCATTGGCTTTCGCACGTAGACATGTACCGCTTTTCTCCTCAGCTCTCCTTTTCTTCCCTCTGCATTTTGGTTTTTTTTTTAAAAAGGCCAACTCACTGGTTTCTCCCCCCGCTTGGAGCCTTTCGGTCCATTTTTATTTTAACGATCAACGAGCTCTTTCCACCGTCCCCGGGGACGAGGTGCCCTTTTTTTTTCGCCCCAGCTTGTTGTCGCGGTTAGCGTATGCTTGCGGTTTTCACGTCCCCCACCAGAGCTTTAACCAAATTCTGAACTGACCACGGCCCCAACAGCGCCACTCGGTTCAGATTGAGTTTGTACGCCCGAAGGGTTTTTAGGTCCTTTTTTTTCCTGCAATTGCTGCCTGGGTCGCGGCTCTCTTTTCTGCGGCCGCAATTTTACCATTCATGAACTTTTCTCTCTGGTTTTTTCCCAACGGAAAAACGACTGTGGTATTGTTCCGCCCATGAAATCCCCATATGCCGGTCCCTTTCATGCCCGTCGTAATCTTTTTCGATTTCTGGTTTTTTTCACCCCCTACAGTCCTTTCCCCTTTTCTTTAATTCTCCTCCGTTTTTTACTTCCCAAACGTCCTTTTACAGGTCTCCGACGTTTCTTGATGGGAACTGGTTTTTTTTTCTCGTTTCACATATCGTTTGGATGCGACATCCTTCGGCTCCTTCCGCCTATTTGCCTTCTTTGTTCCTATTTTCAAACAGAGGATTTCTTCCAATCTCTCCTCAACTCCGCCAGGGCTTTAGGAGCGTGCTTGCTATAATTTCCCCCCAGACTTTTTGTGCTGGATGATTTCTCATTATCCTTCTTCGCGCCTTCCCGAAATCGGTTTTTGGTTTTTAGGTTGTTTTTTTGTGGGGTGGGGGGACCCTCGAACCAGGAAGTGAATTAGTGCTTGTTTTACGGCACGCGATCTGTATTTCGTCGACTGTCATCGACAGATGAGGCTTTCGCTCACGTTTCAGCAGGAACCTATTTTGCTCCTTTTCCCTGGATTTCGCAACTAATACGCTTTGCAGATTGAGCCCTCTCCTGCTGGCTCTTCCTGCTTTCCGCCCCCTGCGGCCGCGGTCACGGTACCATTTTCTTCCTGGCGTAGGGAGAGTAAAACTTTCTTTCAGTTTGATGTCCGATTGTTCCAACACGTGACCCTGCATTCAATTTTCCCATTTCCACGTAACCCCTCCCCTACTTTAATCTCATTGAGTCTCGCCTTTCCCGTTGAGGTCTTTAATAGTCTCCCCACTTCCTTTTTGCACTTTTTTTTATCTTTCCCAAAAAAGACAAAGAGCACTTTTTGCTCGGGGTGAAAACCCGTTACCTTGGCCTGTGGGTTTTTTTCTGTTCTAAATCCTCAAGCTGGACACCCCCCCCTCCCCCAAAACTGCACCCGCATCACTAGGTATCCGTAATCTTCTTCATCTTTCGCTCGACAAGTAACGTCAACTTTTCCCCCTTTCGGTGAGTTAGATCGTCTGGGCCAAGTTCTTCAGGACACTGCATGAGGTAGCCGCGGGTCCGCGATGTGGCCATCAAACGCCTGCATTTAAATCCCCTTTCAGATCCTCCCATCTGCAGTCAGGCTAATCCCAGCTGGTATGCCCGTCTCTCTCTCCATTTCTATCTTTTCGACGCAGATTTTTTTTTTTTTTTTTTCTGAGAGTCAGCTCGAGCCCCCATCTTTAATTTTTTATTCGGGTTCTCCTTACCCTTGCGCTTGGAGGGCGCTCTCCGGATGGCGTTGCTTTGTTGCTTGGACACAACCTCTTTTCTCTGAGCTGCCCTTAAGTTTGCCTGTCATTGCCTCGTCCGCCTGATAGGACCGCCTCCTCTCTCTTACAGCTTGCTTCTTTCGAAGCGCCACCTCTCCCTTTGGTTGACGGTTTGAAGCTCATGTGCGATTCCTTTTCCTTTGCATGATTTTAGCAGTGATTTTTTAGAACAGACCAAAACCCCCAACCCCCCCCACTTACAATGTTGGTGTCAAACCAGAGCGCCTTCGAGGATTCTCCCCTTTGTTTATCCGCTTAGCCAGCGTAGTCTTACCTTTTCTTTCCTGCGGACCCATCCCCTTCCGGTCACATTCCGAGCATCGCCAGCATCTCTGTGGTCAGTGGTCTTGGGACCTGCGATGGCCGGGTTTTTTTTGTGTCACCATCGTCCGTTTCTTTCTCTCTTGAGCTGTCAAGACTTGAGGCCCTCGGCCAGGTTACTAATTTTTTTAAGCCCTTACTTCGTACTTTCTCGTCCCCCTGCCTCGTCTGGGCTTCGATGACGCTTCCCCACACAGAGCTTTTCTTTTTTTCTTTCCCCGAGACGCAAGGCAACTCGCGGCTCCCCTACGATTTCCTGCGTCCCAGACGTGTCGCGACTTAATCGTATCTTTGCCCCTCTTGCCCCTTCCTTCCCTGACATGTCTGCCCCTCTTGGTCTTCTTTCCTTTCCCCCGTCCCCCTCCGGACTTGTCGGGCCCGTGCCTCCCACTCCCCCACCACCCCCCTTGTAACGCCGCTCCGAACTCGCGACTTCCTTCACCTGACCCCCTTCTTGGAAGTTTTGAATATCCAGTCCCTCGCTTAACGGCACACCGATCAGGATTTTGCATCTGTTTGCACCGCTTGGGTCAATGTTTGACCCACCTTATTCCCCCCCTTCAGCAATTCATAAGTTAGTTTCCGGAGGCGTTCTTCCTGAGGGGTCCCTTGAATCTCCGTTCTCCCTATCTATTTTGTTGGCCGGAACCCGCCAACTGGACACCTTTTCCTCTTGCAAAGATGTTTCCCCTCCCGTAGTCTATGAAGTGTTTTCTTCATAAAATGTGATGCTGTGGCCGGTTGTACAAAACCTAAAAGAAATATCAGCCTTGCCGCCCTGTCCCTTTCCCAAATAAGGTCTGTCCCCACCGGCAGATGGCTTATATTTTTTTCATGTGCGTGCCAGGAAAGGCATCCAAGCGGTTTTTTAGTTGTGTCCCATTTCCTCTTATGAGTTCCGTGGGGCCCTCCTTTTCCTTTTCGGCGCGGACAATGGCCAGTGCTTCCCCCCCCCCTTTGCAGAAACTGAATGCCCTTGAGAAATTGAAATCTCTTTCGGACCACAACATTAGGCATTCAAAGGCCACTCCCCCTATAGTTGTCTGCCTGAAGGGAGGTGGTCAGTGTCCTGCCTTGGAAGGTCATTATTGGTGACCCCTCTTTGGCAGTTAAGCCGATCTCCTCAATAGTTGACCCTCTTTACAAACTCTTTCCTCACATAAACTGTACCCTCAAGGCTTTTGCCTTTAATCTCGTTGTTAACTTTTTTTTTACGCGCTCTTCTCCTTTACATGCTCCCCAGATGGAGCACACGTGTGTTTCCACCCTTTTTTTCCCTCCCGGTCCCTTCCTCTTTTCGGCTTATGCCATCCCTAAAAATTTTTCCCTTGCTATCCCTTTTCAACACAAAATCCGACTTCCGTTCGTAGACGTCGGAGTCCCGTTCGCGTCTCTTAGGGAGGTTGATGGTCCCCTCTCAGTTTTTGGGATTTTTATGCCGCATTCTCCATTTTCTTTTTTTTTTCACTTAGGCCCTTTTGAATCCCCTTTGTGTGATGATCCCTTATACTTTTTTTCGACCAAAGAAACAGCCCCTCCTCTGCACCCCAGAAATGATCGGTTCCCCCTGAACTCGCCGTAAAAGGTCTTCTTCAGCCGTCTAGTTTTTTCAACGTTTTTGTCATTCGTCTTATTCCACTCTATTTATGACACTTTCTAGTCTCATTGCCAGAGTCCTCCCTCACCCCTTTTAAATGAGTCATCATTTTTTTGAAGCTCTCCAGCAGTTACGGCTTGCTTCAATCATGATTCTGAAGGACCAGTTAAGATTTTTTTCCCCCCTTCGTTACAATTCTCCCTTCTTCTTTCTTCTCCTCCTCCTTTTCGAAGACGGGTACTTCCTTGCCGTCCTTTCTTTCATTGAGCCTGTTCTTCGCAGACGATTTTTTTGAGGGCGAAGAGTCAATTTGCTAGCGCCCATCTGTACGTCATTGCGGATTAGCCGTTGTTCAGTTCTTTGGTCCCCCCAAACGTTCACATATGCTCTCGCCACCCCTCTTACCCCCCGCGAGGACTTGATTCACCTCCCCGTTTTTTACTCCTTCCCAGTGTGAAATTATCAATTATTTCATCTCGCGTTTCGGTGAGATGGTATGCGAATCCCACTGGTAGCGCAGCCCAGCACTTCCTAAACGTTTAGTCTTTTGACTTTCCCAATCAGCCCGGTCCTCATTTTTTTACAAACCCCCCTTTCCCCAACAACTAGGCAGTGTAGACGTCTCCCACGGATTCCTCCTACTCTTTTACTAGAAAGTATTTAAACAACCTCCCTCTTTATTTTTGGAAATGTCCAAGTTACCTTGTAGCTGTGACTTTTTCATGCTAAATCCTTTCAGGTGACGTGTTGAAGTTCCTAAACCCCCCTTTCCATACTTTTTCTCCAGCTTGGTGAGGCATTGAGGCCCTTCTTTTCCATAGCTGTATTCCACTTCACCAGAGATTTCCCGCCTTATTTTACTGTAGTTTACTTTTCGCATTGGTACCGTGTTATCCATTTTCTTCTCCTCGGGTAATTTACAAAAGTCGCTTGTCCACCCCATTTGACCTTTCCAGGCCCCTTTCTCCACAATACCAGTCAGCTTCCTCAACATTCATGTAGTTCTTGACCCCGCCGTTTTTGTACCCCTTTTCAGTCTTTTCCTCTTTTCTCCTGCCAATCTGATGCACGGGGTATAGGCGGCGTTGTCGCTTTCCTTCCTTTCGTACAAATCCTTTCTTTCCCTCTGTTACACCACTCTCCCCACCTGGTATGTCCCCCTTCCTCCCTTGTACTCCCCCTCCCTTTCTGTGTGCCCCGTTTAATTCATTTTTAGACGTTCTTGTCGATTTTTATTGGGTTTTGTAAAATTCAGGCCGCCCGACTTTTTCCAGTGCGCGCATGTCCTCGTTTTTGTCACAAACGTCGGTGAACCCTTCTCCGTATGTTCCTTTTTTGAGTTTTGCTTTTTCGTTCCTCCCACGATCTATAGGAGATTAGCTTGCCCTCAGGCTCCTGCGCCTTCAATCTGCTTTGTTTCAACTCCTTTTTTATGCAACAACTTCCCCCCCTCGGCCCCAGGGTTTATCCCGCTGCCCCATTTCTTTTTTAGTCTCCGTTATTTGTCGATAATTCCCAAGAATTTTGGTGGATGCTCCCCTCCCTCTTTACCGACCGGCTCCTCCTCCATCGGTTTTGTTTTTGTGATTTGGAGGCCCCTCTCCCCCCTTCGTGGTTTAATGAACGGCGAAGGTGTCCAACTTCCTGACGTCGGTCATTTTCAACTCTCGGCACTTAAGCTTCCCTTTTCTTTCCCCCCCGTTTCCGAACTTTCTGCCCCCTCCTATTTTCCCAGTTCTTCTACCCCTCGATATCCATTTTCTTTCTTCATCTCTCTCGGCGAGGCGGTCCAGCCCAGTGCGCAGTCCCGTCAAGGTGCTTTTATTCTTGCGTGTTCTTCCCCCAATGCAGCTCACGCAAGTTTCCCCGCGCTTGGACAAATCACAATTCCCTCGTAAATGCTTTAAAAAAGCATCTCTAACATAATCTCTCTTAGCCCCATTTTCCAGGATTTTTTCCGCTTCGTCCAATTCATCTCTTATCTTTTTTTCCCAACAGACTCTAAAGCTCTTTTTTTGCACCCCCCCCCCCACCCCCCCCCCCCCCCCACCCCCCCCAACCCCCCCCCCCCCCAAGGTCCACCTGTGGGTTTTTTCTTGTTCACATTCACGACAGAGTACACAAATCATTGAACCACGCCCCCTGCTGCTTTAGTCCCCCCCTTTCACACGATTATCCTCATTTCGATTTGATATAAAGTTTACCTCTTCCTTCTCTCCTTTGCCTGGATTTTTTTTCCCCTCTCTTGCATCCCAAGGGAGGTAAATCACAGAGCGGGCGCAGATTTTTTTTCCAGATTCGTCTCCATCCGTTTTCCTGATCCCCGACCAAAGCTGCTTCTTCTCCCTCCCCTGGAATTCCCCCTTCCTTTGCTATCGATATCTCTGACTTTCTTTTCCTTTGTTTGTGTTTCTTTTTCTCGAGATTCGCTTCTCCCCCTCTGCGTTGACCCTTTTATGGAATGCTGTATTTTTCTTTTATCTGACGTCTCCCTGCGTTTTTTTGCTTTCCCGCTTTTCCCCTTGGAGATGCACGACGTGTTTCACTTGCTGTTTCCCTCTGTTGCCTCCTCCATCGGACCGTCCCCTTGCGCGAGTGCCTTTTCCCTTTATGCGATCAATTACGTTTCTTTTCTTAGGGTGACGGATTCTTCATCTCAGGCGATTTGGTTCCCCTTGGTTTCCACTTTGCCTTGCGTTTCCCTCTTCTTTTCCGTCAGACCCTCCAAAAAAAGGCCAAGTTCACCCTTTTTGGTTTTCACCCTCTCCGACTCGAGGGACTTCGTCTTTTTTCCGAAGCTACTCCAAGTCGGTAGTTCCTTCCCGCTAGGGACCCAGCAAACAGGGAAAATTTACCCACCACTTCCCAGCCGATTTCCCCGTTCTGTCTGTGCTTTACTTTGATGTCCTCCCCTTCTGGCATGGGTCATTTGGTTTCCACCCCCCAAACCACCCAACCCCCCCACCCCCCACATTGCAGGTTTCTGTTGGTTTTTAAGTTGAATTTTTTCCCCCCAGTCCCCTTTCCCCGATTAAGGTTATGCCGGTTTGACTTTCGGTAATACCGTGCGCCTCCGCGCTTTTCCTTCGCACTCTGTCCCCTCTTGATACTATTTTTTTTCTCCGTCTGAAAAAGGGCACCAAAATTCGCCGTCCCTACCTCCGTGTCTTTCATCCGGTGCGCTCCTTCCTCTGACTCCCCTATCTTTCCGATGACCTGTGGACTCCCATCAGACTTTCGCGTTTCTTTCATTTTCAGCACAATGCCCTCCCGGGCTGTTTTTTTCCACCCACGCCCCCCCGAGGCGGTTCAGGTTGTCCCCTTTGAGCGATTTTCTTCTATCCAATCATATTCAAAGGGCATTTTTCGGTGAGCCCTTGCTCGGACAAAGCCCGCCGCATACCTTTAAAGTTTCGACCTTCGCCCCCGCTTCTCCACTTTTTCCCCGTGGTGGAATTTTCCCCCACTTTAGAACCCTTCCCACCCCCAATCCATCATTCTTTTGTGAAGCGTTCTCGCGGGGAAGGAGTAATCTCTCGAGATCGTATCTTTTCCCCTTCGCGTTCCCCCTGAACAGGCCCCCTTGCTGCAGTCGGTGCAACCGTCCTTTGTGTTTTCTCAACGTTTCTGCAGTGTAGGTCGCATCATAACATTTCTGCGAAGACTCTCTTTGGTTTCTTTTGTTACCCACCGACTCACCCCTACCCCATCCGTTACGACCCGCCGTTGCCCTTCCAACACTTTCTTAAAACATTGTGTTCTTTTCTTATTCAGGGCTGCCTCCCTTTTTCCCCGAGTTTTTTCTAGTTTTGGACCAAGCCGCTGACTTTGAATTTTTTTTTTTTCAGTTGTCATTCGGAAGTCGCGTACCCCCTGAGGCTTCCGAATATCCCCTGAGCCTCCCCCCTCTGCCTGATTTAAGAGGAAATTATCTTTTCATTCCCCCCCCTTTCCCTTTTGTTCCCCCAGACAGCTCGCTTTTTCTTCTTTGCTGGTTTTGTTTCTTTGCACGGTCTAATGTGGTTTTTTCTACATCTTTTTGGGACCCTTCCGCAGTTCCTCCCCCTCCCAGCCGTAGAACCTAACACAGCTGGTCCTCCCACGTATGCCTCCGGCGGTGTCACTCTCTCGGGAAGTTTCCCCTTCTTGTGTCTTTTTCCCGGCTCTTTGTCGCCACACCTTTTTCCCCTTGTTTCCTCCAACAACCATTCACCTTAATTTCCGAGTCCCTTGCGGTAGACCGCTTACCTGCGTTCGCTGGAAACACCCCTTTTCCCTCCTCTGTTTTTTGACTGTCGAGGGACGCGTCGGAGTTTCGCTTTTTCTAGGTTCTCCCCTGTTTTCGTTTTTCCTTTCTTTTCGGGCTCGATTTGATGCTTCTCCCTTCTTCCTTGCGTCTGATGCGCCAAGGTGACCTTGAATGTTCTTCCCCAAGCATAACCTGCTGCAACCTCCTCTTGATAAGGTTGTCCCCCCCAGGACCTCCCTCCTCCTGTCTCCATTTCGGGTCTCTCGTCTTCTCGGTTTTTTCAAGTGGCAGATCGCTATTTCCATCTTCTTGAAGACCCCCCCCGGCCTTATTTCCTGCCCCGTTTTCGAAGGCCCCCTAAATTCGTTCCTCCTTTACGGAACTCGTCTTTTCTCTTTGCATAACAGGGCATCTCCCCCTCGCAAGCCCCCCCTGTCGGCTTCCTCCAGGATCTTTCCTTTCATTACTTTTTGTTTTTTTTTCTCTCTCTTCCCCCCGGGATACCTTTTCCTACCTTGAGTTTTTCTGAGTGACCTCTGCCCGGGTCCTCCTATGGCAGGCTGTGGTCCTCCTCTTAAACTGCTTGCTTATCTCTCCCCCACCTTTAATTTCTTCGGGCTTCGTGTATTGTTCGTTCAGCTTTCCTCCCCCTCCGAGTTTGGCAAATAGGACTTCTTACCTCTTCCCCACTGACGGCTGGCCCTTTTTTTTCTCCCCGTTTTCGCTCTTTCTTTTTCCCCTTATAACTTTCTGTTGTCCCCTCCCTCTTTCTTTTTATTGATTTTTTCTTTATTCACCTTGTCCAGACAGCATCCTTCACATTGGCGAGGACCTCTTTCCCCCCCTTGCTCTCGCATGTTCAAACCTCCCCCCACCTAGCCTTCCGCGACAACATTGACTCACAGCAGCCCCGCTGGACCTGGCCGTCCCCCGTTCTCTTTTGTTGTTAATCCCCCCGTTTTAGACATGTTCAGCGTCGCCTTTTTTTTAATCGCGATTTTCTCAAGTTGCCTTTTCTTGTGTTTGCATAGCACCAAAGTTTTTCCCCCCCCATTTCACCGTGTGAGCCAGCTTGGTCTCCCCGTCCGAGACCCCTTTTTCAGAGAGGTATGCACTTAACACCGCGTATCGTCTTTTTCCTTCGTGTACTCCGATTTTGGCCCTCCCTCTTTCTTTTTCTCTTCTACGTTCTGGTAGCTCCCCCTCTTTCCTTTGTAAAAACTTGAGATTTTATCACCACTTTTCCTTCCCCCGGCCCCAAGACTCCCCCCCTCAATTGTTACTTTAAGTAGTCTTTTTTCACCCTCCATTACTTTGTGTAAAGGCCCCCGTTCCTATTTTCCTCTTTCCTTCCCCTAAATTCTTTTATGTTTATCCCCTTGGGCGCTTTTCCCCTCTTTCAGACTTCCCCCCTGTACCCCCGAATGCCCTTCCCCCGTCTCGTGTTCCCCCTGAAAATCCCGGTTGTCCTTCTTGCCAAATAAACACCCTCCCCCCTTGCCTTTCAATCCATTTAGTTTTTCATGCCCTGTTCGGACTCCCTTTTTTCTTTTGCTGATGTCCTCGGGTTTTTTCCCAACCCTCCTGCGAGCCGTCCCACTCCTTAAATTCTCCGCACTTCCCCTTTGCTTGCCAACTTCCTTTGCACCTCTTTTTCGTTTTTTCCGTTTTTTCTCCGAATTTTCTCCCTCCTCCCTCAGGAGCTTATTTTACCATAATAAGCCCTTCAGCCCCATTAGGAACCTTTCTTTGTCCTTTGTTTCCCAACCCATTCACTCCTTCCTTGTTATCCAAAGCTCCTCGTCCAACCTCCTTTGGGTCTGGCGCGTTTTGTCGATTTTCCGCTTCTTCTTTGACTTGAGTATGAATATACGACCCTTCCTCGCTGGAGACCCTGACGCCCTCTGTTGTTTTGGTGTTTTGTTTTTTTTGATCATCCTTGATGGTCCTTGGCCTTTTTTTCCTCAGGTTCCCCCCACAATCTTTTTTTTCATGGTCGGCAGGGAAGGCCAATCTATGTCTCCTTCCTACCCCCCCTCTGCTCCCGTATTCTTCCCCCATCTTCGTCTGTATCCGACTTTTTTCCTTTCCTTAGACCAACTTCTATAACACGTTTCCTTTCCTAGTTATGAGATCCTCCGCTTGGGCTCTTCGGTAAACTTTTTCTAGCCCTAGGTTCCGGAAGAGTCTTCTGTTCAAGTTTCCGGTTTTGACACATTTTCTTCATCTCCCCTCTTTGCCCCCTTCCTTCCTTTTGACCCCCCCCACCCCCGGTGACTGCCCTTCCGTACCACTTTCCCCCCTTCCACGTCTTCGGCCGACCCCGATCTGCTGTGCTTTTTGCCAATTTTCCCGGAATTTGATCGCTTATACTTTCTCCTTTTTGGTAGCTTCACAAAGACCAGATACCCCTCGCTTCTTTCTGGTTTGCGCGGACCACAGGGGTTTATTTCATTTGGGTTTTTTTATGTGGAAATCAACTCCAGCTTCCCCACACCCCCCTGCAATTCCCCACCGCCCATCCTCCCAAGTATAAGCCGATCGACGTAGGGCTGCTTTCCAATCCTTTTCCAGACGCGAGAGATGTTCTTTTCCGATCGTTTTGCAATGGAATTTGCCACTGCTTCTTTTTCCCTCTCCCCGTCCTGACACGCGCGTGTTTATCCATCCACCTGCTGTGTTCGACCCTAAGCAGAATCGCCCCTGTTCCTTCTATGCCACCGTTGTCACCAATTTAGTTCTCATATCTAGAGTTCGTCTTTTCCCTCCCCCTCCCCCTTTCTCTGATCGAGTCAAGTAGGTTTTCCACAACGTGGCTGGAGCAGTACTTTCTCTGTGAGGGGCTTTTTTAATTATTGGACCTTTAGGTTGATGGCTCACAAACCGAGCGTTGGTTGAACCCTTTTTTCCTTGGTTTCTTTTTGTTTCCAGTGCATGTTCCTCCGGGAGCAGCCTATCGCCACTCCCTACGCAAGTTGACGAGTTAAAGTTGACAGTCGACACTCTTTCCTATGATGTGTTATCTTTTAATCTCCTTAGTGATGTTTAGGTGAATGGGCTTGAGGGACTTGGAGTTTATGTCGATATAACAACCCCCCCCCCAAGCCGGAACCGGTTGTTCCCCCACTCTGAGACTTCGTGTTTTTTTTTCTCTGTTTTTACCTGCCATCTCCTGAGGGAATTGGCTACTCGAGACCCCCCCCATTCCTTGGACCCTTCGAGGCCTTACCAATAGATCTTGCTGGAAGTGGATGGGACACCGATGGCAGTTCTTGTTCACCCTTCCGGGTCAGCGCTTAGCTTTCCTCCTGTTGCGCTCCCTCCTTTTGCCTTCACGCTTTTTCCGTTTCCTTCCGGAGGCCTCCTGGCGTAATCTTGCGCGCCCCAGTTTTTTTGACCCGCGGAAGTGACATAGGTTTGTTTAAGCCCGTGGCCACCCCTTTCCCCTCCTCTGCTTTGGAGACTTCTATTCCTCCCGGAAGTTCTCTCTTTGCTACCTGCCGGCCCTAAATTGATTTTTTTCTGGCATCAATGTTTTTCCAATCCGGCGCCGCCAATACAACAAACAAGATGGCGTGTGAAAATGTGCCTCCCATTTGACTCGTCTCTCACTAACACCCTTATTGGAGACTATGAAACCCGAAGAACAAGCCCCATAGCGGGATGTTCAGGCTTATTACATGCCCCGCTTTTGTGTTTTGCTTTTACAACGGCTGACCCCCCCCCCCTTCGACATCGTCTCGTCTTGGTAATGAGGGCAGATTCTTCTACGTTCTGATCTTATTTCTGTCCCCCCCCAGGACCCACGGACCACAGCTGCTTTTTCCAACTTTTACTATTTTTTTTTTTTTTTTTTTTTTTTTATGATTTTTGACCTTCGAATAATCAAATGGCGGATCGTCCCTGGTCCTTCTCAACCGACCTGCATCAGCCCTTAGTTATACTCCCAGCCATGTAAACACTACAGTGGATGGCACCCCCTTTTCCAGAGGGCGTTTCTCCATGTGCTAGTACAAATTTACCCCCCCCTCGTTTTTTTCCCTTTTTTTCAAAGATTGAGTTACTCGTTTTCGCCAGTGTCTTCTTTCCTCTTGGTTAACCCATGTTCTATTCGATACCAGCAGCGAATTTTACGTTCACTTCTTTCCCGGCACAACTCCTTATGTTTCCCACTCCGCGAGGTTTGCGAAGCGGGTTTTTTTTTTTGATGCTTGTTGAATTAATGTGGTGCCCCGCTCTTTTTTTGTCCTAAGCGAGAGAAACCCTGACGTGGACCCTCCACCCCCCCCCCTTTTTGGCAACTCGCCCCTATTTTTGCCCTCACCGGTTTCCCTTGCTACGCTCTAACGCTGTCCCAAGCTACAGCTAGTTCCAAACTTGGTTTTCCCATTTGTTTGATTGGAACACCCCTTCACTGCTTCTTCCCCTTTCATATGCCCCTTCCTTCCCCTCAGGCTACCAGTGCGCATCAGTTCCCAACCACCCCCCCCCCCTCCGTGCAGGGCTCGTAAAGGGCGTCGGTTTCGCTCGTAACAATGCTGTTTTGTTGCGTTTCGGTTTTATTTTCCTTTTCAGATTTTTCTTTGGCTGGCCATTTTCGCCCACTTGTTCCCAATTGAATGTCGCAGACCCGCCCCCTCAAAGAAGCCTCCCATGTTTTCCCCACCAGCCCTACCCCCTTTCTTCATATCGCACTCCGTGCGTTTTACCTGTCTTTCTATCCTCTGCGTCTGGGCTCTCCGTCCGATAATTTCCACATTTTCGAAGACCTCCCTGGGTACAGACTTCTCGTCAGCACTTCTTGACTCTTTTCACTGCTTATGAGTACCCCTTGTCCTTTCCACTACTGATAAACCTTCTTTCCCCTTCTCCTCGACCTCCTTCCGTTTTTTTGCTTTCAGGTGCCCCTTTTTTCGTGGACCCGCACTAATGCTCCCGACCGCAGGTATCCTTAACCCAACCAAAACAAAAAAACATGCTCCTGACTCCATGATGTACGGGGCTAGCCGGTTTCAGGATTCTTTTTTCCCCCATTGCGTTTATCAGTTCTTGCCCCATTTTCCCCACCCCCCTTCCGTCTTCGTCCTGCACTCCCGTTTTGCTGCCTCTCCCCCTTTGGCCATCATCTTTTCTTCGATTTGTATGCAGCACTTGTTTTGCGCCCCTGAACGCAATACACGTGTCTGACCTTTCAGAGAACCCGAGACTCCTCCCAATACGAAACCAAACGCAGCTCAAGCCCGCGTAATCTCCGTTCCTGGACCTCTCCTCCACCAACACTCGCTTGCTTTTTTGTTTCCCCCTTTTTTTTTTTTTTCGTAGACTGTAAGCTGTGAAGCCGACTTTCTCTCCCCCTTAGTATGAGTTGTCGAACAACAGCCTCCCCCTTGTCCAGTTTTCTGCTACTGAATCTCTATTCCGTTAACCCCCCCTCATGTAACACATTGTAACGATGTTTGACCCCGTTTTTCCCCTCTTTTGCGGCTTTTTTCCCCACTTTCCCCTTTACCCATTTTTTTCCCTTCAGGACAAATCGCAACGCCATTCCCTCGGCATTCGTCGTCTTCTCCTAGGTTTGCCCTTCCGGGCATATCTTCCTCCTTTTCGAAGTGCGTCTCTCTTGTCCTAGCCCGCCTTCCACTTTTTTAGTTCCCCACGTCCTTCAATAAAAGAGTTTACCCTAACCTAGGGTATTTGTTTTTTCCTTTTTCCCAGATAACCCCCCCCGTCCTGTTTTCCCCCCCCCCTTTTTTACTCCCTTTTCTTCCCCGGTCAGGTTAACAGAATACGGCGGACCCCCCTTTTTTACCAATGGCGAGCCCCGTCCTCGCCCCCCCACGTAGGTACCCTTGCCCAGTGTTCAGCTGGTCCTTGGGGGAAGTCTAGAAACATAATCTCGTACGGAGTTTATCGCCGCCCCTCTATCCTGACCTTTGTTTTCCCCCCTGTTTTTCAACACAATCCACCTGAGTAACGGGTTATCGCCGCTTCCCCACCCCCAGACTTGCCGGTCCTCTCGTCGATCCCTATCTTGTCCTGAGTCTTATCTCGAAGCTTCTCGCACCTCGGTTTTTGGTGGTGTATTGGCCTTTTTCCTCACTTTTGCGTCACTTTCCCGGAGGCATTCCCCCTTTCCTTATTGATGGTAGTCGGCAGGCGCCCCCGATCGGGACTTGCCTTCGCTCCAGTTTCCGTCAGTTCACCTAGGTAGCGATTTTTTTTCTTTGAGTCAACTCGTCTTTACTCCTCCTTTCCGCGTAGGGTCGCTTTTTTTTCGCGAATGGACCCCGGGGTAATTGCCCAGGGCGCCCCGTTCTGTAACTCTTGCGGCCCTGCGTCGTAGTCCCATTCCCTTTTCCCTCAAGCGTGGGACCCGTCCGTGTGGACCCAAACTGTGCCCAGAGGCAAGGGACCACCTTTACTCAGACCCTTTATTGTTTGTAGCCCAATTTTCCCGTAATTTCTCTTTTCAGACACCAAATTGCATTCCCGGATTTTTTATGGCCAAAGCCTAAACGGGCTTCGCTTCTGTTGCCACCAAAGGTTTTTTTTACCCTGGGGGTTCTTTTTTTTTTTTTTCGGGTTCCCACTCCCCCCCTCCTCCCACCCAATATTACCGCAACATACTTCACGCCCCCTGATAACCTTAACACAGAAAAACCCCTCTTTCATTCCA
>Ga0179593_1688431_pt1 | contig 17329 bp, 22 predicted proteins | sample CZODoug2_1_08_16_FD_185931 | JGI IMG/M metagenome (GOLD analysis project Ga0179593, IMG submission 185931) | Vadose zone soil fungal communities from Angelo Coast Range Reserve, California, USA - CZODoug2_1_08_16fungal (PacBio error correction) | ecosystem: Environmental > Terrestrial > Soil >... | reverse complement strand
AGTAAAGAGTGAAGCCCGCAAGCTCGTCACTTTTAAACCTCTTTCCTTGAATGCATTGAGGCACCCCCTCCCTGATCCCATAAGAGCCAGCAGGAGAAGGTTCTCTTAGTAGCCCTCATCCTTCTCGGAAGGGGGACCTCGATAGGGGTGGAAGATCCGTACTGGCAGGAACCTTAAGGTTCCTTTTGGAAGAGATCTCCATTTAGAACTAAATCTTGCGGTTTTGACCCTCAGAGGAAAGAAAAGAACCCCTCTTCTATGATTGAGTATCTCCTCTCCCCTTAGAACGCTTCTTCTTTTCCGTACCTGATGTCATTTCCCCTTCCCCCCTAGACTTGGAAGAGTTGATCCTCCTGCTATCCTAGGAAATCGCCCTTTCCCTTTCTGTAAGATGAAAATGAAGGGCGGACAACTTTTCCTTCGGGTGACGAAGCCCTTTGATCTTTGGGCGTCCTTTTTTTTTCCCTCAAGAGGTGGTGAATCCTCCATTCAGAGCAAGCAGGTCTTTTGGGCGAGCCCTCCGACGCGAGGCGCGAGGCATTTTCCCTTCGCTCTCCGCTGAATTTCTGAAAATTTCCCTCTCTTTTCCTTACTTCGCTTCTCGCTGTCTCGCTCTCCGAGCAACCTCCGAGCCGAGCCATGCCTTTTCTTCATAACGCCCCTTGCGCCCCCCCGGTTACCTTTTTTTTCCGAAGTCCGACCCCGATGGATTTCTTCATCACGGTCTGATCTCGCCTTGGCCCTCTCCTTTAGAATTAGACTACTCCCTTCGACCTTTGAGATAGAGTTCGCCCCGCTTCTCTGTAGTTCCTTCTCCCAATGAAGTCGTTCCCTCCACTAAGCCACCCTATCGGGGCGGGCACCCCCGGCTTTCCCCGTAGGGAGGACGAATGCTCCCTCTGACAGTAGCTGTCCCCTATTGCTTGTGAAATAGCTGTAGAGCAGCCCTTTTCCCCTCCTCTATTTCTTTTCCCTCTTTGGGAAGGAGACTTCAAGAGCCGCAATGGGAATCATCTCCCATTCCTTTTGGAAATCTCGCTTTCTGGATGACTAGGTACCGACCCTTTGCACGGAGGCTCATATTTTGTTTTTTTATTTCTCTAGTCATTTCTTCAGACCTCCGGTATCGCATTACGACGCATTCCTAGAGACCCCGGAGTTCCTAAGCCCCTCCTTGTGATTTAACCCCACCCCCCCTCCCCCCCCCTAGATATGCGTCAATCTCTTCCCGCTGAGGGGCGATCGGTAGAAGAGCCTTTTCCGGCCCCTCTTTCTTAACGCAATCTGCCCTTCCGCTTTTGACCCCCCCTTTGTGCAACAGAAGGCGACCGTCCTCCCTCCGAGGAAGGAGGCAGCCTCTTTTTCCCAGCAACCTTATGGTACGAGGTTTTTCTTTATAAATCACGGCATCCCCTTGCTGTCTAACTTTTGCGATATCCCCCAAAGAGGTTACCGCCTCCGGCGCTTTCCTCAATGTCCCTCTCTATGGTCACCTCCTTTCTCTCCCCCCCGCTTCTAGTCTAGCCGACGCGCGGAGAGGATCGCCTTCTTCTCGTCGCCGGTCTCATTACCTTATGGTCTTTCCCTCGGCGATCCTTACTATTGCCGTGAACGTCTCCCTTTTCAGGAGATGGAAGACTCCTTTTTTCAGCTGGCGAAAGGGCTCCCCATTCTCCCTCTCTCCGAATAGTGCGGTCGCCCCCCTTGCTGACTATTTTTTGCACATGGCCCTTGAAGCGCCTTCCTGAAGAAGAGCCACTTGCGTCGGCGAGATCTTCCCCCTTCTTCCTACTCACTCCTTGTTGTTAGGTCTCTCCGCATGCGCCTCTCGGAGTAGCAGAAGCGCCCCTGTCCCGTGCCGTCCGTATTTTTCCTCCCCACCACGATTCGATTCCCCCCCTTTTGCCTGTTTGTCCTTGTAGAAAGCTTCAAACGCTTTTCCCTTCCTTCCGAGTTCATCCAGGTCCTGCGGGGAATTCCCCTGAACATCAGGAATGTCCTCTTTTAGACGATCGAAGATCCGGGCCTCCTCGCGACCCGGACGGGTTCGGCGGGACTAATCCTGACTCATGACTTCCAAGGCGCGCTGGCATTGTCCCCCTTCTAGGGTAGAGAACTCGGGCGTTGAACCCTGCGGGTACTTGTCCCCCCTTGAACGCGAGGATCTCTTGGAGTTTTAGTTGGTATCACGGCCCTTTCCTCTTCTTGGCCGAATTTTTCAGCGGGCTTTCTCTTTTCTTCTTGAATGTTTCTGCTATTCTGCCCGCACATTTAGGACGTGTTTAAAGAACCTGGCAGTATTTGCGGCTTTTCCTTCTTTCCCCCTGTAGATTAGAACTCTCTCCGAGGTCCTCTTAAGAATAGCGTTTCCATAGAATGGGTGGTTTTTTTTTCTAAAAAGTCCCCACAGTGCTTCGAGCATAGAGTTCCCTTATGAGAGTAGGCTATTTTGCGCATCTGATATCGAATAGTCCCTATCTACTCGAACGCCCACCCTTCTTTCCTTAGGGCCGACGCGTCCCCTCCCTCTTATTTTTAATCTCTAATGAGCTTTTTTCGATGAAATGGCGTGAGTAAACGCCCCCTTTAACGAAAAGATACCGTCTCTTCCTTCGGTGATCGGGCCTCCCCCTAAGGTCAATTCTCTTGCTCCCTTCCTTAGAAGAAGAATGTAGTTCGCATGAGGATTCTGTTCCTTATTCGTAAGATGGTATGGCTGGAACCGCGTCTCGTTTTTTTAGTCTTACGCTCTTCCGACGGCATTTTTTTATAAAACAATGTCCCCCTCCCCCCCCCTAGAGAAGCTTCCCTGAGATCGGCAGTGCTTTTTCGACGGGCACTCGAGGTTCCTGTCTCATGAGCCAAAAGAGATCCCCGCCTCCCTTATGAGCCTCTGAACTTTCTTCCGATAAAGAGCTGGCGCCGGAGTCCATTGCCTCGGTTCCTTTTTTGATCGGCATAATTCTCCACCTTTTCCGACATATCGAAGTTTTCTCTTCCGTTCCCGATCCGAGATTTTCCTAGGCTCCTTCCGCAGAGCGCCCCCTCTCGCCGCGCTGTCCTCACCATCACCTTTTTTTCTTATTCGAAGCGTCTTTCTTTTTGTCTTTCCGCGGGGCCCCCCCAGTTCTCTCACCTGATCGCCAACGCGATTTTTCCTTCACCGAACTTCTTTCGCGTAGACGTTGTCGACGGACTTCGAGTTCCGGCCTTCGGTCGAGGCCCTGAAAACGTCCTCTTTTCAATTCTTTTCAAGTGCTTCCTCTCATAGATAAAAGTTCGCCCGGGTTCTTTTCCCTTTTGCTGGAGGGCCCCACAGGACTCCCTATGGATGGTGTTAGATTTTTTGCCGAAGGGTTTTCTGATCTTCTGGCTCGTCCCCCCGAAAGAGGACCTTCCCTTTTGATCGTTGACCCCGATCCAGAGATGAACTTTTCGACTTTCCCCCTTTTCATGAATGATGGCGTGCCAGCGACTGCATCCCCCCCCCCCCCCCCCGTCGCCGCTTTCTTTCCCCTCTTGCACGAGGTCGACCCAGTGCCTGAGGCTTTTCTTCCTGCACGCGTAAGACAACCCCCTCCCCCCAGGACGAGCGCGTGGTTTGTTGAGAGAGGGAGGAAGCCCCCTCCGAAAAAAGCCTCAAGAGAGCGAAGAATGGACCCTACGAGGTCGGACTTGGCAAAGGCACTTTTCCCCTCAGAGCCGATCTCTCTTCGTAGGTGAGTCGAACGGGGCCGCAAGAAGGCGGAAGTTTTCGTTTCCGACAGATGTGGACCTTCGTCCTGATTAACCCCAACCGGCAGTTTTCGTTCATTTTGCTCCGAGGACGCTCCGAACGCACTCCTCCCCAGAAATACCTTTTCTCCTCTGATATTCAAAGACATCCCTGGATTATGTCGTCCTCTTCGGTACCGCCGCACTGCGGCTTTTTTGATTTTTTTCCAACCTTTCCTAAAGAAGAGATGGCCGCGTGAGTAGATGCTCTAAATCCCCTCCCTTTTTTTTAGTTTATAGAACTGCCGTTCCCCTCCGATGGTTTTTTACGCGTTCGTTGCCTGATGAGCGTTGTCTACTTTTGAGGTACTCTTTTTTGGGCTTCTTTTCGGAAGAATTTCCCCCTTCCCCCGCGTCTCTATAGGTGAGGGTGCTCCCTTCTCGTCGACCCCTTCGCGTTCCCTTTTTTCTCGAGATGCATTTCTTCCTCTCAAACGAACTAGTCCTGTCACTCGGCTTCGAGATTCCCCCCCCCCTAGAATATTGTAGATGCCGAGGCAAGTCCTCGACCCTTTTTCCGGAATAACGGCCTGTCTGCTCCTTTTAAGTTGTCCTCCAGCAGCCCAGTTTTCTTTCCCGATGATTGCCGATCAGTCGGTCTTATCTGTGGCTCATAACTTCCTATCATTCAGAGGTCGTCGTTTCCTTCTCCCGGCGGCGCTGAAGCCGTTTTCTCCGGTGATGTAGAATGTTTTTGCCATTCCGTAGACTTCGCTCATGTAAAGATAGAGATGGGCACCCCTCAAAGGATTCCCCCTTTACTGCTCGTAGGGCGGGCCGTCTTTTTGAATTGCTACGCCGACATGCTCCTTCCATTCTGCCATATGCCTGCGAATTTTTTGTATCTCCGCCTAAACGCCATACACTTGCTCTGAACATCTGGAACTGCCTTTAAGAGAAATGCGGACTTATCCCCTCGTAGACATTTCTTCCTTCTCGGAGGAAACGTGATCGCCCTGTTTCTGCGATTGGTTCTCGGTCTTTTTTTCCGTTCACATATTCGGATCCGAAAGAGAGGAGCGCCTCCTTCTCCGGAAGCGTTTTTCCCCCGTCAGAGCTGCTCTCTCCGGCTGCGTTTTTTGGGCTGGCTTTTTTTCGAAACATTCTCCCGCTAGATCTTCTTCCCTTTTCTTGAGGAGAAGCGAGGTCTCACCTGCCCTAATTGAGGCCTGCTAGCCGCCATCGGCCCCATGTGTGTGTGTGCCCCCCCCCGAAAGGTGCGGTTTCCACTCTCTCTCCCCCCGGTCATTCTCGTCTTTTTCCTTCATTGTCCCTCCTCCATAATGTAGAGAGGACTTTTCCCCCAGCCACAGAGGCTGATATCTCCTTACCTGGGCGAATAGTAACCCCTCCTTTCCACGCGGCCATTTCCCCGTGAGCTCCCCCTTTTTTTTTGCTAATCGAGTATCTTCACGCGACCGACATCACCCCTTTAACGACGCCTCCTTCTCTGCCGCAGCTTTCCTGCATAGACCCCCCCTGGTAGTCCCTCCCCTGCGAATTTTTTTTTCCCGGAAAGGTCTCTTGTAGGAAGTCTTTTTCCGACGATAGCAGTCTTGCTGCGACGTGCCGATACGGCTGCACGATTTCTCCTCTAGAATAGTTGAGGGAGCGTCACCCCTCTAGGACTTCGCCCCCACTTTTCTCCCCGAGCACGGGCTTCGTCTCCTTCGGGATGCTCTCTCCTTCCCCCCCCTTTTTTGTTTTGAGATCTATCATACACTCCTTCCGCTCGTGATAGAGTAGAAGACTCCCCTTGTGAAATTTGGAAGATCCCTTCCCGGCGGGGTTTTCTCCACGAGATGCGCTCCGACATCTTGCTCATGGTGGCTTCTTTTTCCAGAAGGATGATCGTCGTCCCTCTTCAAGAAGCGTTCAGGGAACGATTCCTTTCGCTTACCCCAGGGCTCATTTAGTCCTTTGGCAGTCTCTCTTCCCCGATAGGCAGATCTTCTCTTCTCGTCGGACGGGAGTCTCCCCTATTGACAGCCTCTGAATCCCCCCCATGTGACACCCCCCCCCCTGTCTTGGCATTGTGAGATAGCCTCTGTGAGCATTCTTCGTTGGTAATATTAGACCAATTTACCTCCGCGGATATAAGACCTCTCTCCCTTGATGATTACACTTCCTCCCCCTACGATGATTGCCAGATTTCTATGAATATCGGGCTCTCCCTTCGACGAGGAATGACGGCTTCTTTGGACAATAACCTCACTGAAAATGATTTTTCCGGTAGGAGAGCATTACCCCCCCCTTCTGAGCCCGGATAAGCGAAGAGATCCCTCCCTATCTGAGAGAACTCATTGGGTTTTGCCCCCTCCTTTTCCCCGAAGAATGTAGTATTAGAGCCACCTGACTTGGTTGTCCTTTTTTCTCTCTTCGCGCCGCGCTGTCGCCGAATCTGAAGACTTTTCTCCCTCTCCGAAAGACCCCTCTGGAGGTCCTTTTGGGTCCCTTCCCCGCCTCCTTCCTTTGTCGTCCGACTGTTCGTAATTCTCCTCTATGCCCATTTCCTTTTTTGAACTCCCCCTCTACCTCTATGGGATCTCGCGCAAGGACTGATCCTTTATACTTTCCTTCGCTCCCTGCGGGCAATGTCCCCTCTCCTGTCTGCTTAGCCATTCCGCAATTCACTTTTTTAAGAGTTTTTTGCCGGGGCGCGTGCCTATTCGACTTTTTTTTTTCGTCGAGCTCGGCCGTCTTCCTTTGCCACCCTCACCTCTCTCTAGCCCCCCTTTTTTAGATCGCCGTGCGATCGAAACCAGGCGGCTTCACAAAATCGGCCCTTGGAGAATTTTTTTTCTTCACCTAGATCCCTTAGCCGGCATCTTTCTGAACGTTATGCCTTCTCTTAAACGCAGCGGTTCCCCGTTTTTTTGTGTCTCGGAGAGAGCGTTGCTCCTTTAAACTCTTATAACTCCCTCAGGGTCGATCCCCCTCTCTCCCCCGATTTCGAACTCGCAGAAGGCATCTATTCTCTCGTTGCCTCTCGTTTTCGCTTGGGATAGCCATCACAGGTTCTTTTTTTAAGCATGTGGCTTTCTCTCCCAAACGATTGCTGCCCCCTTTACGTAATCAACCTGTCCCTCCTCCTTTTCCAGGTTTCCCAAAAGCTTTCCCCTGCGACATTTCCTTCTTCGAGCGGAAGAAGTGCTGGTTCCGTTAGAGGTATTGGCTTCCTTTCCAAGAGCGAGGCTTTCAAGTTCCAGCCTGGCCTCTAACCCCCCCCACGTACACCCTTCATTCTTTTCTTGGAGATACTCACTCCCTTTTTCTAGAGAGGATGGGAGGTCCTCCCCCTTTTTTCGTGACGAAAGGTTTCTTTTTTTCATTTTTTTTTATGGAATAGTCTTTCAGCATTTCCTCAGGAAATCCCTGTGGATGTCTGACAGAAAGTAAGAGAGGAAAAATTGCTTCGCAAGCTTTTTCCGCATCCTGCTTGCTAGCCAATTCAAGAACACCGTCGCCTCCTTCTGCTCTGCTACAATGTCCTTGCACAGATTTTTTTTCATGGCAAGATCCTAGAGGAGGGAGGGCGGCCCTCCCCCTACATTATCTCATTCTTTGGGTTGAGAGAGATGTTTTTCTTCTTCCGACTTTGACCCGCAATACGGCTTTGGTCTTTCCCTCTTATTTGCTGGAGAAGAAGGAGCTTGTTTTTTTTTAGTAGACTTCCTCGGACACTTTCGCTTAACCCCTGTTTCCCCCGGAAGCTTTTTCCGCTCAGTGACGCTTCTCGGCAAAACGCCCCCTGCCCGTGACGCTTCTTCGAAAGAAACGCCCTCCCACCCTCTTTTTCCTCTGAAGAATATGAAAGCCCCCCTCTTCCTCTTCTCTGCTTATTACGAACCCCTTTCCCTCCAGAAAGCGACTTTTTCTCAGAATGTCGTCTGCAACCCCGGAGTGGCGAAAGCCTCTCCTTGGAAAGAGTCCTGCGTCTCCCTAGACTTTGCATTACTCACTCTCTTTTTTTTTCCTCCCCCGGGCGGACCAACCGTCTCCGTTTGTGACGAACGCCGCGTTCGGGCCTCTCTTTTTTTTCGTAGGCAATGTTGATTTCTCCAGGCGATTGATCGAAGCAGGTGTAAGCCTTTTGACGCTTGTTGATTTCTTTTTTTTTCCCTATCCCCCCTTCTCCTGCGCGCGGCTCTCTCATCGGGCAACGTTTCCCCCGGCTCGGTCGAAATCGATGCACTCTTGATTTTCCGCTTCCGATGGTTTCTACTATGTCTCCTTGCGAGAAACTCCTCCTCTCAGAAAGTTTTCCTTCTTCTAAAGACGCTGCTCCGTCCCAGCTCACCCCTCCTGACGTTATTTCCCTCATTTTTACGCTAATAGGATTTCTTCTTCTTGGCTAATATTCGCCCTCAACCGCCCCCTTTTTTCAATGAGACCGTTCCTTTCGACACTGCCTTTTCAGCCTCTTTTTTCAATCGGTGATCCCATTGGTGTGGTCTAGGAACTTCCTACGCCGCCTTCCGACAGAGAGCCACCCTTCCCCCTTTTTCGGGCACCTCCCTTCCCGCCCGGAACATCTGCCCCTCTTCGGTCAGGGGCTCCTGCATCTGACCTCCCCTTCCCCCTCGGCGAAATGAATCTCCAACTTTCCCTTGGCCATAGAAAGACCCCCTCACACTTGAGAGATACCTAGGCTGATCTTTTCTCAAGGGTGCTATTGCATCGAGCATTTAATTTTTTCCCCCTCCCTCCATCTAGATTCTCCTCAGAGAGAACCGGACCGTCGGGGTCCCATCTTGGTTCGTCGTTTTCCCCGATGCGGTCCGAACGCGGCTCCCGATCGGCAGCGATCTCGCGCAAGAGCGGCTTTTCTCCGGATTCGTTGTTTCAGGTAGAGCCCCCATCTTCTTTCGGCATTTTCAGCTCGTCCCGCGCTTCTCGCGTCTCATCGTACGTTTCTTTCCCCTCTTTTCTCAAATAGCCCGTTTTTTCATTTCCCCTGTGGAAACAACCTTAAAGGTGAGGTACACCAGACTTTTCCATCTTTAGACCCTTTTCATGACTGTCCTCCCGTCCCTTCTGCCGTGATCGAATTCGAGGAAGCGTTTTCTCCATTACACAACGCAGTCCCCTTCAGGAGAGAGAAACTCTCGGACATTTCCCTCTCGGATTTCAGAGTCTCCCTCTTTTCCAGCCGAGCCAGCGCCGGTTTCTCTTTTCGGATCGCCGTCGGACCTTCTGGCGCCCCGCTCATGGTGAAGGAGTATCTTCTTCCTTACCTCGATCCTCCCTCTTACGTCTTTTTCCTCTTCTTTTGATACGATAGCGAAAAAGGCGCACATTGTATCGGTAGGGAGTAATTAGGAGGCCGATCGGCACCTCTTCCCCCTCTTTGTCGCGACGCGATCACTGCTTCCCTTCTTCTTCTATCCCCCCCTTGTGAGAGAGATAAGCAAGGTCTTCCTCCCTCCCCACCCCCAAATTTTTTTCTCTTTCCCTTGAAGGTTGCCGAGCGGCCTCCTTCCACGGGCGGGGGTGACGGCCTTCCCCCCTCTTCCTCTCCTGTTTCAGACATCGTTTCTGCAATTTTCCCCTCCCTCCCCTTGATAGTAGGTACATCCAGCAGTCGGATCCTTCGGTACACCCTTCCCATTCAGTCATGTGGCCTCTTTTTCTCGACGATCCGGATACTAGCATGAGGATTTTTCCCCCCTTTTCCCGTCGGGGACTCCTTCCCTTTTCTATGAGCACGATGTGACCCCTTCGCATGTGCCTTTTTTTCTGGGTTCGGTCGAGCCACGTTTTCGGCCGTGACAGAGAGGATATCAGCCTCGGGGCTCCTGTACGTCTCTTGACAGCATTGAATATCTTTCTTCCTCTTCAGAAGAGCCTTCCCCTCCCTTTTTTTTTTTTTTTCTTTATGTTTTTTCACAGACTCTTTCATCCTTTTTAGAGAATTATTCGTCACATTTTTCCCTTTACCCAGCGTTTGACGAGCTTTCCGAATCTCGAGCGCTACCCGCTCATTGGTGCGGTTCTCCCCCAGACCTCTCCCAAATAGAGGACTGTTGACATGCGCGTCGTCTCCTTCCGATAGAGCGATTGTTCCTTCTCCCTCTTCTCTGAAGCTTTTTGACGGACCTCCCCCCCCCCTCCGAAGGGCTGTATCGGCTTTTCTTCTCGACCGTCTTTGCATGTCGCCGACGGTCGTATTCTTATCGCTCCCACGCTTTTCCCAGATACTTCCCTATGACGTCTTCCTGTGAGGATGTGCTCTCTTCCGCCCTGGAGCGGCTGTCTCCCTCCCCTTAGGAGGAGCATGCGGAGATTCCTCCCCTTCCTTCTTTCATCGTTTTGACCTTTTCGAGGTTCCCCCTCCTTTTCCTCCTTTTGGATGAGAGTCGTCAGATTTTTTCCTTGTGCTGCCGGCCTTCCCCCATTTGACATCACCGAATTTTCGGCTTGAAGCTCGAGCTTTCCGGTCTGACTTGCGGGAAGCATTTCCCCCCGCCATCCTTCTTTCCTTCCTCCCTGAGCCACGAGATCACGTTTTTCTGATTGGTCATCTTTGGACTCTCGATACCGAGACTGTTTCTGCAGCGGCTTCTTTCCGTATCCCTTTTGAGAGAGTGCCATTCCCCCCCATCTCAGAAGCTCTCTGCAAGGTCGATTTTTTTCTTTCTACCTCTGTCTCTGCGCCCCTTTCGCGCCGAGCGTCTGTCTGTTTTTCCCTCACCCGTCGCTCTCTCCCTTTTTTCCTCTGGGCTTCCTCTTGATCCCAACCGCTTGCTCTCTCTTCCTACAACAACGCTGTACTTCAATTCAACGGCGGGTCTGAGTCGTTCTTGTCGCCCTTGTCATTCGAGAGGACGACCTTGGTCCCTCGGGATAGCTTTAGGGCATCCCGCCCTCCCGGAAAGGCAGAGGCGGACTTTTTTTTTCCAGTCCTTCCCTATATCACCCTTTTCGTTCGGAGTTAAGGCTTTTCTTTCGATAATTTGCAAGCTTATCGAGATGAGTCGGAGCCTTTTTCCTCAAGGGGAGGGCGCGTCCTTGCGTTATTGCCTTTCCCCCGAAAGCTTTACTTTTAGGGTTGAAGGAAAGGCCCCCTCTTTCCACATATTTTTTCTCAAGGCCGTTTTCCTGATGAGACGAGGACCCTTCCTTCCTTTCATCCCTAGGCAGCTCTCGTCCCCTTGAAGAGGGGTAGAAATTCCTAGGCCCACCGGATTGGGGCACGCTTACCTCCCCCTCTATTTTTCATACTACTCTTTTTTCTATCTCTTCCGTAAGAGTGCCCTGCAATTAGCCGCCCCTTAAATTGAGTACTCTCGCCCCCTTTTCTTCCCTGGCTCCTCAAGCGCCGCGGAGACTCTTTTTAACCTTCCTCGGCACCTCGGAGGAGGAGGGACGTTCCCTTTAGAGTGCTTTGTTGTAAGGGATTCTTTAATGTTTTTCAACCCCGCAAAAGGCCCTTGTCCCCCTAGTCGTGAAGACTTTTTTCCTGACGTGACATGAAACCCCTTTCCCCTCCAAAATCCTTTTTGGCTCTCCTCGAGAGAGAAACCCCTTAACAACTCCTCTTCTTGATATCGCCTAAAAGAACGGCGGTCGGGAAAGACCCTCCCTTCGGACGTGTCGGGAGTCGTCTTCTTTTCCCTTACGACTCTAAGAATTTTTCTAGGGACTTAGAGATGATCCTATTCCCTCGTCTCCGAGATCTGTTTACAAGGCTTCGGAGCAAGGGGTTTGCCCTCCCCCTCTTTCCCCTTTTAACTGAGCTCCCCTTTGTCTGGATCGTTCTCCCTGGATAGAAGCGAAGCACCGTCTTCCCTCTCCCCGGTTTTTTGGCGTTCGAGCCCTTTTTCGCTCCCTCGCTTCGAGAGCAGCGCAAACTGTCTCTCCCTTCGGTCGAAGAGATCGCAATTCTCGATATCTTTTTCCGGCCCTTGAGCTTCGAGATGTCTGACCCTTTCTTTCTCTTGTATTTTCCAAGTCCTAGAGCAACATTGCCACTGATAACTGCAAGTCCCGGATCGAGAATCCTCCTTTAATAACGATTTCCCTCCCTGGCTCTGATCGCGGGGCCATCTCCCAGGAACTTTCCTCCAGATTCGTCGTCATTCGCAAGCTTCCTCCTTTTTCGCCACTTCCTTTCCAGAGATTCCTCTTTTTGTAGAAGGGGTAGGTCTCTCCATGTCGGCCGCGGCTTTTTCAGCCCAAACTATCTGGGCAGATTTCTAACCTTCGTCCCCCCCTGCAAACGCTGGTCATGCATCTCTTGCTCCCCCTCCAGGGGCGGAGACCATGCCGCGCTATTTTTCCCACTCGTGGAGCCTCTTTTTCCTCGAGAACATAGAGTTTTACTTCGTTTCACAAGAGGTGACGTCGAATGCATCTGTAGCTAATACGCCTTCGGTCCTCCCTTCCCTTTCCCTCTAGAAGGCACGGCGGGATTTTTGGTTTCCGGACTTCCTTTTCCCCGATGCTTCCACAAAGAGGTTTTTTCGCGCTGGGTCCCTCCTCCAAGCTGCAGCATTCTTTTCTGATTGTTCGCCCCTTTGCGTCTGGTGCATGGAGAAACAAACCCCATTAGATCTCTCTCTATTCTCGGAAGCTCGTCCTTTCGATCTATGGTCGAAGACGACCGCAGTTTCATGCGACGACTTTCGGGAAAAACCGTCCGGAGAAAGGTTCTTGGCTCCCCCTGCGCCGTCATTTTTCTTCTCATAGGAAGAGCCCCTTTGTCAATAGTCGCTCTTTCTCCGAATCCCTCACTTCCCTGAGGATGCTTCTCTGTCCACCCGGTTACTCCTCCCTCGCGACCGAGAGAATGCAGCGTCCTGTCACCTTTCTCACACGACCTGCTTCCGCCCGCCAGCGACGCCGTCTCTTTCTCATCTGATAGTCGATCTTTTTTCGGCACTCCTTTTTTGCCGCGAAGGATATTGAAGGCCCTTTTCTTAGGGGGGTATCCGATGGAACCTTGATACCGATACTTCCCAACTTTCTAGCTTTTCTGCCCTTCCTGAGCGTAACCCCCGTCCCTTTTTTTTCGACGATCGGCAACTGGCCCTTTTTTTAGACGACGGGACTCGTTCCCCCCCTCCTCCTAATAAGTTGTTGTTTCGAGAGGATCATCCCGAAGTAGTCTATCTCTTTTTCCCTCCCCTCGATCAAGGGCTTTTCTCTTTTCCCAAGGTTTTCACCTCTCCCTCCTCTGTGAGGAAATAGTGAGCAGGTGGCGCTCTTCGCCGGTCCAGCTTCTCTGCCTGCTAAGACTCTTTTCAAGATCCTGCGCGGGACAGCGCCCCCGCATGAAGCTTTTTTGAGACGCTCCCCTTCCTCTGCGATCCTCGCAGACCCCTCGCTTTGCTGTAAGTGATCGGAAGCGGATGTGATTCCTCTCTCACGTGTTTTTGCATGTGCCTTTCCCTCTCTCCTTTTCGTTAAACTGAGGTGGTGTCCTTGACCTAGGTATCAGTTCTGATCACGGCCTCTATACTCTGCTTTCCTGCTTGACAGAATGAATACCCCCACCCCCCCACCCCCCCCCCCCCCCCCAAAGGCTATGACTCTTCACTTTCATGTTTTTGCTTTGGCAAACGCCCCCCTTTTTTCCCCTCACCATGGACGGTCCGATGCTTGTTTTCATATTCCGTCAATCTGAGTCCTTTCCTCTCTGCCCTCCTGCTGACCCTCTGACCTACTCTCGAAGAAGGGGTGGTTCGACCACCCGAATTCCTTTGCGGCCGCTGGCTTGTCGGCTTCGATTCCCTCTCTTTCCTCGCTCTTTTTGCCTCTTTCCTCCTGAATAGCCTTTTCCCCCCTCAACCACTCTCTTGTCTATCGGGCCGCCGATTCCTTTTCACGCCTTCATCTCTTTTTCCCTCTACGGGTCATTTTATGACCCTCTTCTTCCCCCCCTTTGAACGAAAAGATCCTTTCTTTTCTCGCGCCTTACTTATTTTTTTCTTCTTCCTGCGCAGCATACTTGTTCTCCCCCTGTCGCCGCGAATTTTCTCTTTGGTCTCCGTCTTTTTTTGCCGTGGCGCCTTTTCCCCTTCTGATGCCGCGAATCGTTGGTGCGTCGTCCTTTCTCTGCTTTTTTTGCCTATACCACCCCTTTTCCTCCATCACCGAGAGAAGCGGGTCTCGTCTGTCTCGGCCGGTTCTTTTTTCACGCCGCTTTCCCCCGAAATAGGCGTTCCTGTTTTTTTTCCCCCCACGCTCCGAAAGCCCCTTGCACACGAACGGGCTGCTTTCTCTCCCCGAGCTGCGAAGGAGAGCTTTTTTCTTTCCCTCTTCGTTCCTGGCAGTGTCCCTCGACAACCTTTTTTCTCTCCCTTTCCTCAGAGGAAGGAAAGGTCGCTCTTTTCTCATCCTATTCCTTTCCCTCGAGAGCAGCCCCCTTTTTGCTCGCGCCGATTTTTTTTTTTTTCCCCGTGATCTTCCCGCCACTCCATTCCGCCTCCTAAGCGGCGGAGCGAAGGGGCTTTTCTCCATTCCGCAACTCCGTTCATTTCCCCTCCATCGCACCGCTTTCACCGACTTTTGTAAAAATGCGTTTGTTGTCTCCGCATCGCCCCCACGACGCTGCGGATCGGACTCTTCTTCTCTAGCCGCGGCCCCCACTTCGGCTGTTAGTGAAAACACCGCATTCGCATACCGTCTTCGGCTTTTTACCGGGCTTTTTTTCAGACCCCCGGATGAATCCTTTTTCTTTGATGGAGTTTCTCCCAGCAAGAAAGGTCGGAGTGAATTTTTCGTCTCTGTCCCTCTCCAGCTGCCCCTTTGGTTGGCTTTTTCCTCCTCCGAGAGAGGAACAGCAGCGTTTTTAAAACGGCGAACTGAGTTTTTTCTCCGAATAACAAACGTTCCGTTCTTGCAAGGAAAAAAGACCACCATTAGTTCTCCCGGGGATTCCTCTTCGATCGGTCGGGCCCTTCCTCAATCTATATAGTTTTAATAATATCCGTGTTGTTTTTTACTCATGTTTAGTACAGGTGCCTTTTTATTGCATTGGTAGACCTCCCTTTTTCCCCCCATAGTGCCCTGGGAACTTGCCTCTTTTCTCCTTTGTTGACCCGGCCCTCCTTATTCTGAAGTAGAGCGCGTTTTCCGGGCGGCCCCCCTCCCCCGGGGCCTGGCCGGAGTCGGGCCTCTTGATTACGTGTTCCTCCAATGCTCCTCCTTGGAGTAGGGAAAAGATATGAACCATTTTTCTTTCTTATAGAAAGGCCCCCCCGGGTTACCCCTCAGCGTACGGTTTCTTTCGATTCCTTCTCTGAAGAAAAGACACCCCTGGCTGATTTATTCTAGAAAGATTGAACCTTTTTCCCTCTATTTACTAAGCTCTCCGCTAGACCCTTGTCCCGTTTCTCCGTGGTGAAGAAGAAAAGAGTGTTTTTTTCCCCTTGATGTTGATATTCCTCCTGAGGTGACCTTTAGACAATCTTTTTGTCTTCGGAAGCGGTTTCACCCTTTCTCCCCTCCCCCCCGAGTAGATTGCTCCCCTTTCGTGCCCTTATCGCCTCCCCCAGAGGTCTCACGCAACCTTTCCCTCATAGGCGATAAAATCGATGATCTCTGATCTCCTTGGACCCCCCTCTCTCTTCTCTTTTTGTATGATGATTGCCTTCTTTTTCAAGCCTCGTTCCCCTTGCACGGCCCTGACCTAAAGCCAGAGGATCCTCTCCCTCTCTTTTTATGAACGGTGTATTTACCTCTTTGAAGATAATCAGGACTTTTCCGGATATAGACCCCCTCCAGGAAACGCCTTCGTCGCATTCGCCCTTTTCTCTTCCCTCCTTTTCTCCAGTCTCCTGCCCCAGTCACGCGTTTGTAGAAATGGTGGACTAGTCTTTCATCGACCCTTTTCCCCCTGCAGCCAACGATCGCTCTTCTGCACCCTAAATTGTTCCCACTTTGACGCTTAAGTCCTTTTTTTCCCTCTTCCTTGCTACTCCTACCTGCCTCCTTTTTCCATTGCTGAGAAGGAAATCGGCTTTTCTCTTTACCGATCCCTAACGGCCTTCCCCCTTTGATCTTTCGTTCCCCACGCAACCGCCGCCATGGCGCATCGATCTCCTACCCCCTACGTCTTTTCGTTCCTGACTCTGCCTCTCGACCGGCCCCTTTTTTTAAGGTTTTTGGCGTCTTTCGCGTCCAGATTCCCTTGCGCGCCTTGCGCTTCTGCCGACTCTCCCCCCCGGCAAGAGATGCTTTTTTTTACTGAAAGGCTGAGCTTGTGCAGTCTTCACCACCCCTTCGGCGATTCTCCCGATATGCTGGCATCTCTTCTTCCCTCCCTCATTTACGGTGCTTATCGACTGACCGCAAGTCTTTGTCCCCCATGGCCACAACAGCCCCAGAAGCGGCCGTATTATCTTCTTCTGCAGCGCCGATATTAATGCTGTCCCCTTTTTCCCCATCGTATAGCATCCATCCCCTTCCCGAGCGATGATATCAGCCCCCACTGGCAATAGACCCCCCCCTCTTTTTTTCCCCCCCCCTCAGGGACGAGAGCCTATCTCCCAGCGCGCATTGTCCTTTCTCCCTATCTGAAGCTCCCCCCCGCGACTCCACTCTCGCAGAAGAGATATAGGCGGGTTTTTTTTTTTTTTAGATCTCGAAGGTCTCTTTCCCAATGCGGACGCATGGGGCCGGCTCCTTTCTCTTGAGAAAAGGGCGTAAACAGTCTGCTTTAGAACGATTCTCCCTACCTTGCCGATACTCCTTCCCTTGCACCCCTTAGGAAAGATAGAAATCGTGAGGGTTTCAACTCATCCGAGCTCTTTTCCCCCGGCACTGGCAATTGAGCTGTCGGAGGACGCGAGCCAGTCCTCCCCTTGAAGTCGGGATGATCCCTTTGTGGTGTTCTCTCTCTCCATTCCTGCCGACCTTTTTTTCTTGAGTGACCTAGTCCCTTTCTGCCTCATCGTCCTAAGGCGTGTTTACTCGCCAGAAAGTATTCTCTCTCCTCCCTCGTTTGCGAATGGTTCTTTCTCCCCCAGCTTCCTCCTTCCCCCCTCCAAGAGAATGAACTAAGAAGTCTTCTCCTGAGAGGCCTTTTTTCTCAGGAGGGCAAGTCTTGCGGAAAGATAGACCGATCCTTATCCTCCTCTTCTTTGACCTTCGGCTTTTCCCTTTGGAGATCGATGAGCACGCTTCCCCTCGCCTTATTTTTTGGCGGCGTTAACTTTTTTTACACGCCAGTGACCCTTGTTCTCTCCTTCCTGTTAGGCGTGCCCCCTTCCTTTGACCTCTCTCGCTGATTTTTCTTGACAGATGAATGATCGGGCTTGTTTTCGGAATGTTTCAGGCCTTCACCTTTCTGCGGTTGTGCCCCCCGAACATTCCTTTTTTTTTCTCTCTGTCGGCGTTTCCCCTTATTCCGTCAACTTTTGCTTCTACATCGCGCGCCTCCTCTCTTCCGAGCTTCAGCACCTTCCTTTTCCCTCATTTTTTTGTTCACCCCCCTCGGAACATCCTTTGTACCTTTCTTCGAGAATCGCGGGCTTTTTTTGTCGTTTTTATGATTCTTTTTTTTTCGGATCGCATCGGACGCCGTCGAATCGAAGACCGCCCCCCCTCT
>Ga0179593_1391789_pt1 | contig 17329 bp, 22 predicted proteins | sample CZODoug2_1_08_16_FD_185931 | JGI IMG/M metagenome (GOLD analysis project Ga0179593, IMG submission 185931) | Vadose zone soil fungal communities from Angelo Coast Range Reserve, California, USA - CZODoug2_1_08_16fungal (PacBio error correction) | ecosystem: Environmental > Terrestrial > Soil >... | reverse complement strand
TGATCATGAAGCTCGTTGGAGCTGGCATAGCATTGGTGAATTTTTCCAATCTGATATCGCCTTCTTCCCTTACACGTTTGCCCTCCTTTTTTTAGACTTCTTATGAATTATCTTCCTTGTGGCGCTGGACGTCATGCCCTTGCCGTATTTTTGGCCTGTCTCACCTTCCCTTTTCCTGGGGTACGCTATGTGAAGCTGATGTTCGTGGTGGCTCTTTCTGCTCCACTGCGTTATATTTCTCCGGCTGTTCTGGCAGGTGATACCTTGAAAATGCCGCGACCTCTTTTTTGTGGAAGCTTTCTTTCCTCCTTCAAGTGGTTTCCGCGAATGATGATAGTCTTCTTCCTCTCAACTGCGCCTACCACGCGTATCGTTTTCATCCGCGCATGGCCTCCACAGTATGCAGGTTTCGTTTTGATGAAGACCTGTGGCACTTAACGAACGCACATGTAAGCTGCCGACTTTTCTCCTTTCTTCCTCCCTGCCAAATCCCTTCGTTTTCAGTGGGTCATTGTCAACTTCCTCAACTGGGTTTCCAGACCTTTATGTGACACACCCAAAGATCTTCTTACGCCGACCCTCAACGAGCCGAAATGTTCGTTAGGAGGCGTGAAAGACCATTTTCCACAATAGCGGCCCGCTCTCACCCTCCCGGGCCTGTTTTACGAAATGATCTGAGGAGATTTTCCCTTTTCTCCTTCACTCACATCTCATCGAGAAACAGAAAATCCTTTTTCACAACAAGCCTTCTTCATCCCTGTCGATTCCCCTTCCTTTCTCTTAGCACGGAGACTCTTTTCCTAATAGTTGATCTTCTAAACCCGGCTCCAGAATTGAAACGGTATGGGAGAGACCCATTTCCTTTAGTGTATCCCTGAATCGAGCTTTCCTACATTGAGGCTCCTTCCCGCGCCGCTCCTCGGCTGCTCCCCTGGCTTTGACACTCCGAAGTTGCACTGATGCTTTTGCCCCCATGATGTATACCTCCCCGGGTTGTCGTGTCAGACCCCTTTTGGTTTGCCCGGTTTGGTGTCCTAGTGGCTTTCCGACGATACGACTATGATGCACTTTTTTTGCTTCGCGCTGCTTTGGCGGTTTTTCCCTCCACATCCTTTTCTGCTTTTAGGATTGCCCTTCTTTTTTCGGTCCGAAAACTACCCAAATTTCCCCATTCTCGGTTGCTCATGGGCTTCTGCTACGCTCTGAAGCAGAACGGAAGGAAACACCCCTTTCTGTGCGTCTTCACTGGCCCGCAAACGGGAATCACCTGGCGTTTCCCCAACTTTTTCTCTTCCTCCTCCGTCCCTATCAAGGTGTGAGATCCACTCGACCGTCGGCACCATCGTTGTCTCCCCCCCTCCAATTGTCTCCACTTTCCCCCCCCCCCCCCCAGATTGTCGATTAGTTTCGAAACATAGACATTCAGACGAATATCTTCTCCTTTCTTGTACTTCTCTCGCCATATTTAATATTGCCCAAACCGTCCTCCCCTGTGACAGGCCCCTCTTTCCACAGGCGAGATGCCCAATCTAGGGTTGTTTCGGCATCGACTCGCTCCAGATGCCGCGTACTTCACTTTGGAGTTGGCCGGTCACTTACGACTATGAGTTCTACTCTTTTAGTTAAAAGCTGACCTTCCCCCCCTCTCTCGTGCTAATAAATTTGCAGCCGCCGTGGTCTTACGGCGTGTTAAATGGCTATCAGTTCTCGTTCGAATATTTGTGCAGAATTTGACTTCGTCTCTAACACCCCCCTTTCCCTCCCGACTATATGAACTGGCTCTTCCCCCCCTAGCCAGCTTGCATAGCCCCCAAGCTGCATGCTTTCCGTGCGATGGGCTGACATTGCAAGAGCTGGTCCCACTGGTTCACCCTCCATTTTAAACCTTCCCCTCTTTTCTTGAAGTTGACAAATCGCAGAACCTCCTAGAGGGCTCTCCTCTTTGAAAGCTTTTTCTACTCAAATCTCTTACCCCATTGGCTTTTTTTAACAACCATTTCTTCCCCCGTGCAGGCCCCCCTTTTTCTTTCGTCTTTTCCAGATGCATGATGGATTCACATCTTTATTGCCACTGTATTGGGTATGTTTCTGCTTCCCCCCAACCCCTCCCTTGGGTTGTCAGAGTTTTTAATCTTCTCCGTTTCATAGACTTTCCTTCTTTCCTCCCCCTTGGTGTTACGAGGTTAGGTAGTTTCGGGCGTTTCAGAGCCTGCTAGGTCGTAGTTCGTTTTGGCTGTTAATTTGACCCCGTATCTACCCTCCCCCTCCCTCTACCGTGGCAGTTTGCTCGGTCTGGTTTATCAACATGCAGAAGAGGAAGTGTGGGGTGAACTGACCTTGAAACTCTCTACCAGAGCCCTTCTGTTCTTTGCTTGCTGCCCTTCTACCCTCCTCCCTGCCGTGTGGTGCGCTTTTAGTGATGTTTTCGGTGCCATCGGCGAGCAGCCTCTCCCCTTTGAATTCGCCGAGGTAGGACCGGGAACGGTTTTGTTCCCTCCTACTTTAAGTCGGCATGACATTTGACTGCGTTGAGACAGAAGAAAGTCAAGAGAATCAGTTTCTTTTCCCTCCAAGATTATGGCCGCAAGGTGAGCCTTCTTACTCCTCTTCTCGCCCCGCTCTGCATCAGTTTATTGCGTCAGCACCCATAAAGACGTTGGGTTTGCTCAGGCTCTCCCTGCTCGTAATTAGCTTTTCTTGTTTTTACTGTCTCCCTTTTCATTTCCCCTCCTCTCCTGTTTTTGTCTCGAGTTGAGCCACGGGAATGAAATGGACCCCCGTGTGTTTCGAGCATTGCTACCACTTTTTGCCTTACTCCTGCTTGGGAAACTCCTACTTGCATCGGCTGAAGCAATTCCGTTGGATCCTTGAGGACACCCATGCTGCTGTCGTAAGTGTCGGTTTGCAGAATCCCTAACCCCATCAAATTTCCCTGCCCCCCCTCTCCGTTCGGTTCCAGTTTGCAGCAGCCGCTCTCAAGATGATGATTGCGGATCAGCGCGCAGCGGTGCACCTTTTACACCCTGATCGAACGGCGCTGCCCGGACTTCGATTGATGTGCATGGATCCCCTCCTCCCCCCCCCTTTCTTTCGCGCCTCTTTGTCTTCTCCCCCTAGGTAATTGAGACCCCCTCTCGCGGCAATTATGGCTGCAGTTGTTATGGCTGGGATTCCAGGAGCGGCGCAATGCTTTCTTGTCCCCCAACCTCCCTTTTCCTCCATCTGATCCGCTCGGGGCCGTCACAAAGCCACGAATTTACATCTTGACTTTACCCCCCCTACTTGTTCCCCACCCGCGGTTATTCCTTTCATAGTTTCCGCCTGCTTCCACTTCCCAATTGGTTGTCTTAGAAAATACACCCTTGCAAACTCTTGAATACTTTTCCCCGTTTTATGTCCTATTTTCCTGGAATCCCAAGCTCTACTCTTTTTCCGCCTTGCTGCTTAAAAGCAAAAGCCAAATGGGTTACTGTTCGTTTGCGGCCCCCCTGTGGTTTGAATCCCTCGTCAAAGCTCCTCCCTCGATACTGCATATTTTTTTTCCACTTCGCAAAGGCGCTGGGATAAAGGTTGTTGGCAAGGCGCGGCCCTCATTGTCCCGCACACTTTCCGCCGCTTCCCTCTAGCGGCTGACTTCCCTTTTCTTTGACTCCATGTTTTGGTAAGGGCGCCGGCATGGTTTTTGAATGGTTCGACCAAGAAGCATCCTCGGGGTCACTGATCTTTGACGCAAGTCTATCCATTGCAACCTCCTTTCATCTCTTAAGGCAGTCCTACTCCCCTTTTGTCCCGAAGATTTGCTATAGAGTCATGGCGAAGCACTCTTATGAACAAAGCATTCTATTTCGTCGTCTCGCCCCCCCTGAGCCGGCGCCGAGGCTCTCTCGCTCTTATTCCTCCCCCCCCCGATTGCCTTTTGGCCGCCAGCACCCACATGGGTCGAACGTTTGCCTCTACTCTGCCGTGGCGACCATTACGAGAGATATTTTTTTCTCCCGCATTTCTTTTTTCATCGCCGCTTTGGGGGCTAGGGCTGAACAGCTTGATGCCTCTATGTGCCGTTGAGTGACCATGTCTGACAAAACCGTGGTAGTTCGTCCCGTCTCCTTCTCCCTTTCCACCTTTTTGTTAAATTACCTGGTGATGTCCTTTGCCGGCCGTGAACAAGAGATGCCTCTTTTTTCTCCGCCGCCTTTTCTCTTCACTCCAGACTCCTAGCGAGTACCACGTGGCTCCCATCCCAACCCTGGCCTGGTGGAAAGTTCTTTTCTGTAGCAATTAGAGAAGAAGTTCACAAGTACCGGCACTTTACCAAGTTTGGCACAGCAAGTTCCCGTGCCGTCGCTTCCCCCCCCCCCCACTGCTAACTTGTTTCCGCGAGAATGAGCCCTTCCCGGTTTTTTTTGAATGCAAATGAGAGAAGGACCCCCCCACCCGTGATGTATGGACTTGTTCCAAAAAGCAGTAGACTTGCACGACTCCTCTTTGTCTTAGACATCCCTCTGAGAAGGAGCAGGCTGCAGGATTCTCGGAAGTGCTCGACTGCGCGCTTTTGCAATGCACGGAGCTTGTTTTCCCTAATTAGCTCCCCCTCCTGACGCACGGAGAAAAATGCTTTTTAGTTTTCCCCACACGGTCCTGCCAACATCCGTGGGCATAGCGCCGACGTCGGCGCTCAACAAATTCTCAGAGTAATTCTTTTGTCCTCGTGCTGTTTTGGCCCCTTTTTTTCTTTAGAGGATAGATTTCTTCTCGGATGACCGGAAAGCTCTTATTGACTTTCCGTCCGAATTCATTTTCGCTACCAACTTCTCCCCCCCCCCCCCAATTGCACTGGACTGTGTGACACGCTGCTAACCCCCCCCCCCCCCCCCCCCCCCACCCTAAATAGCACCCTTCCCGGCTATGACGGCTTTTTTGAGATGTCTGCATACTGTGGGTTTGAACCTTTCAATATTACCTTCCTTTTTCTTTCCCCCGTGGTTTGCTGATCCCCCCCCAATCTCTTAGTTGCGCGCCTCAGATAGGAGCGGGAATGGAATAGTTCTTTACTATCGCGTGTCTGCATCCAGTCTGCACTTTCCGTCCATGTGATCCGTCCCCCTCTGTACCCGCGTCGCTCTGCCGGATGTAGGCTCTCGGTGAGCAGGACGAGATAATAAGGTCGGCGCGTTCCACGTCGCCATTACTTCCTCCCTTTTCCTCCACCCACACAATAGGTCTGTTTTTCAGTGGTCCAGGCGACCTTCCCCCTCTCCCCTCCTTTTTTCATTCTGTGGGGAGCTTCATGAGAATCAAATAAAGTCAGGCGAGGCGTACAGCGCCCCATTGCGCCCCCTTCCCCCCTCAGATCGATTACTTTTGACTCCCCTCTTTTCCAATATCCTTTTTCATGTCTAATTTCCAAGCCTGACCGGGTCTTAAGAGGGGTCAAAGTTGCACCGAAGAAGTCCTGATAGCGCAGAAAACGTGCTTTTTACCCATGCACGTTGCTCTCCCCGATTCTTTCATCAATTCGCATCCTCTCTTTCTCCTCCCCCTTGTTCGAGAGCATTTTGGTGATCATGTTTAAGCCTAGTGCGGTTTTCTATCGGCAATTTGAAGGGAAAGTATTTATCCGCTCTTCGGATTAAACGTTAAAGCCTCAGGCCCTTTTTTTAGACTGGCGTGACTTTCCCTTTCCCCTCATTTTGACCTGCCTGGTCGGCCGTAAATATCGGATTACTTGCGGACGGCTTTCGCGTGGTCGTCTCGCCTGGACGCTTTTCTTTGCCTAATGCCGCTTCACATGGCCCCGAGAACCCTTTTTTTTTCTTTTGTTGCAGGTACGACTGGGCATGCCATCCTGTTGAGGACTTCTGGCGGCATCCCTAGCCACTTTTACATCTCTCCTGATGATCCTAGGTCTTCTGGTCTCCCCGTCGCTATAAATCGCGGAGGGTAGAGTTACTGGCATTTCAAAGTTCGCGCCGGTCGGCTTTTTTTGCAGAGGTCCGACCCCTCCAGGATGCTTTTCCCCTTTTTCTCTCTTTTTCTGTTTGCCGGCCCTGACCAAGCTCAGCGGAGGGTCAAAGAGGGTAAAATTTCCACGGAAAGACCTCGGGGTCTTATATTGACTGTATGTCCCAAAACAACATACGTAGGATGAGATCGCACAATTCCTTTCTTTCGGACCCCTGTCACCTGCCAGACTCTTTCGGGTTTCCAGGAAGACATTGGCTCTTCCCTAGGTATGTTGATTTGCCGGCATACTGTTTTTTCCCATGGTAAGACAGTTCTATATCCTCGCGTGATTCTTCTTCCCTTCTTCTACTACCTCAATCCCCCATAATTCATGTCAAAAAAGGTCGGTAAAAGTAAATGGTCCGCGTATTTAGGTGTTCGAGCGGCTCGCACTTGCGCTATGCCGCAAGCCGGAGATCCATCCCACATTACCCCCCTTTTTTCATTTTGACTTTTCCCCTCGCGTCATATGGGGTGGGAAAACCTGTCGCCTGTTACTGCTCCGATTACCCCCTTTTCCTCTCCTTCTCTTCCCAAGCCGCGCCTAATAGTGAAGATGTCGGGGTTTGCCCACTCCCCGCCCCTCTGTGCGGATTTGTCCTTTCTTATTGCCAAAATGTTACTCAAGGCGGTCGACTTTTAGCGGGTCCGTTTGCCGCGTGTATTCTTGTCTTTATTCGATATAGTTACCCCTCCCCTCTCCCCTTATCTCTTTTTATGCCTGTTTGGGCGGTCAGCCCGTGATGGTTGAAAGAATACCTACTTTAATCTGCTGTTTTTCCTCTCTCATTAGGCGAACCCCTTTCCCTTTCCCCCCATTTCATGGGCCGCTCACTAAGATGATAACAGGAGAGAATAAGAAGTAGTGACCACCCCCCCGCGGAGACGCGCTTGCATCCCCGATTTGCCTTGTCCCTCCACTTCCCCAAGTTCTTTCCCCCCCGCCGCCGTTCTGTTATCCGGTTTTTCCAGCTCCAGGGTACAGCATTATATCCCTCAGTTCCCCGGTTTTTTAACCTCCTCTTCCTCCCCTCGTCCCCCTCTCTTCCGATTCTTTTTTAGGAGTTAAACCTTTAATATTTTTCGTTACCGAGGCTCTCCTGCAGAGTAACGCCCCGTTCGACCTTTTGCGGCCTGCTTTGTGCCCTTCAGCGATGACCCCTCCGCGGTGTTCTCATCGTACTCAAGTCCTTCGCCTCTCGCTCCTCAGGGTTTAACTCTCCCTCAGTAGTTTTAAGAACGAGGCGGCATAAGCTCTGCGTTCAAATTCTCGTGAGCGCAAAGCCCATTTTCTTGCAGCCGGCGTTTTGTCCATTACCGGTCGTTTCCCACAATTGTTCTCCTTTTTTTTTTTTTTTTTTTCCCGCCGTTACCCTTGCTTTATTTTCCAATTACAAGAATGAGGCACTTGCATGACCAAGAGCTTTGCCATGGATCTTATCCCCTCCCTCCCTCCTGCTTCCGCCTCTCTCTTCACATTGCTTCTGCGTTCCCCGTCCGGCCCCCTTTTATGCCCAGCGCCTCGTGGCGGAATTTTTCAACTCGTGCCCGCAATCCGCCTTTTCGTCAGGGTCTTTTTTGCGATTTTCCCTCCCCCTCCATTTGCGGTGGTCTCTTAACCCATTTATTTTGCTAAACAGTTAGCAGTGCCCCCCTTCGCAACCCCGTTTTTTTTTTTCGGCTCCTCCGGTTCCGCCCCCAACTGTGAAAATGTGATTCCCCCTCTTAGTTTCCAAGGTACCTTTTTTTTTTCTATCCCCCACCCCTCTTTTTCTTCTTGGTTGTCGCTGCGGGATCATCTCTAAGTATTTCACCCGTGGGTGTTCGGGTGGATTTGATTGATTTCTTCGTGCGTTCTTTTATCCTAGACCTCGCGAGCCCCCTTGTTGTACTTGGTAGTTTCACAAAGCTCCTCCTGGTTGCTCCCGCCCCTTCTGCTAAACCGCAAAGAGCCGTAGAGGCGTTTTGTTCTCACCATGCCCTTCACATCCCCCATTGTGTTCATCCCAAAGGTCCTTAGGCTTAAGCCTTCTTTCTCTTTTCGCGCTTCACTCTGCTGAGGCTCAGTTCGGTTATGGAGGCTCCCGATGAGGCGTCCGCATCTTCCGCTGCAATCGCCTTTCGAATGTGTCCCCCGGTTTGGGACCTCTCCTTCTCTTTGCATCCTGCCGTCCACCTTTTGACCGTAGCGGCGAGAAGCCGAGTTTGAAATCGACCAGTGATTTCTCCCCCTCGAGTTCTTCCCCCAAACTTGACTTCTGGAGGCGTCACGCCTCTTGTTTTCCTTTCTGCTCTGTAAAGCGTTCTTGGTTTGCGACCCCAATCTTGCTGAGAGAAACACCATTGGTTTCTTTGTACTGTTCTGCTTGTGTGCCGGCTTATTTTTCTCCGTGTGACGTTCTTTCTTTTTTTTTTTTTTATTTTTTGTCCTTTTGCTAGATTTTTCCGCTGGATGAAGAAAACGCTGACATCCACCGGTGTTCGCTGAGCCCCCCAGCTCTGCTTGTGTCGGACGCAACTCCCCTCTTTATGTGACGCCGTTTTCATCGCCGCGGCTTGACAGTAAAGAGTTGGAATCGTGATGAGGTAAATCTGATGCGGCCCGTAATTGCGGCGTGACGTCGAAGCGCCAATCAGGTTCCGGCGCTGCCCCGGTCGGTTCTTTTCCCCCACCGTTTCTTTTCGCCGCCTGCATGCCCCCGTTGAGTTTTGGAGCCTCTGAACCTTCCACCATGCAGTTCACTTCGCTTTCCTCTTCAGGTTTCCCTTCCTTTCCTCCCTGATCACCATAATTATGCGCGCATTACTTTGTGGCCTCACACTTCTTTGGTCTGTCCCTGTGTAGAACTCAGAAGGAAGGGCGTTCCCCTCTGACTGAGAGTTTTCTTCGTTTTTTTTTTTCACCCTGGTCAGGCGCCCACCGAAGATAGAGCGACCAAACTGAAGTACTTCCCGTTCGGCCTTTCTTTCGGCTATAACCCGCACCAATCTCAAACTGCCTCCCCCGGACCAACCCACTGGACGGCCTATGGGCCCTCCTCCCTCATTTTCTCTTTTTTTAGTCCCGACCCCAAACCAACCCCTTTTCCCCCATGTTGTATTAGCAAATACAGAACCTTGGTCCCAATCTCTTATCCCATTTTTCCCAGTTTATTAGCTTGCCAACACCTGCCTAACCGCCGGCTCCCTTTTTGCGTTTTTTCCACTGTTTTTTTCACTGTTTAGCACAATCAATGGCTTAATGATTGGAGGCAAAACTGGCGGTTCCTCTCGCGAAAAGAGCCACCTCTGACGCGTATTTTGCCTCTTTTTCTTACGTCCGCTGGTTCCTTTTCTCATTGGGCTTCGCTTTTGCTACTTTAAACTTCTGAGAGAAGGCCTAGCTTTGATTCGGAGGGTCGTGTTCTCCTCCATTTTTTTTTATTGATTGTTCAGTTCGTCCTTATGCGTTTTTTGCATTCGACTCCCTTCTGAATTTGGGTTCCCCGTTTTTTGATCTCTTCACGCAACTCGTTAGCTTGAAACCTCCAATGCACTACCGGCCGCTGCCAGCACGGTGCTTTTTTTTCTCCTTTGCGGCTAGTTGCTCCAGATTACTTCTTTTTTTCCCGTTCTTACACCCCTCTTTTCGTGGCATACGTGAGACAAGGCGAAGCAGGCTTGAATCGCGGGTCTCTGCATCCCCCCCGAGTGTTTATCTCTCTTCAGTTTTCTCCCCCCCACGGTTTTTCATCTTACTCTTATGTTTTTTACCATGACGGTCTAATTTATTCGTCGTAGACTTCGAGGGGTATGTGCGAGGATCGCATAGCTTTGGCTTTTATTACCGCTGGTTTTCCCCCTGCTCGGTGTTTCTGTCTTCCCCAAACTTGGCGGATAAGAAAGATAGGGATGTAACCCCGGGATGGTTTCTTGAACGCTGGTGATGACTTTGCTCCCCCCCCCCGCCCACCCCCTTTCCGCTTTCTTCCGCCCGCTTTTGTCACTCCGTCGTTTACGGTACTCCATCGGGAAGAATTGAGGCACCCATGGGGACAGTCTTTTTTTGTTTTTCCTCCCCCTTAGACTCTACAGCCTCCCTTTCCTGCCTAATGGCTGGCAAACGCAGCCTTGCCCTGTCTTTGCCGAACCCCCCTTTCATCTCTAGCTCCGGATCGAGGGCCGTCCTCGATCGCAGCGGCCTTTGCACCCGTGTGCCCCTGTTGTGCCCGGCCTTTTGAGTAGCCCATCTTCATGTTGTGTCAACCCGATGATCCCCTTTTGCGCAACCTGAGAGTTTACCCGACATTGGCTTGACTATGATGCAGGTCGCTGTCTTCCTGCTCCCCGTTCACTTTCCCTTCCCTTTCTCTATTCGCCGACAAGAATTCAACAAGAATGCTCTTTTGCCACTTTTGCACGCTCGCAGCCCCCCCCCCCCCACCCTTTTCTTCTATTCCCCACTATTCCCCTTCTCCCTCCCTTATTCGTAGGTTCTCTCCACCTTAAAGTGGAGAGGACTGGATTTGACGAAGGCTTTGTGTTGAAAAGCGCTTTGTGTTCTCCGTCTCCTCCTCGTCCTACGGCAGGCGTCATGGCCCGATGGGAGGAGAGCCGTCCTGTCATTTTTCTGTACCAGTATGTTTTCCGTCCATCCATCTGGCCTTTGGCCATCGGCGTTCTCCGCCGAAAAAAAAAAAACCCCCCCCATCGGCATCCCCCCCCCCGTTTTTTTATCCTGGACGGCCTTTGAGCTTGAAGCAGGGTGTGCCTGTTCCTTCAGGTTTTTCCCCCTTCACATCCCAAGTTTTTGCCGAAAAGTTAACAGCTTTATCAACATCGCGGGAGTATATCTTTTGCGCACGCCCTTGCACCAGCTCCCATCGATCGCGCTTTCCCTTCCCCTCCGTTTTTAATATTAGCCTGTCTGCCCAACGAGCGTCCATGCGAGACTTTTTTTTAGCAAAGCGACCTCATGTTTTTTGCCCCTTCTATAGGCGTTTCGAGCCTTGCAGATATGTGGAGAGACATTGTCGCCATGATGTCCCCCCCGAATTCACCCCCCACAACATATGTCGGTCTGCGTTCCTTTTTGTCCCCTCTCACTCTCACCCCATCCTTTTTCCCACAATAAGGGTTAAAGCTAAGGGAGCGGCCTTATCCCCACGCCATCCTCGTACATTCTGTGGGGTTTTACTCCCTTCCATTCCTTTTTTCCCATTCTCCCTAGAGGCCTTTCCCTCCATTTCCCAATAATTCCTAGTCAGGCCGCATTTCGCGAAGTCCTGTAAACTTGACATCCGCAGAAAGGAGCTCCCCCCCTCTTTCCAACCCGTTCCCCTGAACCTAAGCTAGCATTCCTCCATTCTATGATAATCTGGCTCATCTATATATTTTAATTCATCTTTTTTTTCTTCTATAGCTTTATGCCAGCCGTGCGGATTTCTCTTCTTTCATGTGACTGGTACGTGTATGATATTCGATATTATTAGCATGACACGAAAGCATCGGAGCCCTGGCGGCTCTCTGTTATGCCCCATTTCAAGCTTTTTTCCGGGAGGACTTTAATCTTCTGTAACTTTCGAAAAGGACGTTCTGTCTTCCTCTAGCCTTTGTAGATGATATTTTCTAATTCCTCTCCCCTTCTCATTCTTCTCTCCCGTTTTCCTTAAGGTTGGGATGAAGGTGTAGAGGCCCGCCCCTGCCCCTTTTTTTTTTGGGGGCCCGTAAGTAATATTGTTTCAAGTGTTCCGCGTCAATTCCTTGATAGCCTTCCCCCACGCTGCTAAAACGTTCTCTACCTCCCCCCTCTTCCTGTCCTGTTCTTGTCCATCCTTAGAGTGTATTCTCGTTGATGAAACGGTCATATTAAAGACCAGTATGCCATGTCTTACAGATCCGATCATGGTTTAGCATTTGTCCTTCGCTTCCACGCCCTTTTTTTCCCTTCCTCTCCAGCCTTTCCCCCTGGTGTAAGGACACACGGGTAAGTGATTGCTCCCCACCCCCCAACCCGATGGCGTGAAGGTTTATTCATCTTCTTTCGTTCGGGTTTTTTGGAAATGGCGTTGGAGTCGGAGGTGACGCATTGCGAAATAGAGACCCGATGTTCGACCCGTTGATACTTTTTTTTTTATTCCTCCTGGATCGTCTTAAATCTAGAGGACTTCTGACGAGCAGAAGTACTTCTATCGACCTCCCCTCAATCTTTTTACCACTGGCCTTCCTTAATACCCATTGGACGAGGAATTGGACTTTCGATCCCCAGCAGCTCTTCCGCTTGGCCAAGCTCTGAGTGCCCTCCATCCCCCTGTTTTGGATTTTTTAGGTCCAGGGCCGGTGAAGAGTTCTTATCAATTTGCTTTCTTTCTGCCCCTCATTTCGTTCCTCGCGATTTCTCTCCTTTTCGAGCCAGGCTGCAGACGAGAAGGTTTTTTTTCATCTGCGGCCGCTGTATTTTGCCACGATCCTCCCGTGTGGGGGTGCACCCTGTGCTGACCTTCTTTCTTCCCCCAACAACATTAGGGAGATGACGGTACCCCTCTGCGGCACCGAGGCGCACCATGGTTCCGGTGTTGAGGGTTTTTTCCTACTATTCTTCCTACTGACTCTCTATGTTCTGCAAGTGGTGAGTGAACTCGATCGGCGTTTTAAAGATTTGTTTTCCCTTTCTTCGTCTTTTTCTCTGTCCCCTTCCCCCTAAGAACAAAATTAGGGGAGGCCCCTCTTGCATACTCTCGATGAAACCTTTTCTTTCCCACCCTCTCTGCTGTCCTCATCAGGTCCTCGATTGTTAAGAAGTACCCCCCCCCGGTGACCTTGAACAACCCTTTTCCTCGCGCTGTCTATCCGGGCTCCAGCTCCACGTTTGTTTTCTCCCTGCTTTTCATCGCTTTTTTTTCTTCCCCCCTGGCCCGCCCAGCTCCTCCACCGTCCCCGCTCTTTATCTCCTCCCCATTCTCCCGATTTTCTCCTTCGAATATCTCGACTGGATTCTCATTCCTGCCTCCTGTCCACCCCTTTTACCCAACTCTTCCTCGGCCCCGTCAGGAGCCGACACATAGGGGTTAGAATCGATCCCGGCGCAGCAACCGCCCCCCCCGCTTTCCCCTCTCACTTTTTTGTGGCAGAAAGACACTTCCCGCGTCCGGTCTCGGATTTCCGTGCTCCTTCTTTTCACCCCCTTTTGACTAAAGACAAGGGGCAGACGTCCGGTGTCATACGGCGTGTTCAGGTTTTCGTGTCGAGTGTATTTCGTCCCCACAGCATTTCTTGCCCTTATGTCTTTTCACCCATCCACCCGACAATCTCGGAAGGACTGCCGGCCACTCAAGCAGCTTGCCCGATGGAGTTTATCCCCCGAACAGCCGCTCTGTTAGCGGCCTCTGTCGCTTAAACTTTTCCTTTTCGCTCCTCCACACCTTTACTCTCGCCTTTTTTCCGTTCTACAAAATCAGCTTTTCTGAAGCGTAGTTCTTTGGCTCTTTTCCGCGCTTTCCTCCGCCCCCCCGTTTTTGCCGCCACTCTCTTTTTTTCCCACAACTCTTTTGCCTTACACCTCTGCTTCACCTTGCCACCACTTTTTTTTTGTATTGTTTCTATAAGCATTGCTAAAACTGTTGAACCTTCAAATCTAGTGGGACTTTATCTGTGTATGGTTTTATAACCCACCCCCCTCATTTGGGATCTTTCTTTTCTTTGTCATGATCCGTTATTTCCTCCCGGCGCTCCGCCCGTTTTTTCCATGGTTTTGATCTCTTAGTATTCGGTGTAGCAGGAAGAGCGATTCCCCTCGGACTTACCTTTCGTTTTTTCACCAAAGCGTATTCTATCTGGCTGCCCTGGAGACCGTCATCGCCCCCTCTTACTCCTTCTTTTTTTTCGCCGTTCTTCTTTTTTTCTCCCCATTCCCCCCGCGGAAGTGTGAGGGAAGAAGGCTTAGAGAAGCAGGGATCTCGCGGCGCCTTTTTCTGTCTGCCTGCCGGATTCCTGCGCAGTTTCTCCTTTTTCTTTCTTTCTGCCCCATCTCGCCCGATTCCCCTCTTCATCGTGCATCGCGCTTCGGAAATTTTGGAACTGACGAGGAAAGAAGTGTGCTGCCGGCACCTTCGCGGTGAGCTCCTCACCTTTACCGGTCTGTCTTTTTTCCTCCTTACTTTTTACCCGGGTCTTTTATTCTTTCCGGCCGCTCCTTTCGGCGTTCACCCTAAAGAGATTTGTTTCCAAGCTTCACCAAATCAAGCCGCTGGGTATGCTCTACCCCTTCTTCCTGTCCCTTTTTTGGGCGTCTCTTACTTAGAGGAGACTCTATTCTTTAATAATAATAAGTTGTTGTTGGAGAGATTGCGTCGCGAGAATCCGAAACCTAGAATTTCCTGACCGTGTTTCGGTATCATTGCCACCCGGATGCTTTTTTTGCCTTTTTTTCCAATCCTTTTTGATATTCTTCCCCTAGCTTTGGAGTGATTTTTAATAAAGATCCCGTTGCGCGAGTCGAGGAAATCACTTGTCTGCGTGCTGGGCCCCGTGAGGTCGTTCTCCCTCGTACTCCCCCCTGCACTTTTTGTCCGCTTATTTCTCAGAGTACCCATGAAGAGTTTAGCACGACTCATGTCACCCGATGGCGATGCGCCGAGAATCCCTGCAACTTCCCCCCATTTCGCTAACGTTGATAACGGCCAGTTTTCGCTCCCTATATCCCTCCCCGCCCTTCTTCTTTTCGAGACTGATTAACTCACCGGCCGCGGGTTCGGCCCTTTAGAAACCAACCCTCTCCCCCTAAGTTTTAGGAGCTCGAGGCAGCGGCGTGCTTTGCGCCCCTTGTCATCGGTAACCAGATGATCGCTTTCACCACCTCTTACCCTTTCCGAGTTCCCGCTCTTTTTCCCTTTATATAAAACTGAACTATCCTAGTCCGCAAAATACCACCTGGTCCCCAACCCGGGCTTATATGCCTCGCGGATCCTTTCTCCGCCCCCAACCCCCCCCTTCTTCCCCCCACTGGAGGGGATAGAAACAATAAAAATGGTTTTGCCACTAATCTGGAATCCTTTCACATTAGTTTCTCCTTCAGGTATATCACCCGACGCTGCCCTTTTTTTCCCGTTCCTTCCCTTTTGCTACTTTTTTCTAACACTTTTGCAAGTGGGTTTCATTTTTTAGTTCCCTTGCAAAAATGAGCGGTGGCGAATCTCGAAAGAGCCTCTACGACGCTTTTCTTCTTTCCTATTTCCCATCACTCCCGCCGGCTCATTTGGTCTTTCCCAGTGTGAGTTTTTCGCTCCGGACCGCTTAAATGAGAACCTTAAGAGACTTTTCTGCTTCGCGGCCGGCCATCGGTTTATGGGTTCGGTTGTCTCTCCCGCCTTCCTTCCTCTCTTGTTCTCCGGCCAGCCCAGGTGCCCTTGTAGAAAGAATTAGCTAAATGCGGGGCACGAGGTCAGAAACTCTTCCCATTGAACACGCTCAATTTAACTGCCTTTTCTGCCACCTGTTGTTTTCGCTCCTTCCTATCTTGATGAGAGATTTCTGAGTTTTCCCCTCGTCTGAAAACCTCGTCTATGTCGTCGCGCCCCCCCTCCATTCCCTTGCTATCTGCTTGATGTGAGAGGATCTCTGAGACACCCTCCTAATTTTTCATCTCGCATTGGACCCTTCCCCCCCCGGTTTTCTACCCTTTTTCCAAGTACTTTCATGGTCGACCTGAGCTGAGCTATTAGTAGTAGAAGCCCCCGAGTTTCCGATACTCCCTCCCAGTTGTCCCCCTGTTTGGAAAAGATTTCGGTGGCTTTGGAAGGTGCTGATTCCGCTGCCCCCCCCGTGTTTTTTTTGCCTCCCCGGATAACTATAGCCATGAAACCTGTTGAACAAAGGCCCTGTGATTTGACTTTTGCCCCTTCTGAACCCACCCCCCCCCCCTGCCCCGCGACTTAAGGAAATTCCGTACGGATTCTATCGCTGTTTATCAACTTCGTCCCATTTTCTTTTTTCAACCGTTTCCTTGTTCCCTTCTTGGCGTTTAGAAGAATTCCTCCTGACAGACTCGGTTCCCGGCATTGAAGCTTTTTTTCCCAACCTCCCCTCCACGCTTCAGTATTTGAAAAAGTCATCCCCCCTCGTCTTCTCCCCTATAACTTTCTCTGGCTAGACCCCGCCTGGACATTCCCCCCAAACATGAGTCCATAGACCCAATGTCTGTACTCTCATGTTTTTGAAACGATGACCGTGCCCCCACGCATCCCGCGTCGTGAAGTGCCCCGTGAAATCTGCTCCGCCTATGGTCTTCTCCCTGCGTCCTGCCGGCAGTTTGGCTTAACCTGTCTCGATGGCCCCCCCATCCCTCCCCCGCACTTTTGCAGGATAAGACACGAATTGTGCTCCCTTCTCTCGATTGTTACAGGAACAGGATTCTGCATCAAAACCCACGGTGGTCAAATTATATCCCTTTGCCCGCCCTTTCGCCGAATGTGTAGTCCGAACCCATTCAGTTTTTCGGGACCTACCCTTGGCCTGAAGGCTTTGTGGTCCAGCTTTTTGGCGGGGCCGTTGTATCCTGATTTCTTCCGTCGAATTCCCTTCTTATTGTCAGACGCACTGTACTCCTTTTTCTTTAAACAAGGAGAATTTTCAGGCATAATCGGGCCGTAGTTCCAATTCCGTCCTGCTAGTCCTCCTTGACTCCAATCGCCTTTCCCTTCCCTTCTACGTCTTTTTTTTATGATGAGTCGCATTGTAGGCCGTTGGTTCAAAGTCCCAATATAACCATCTTGTCCAGTTAAAAGGTAAAAGTCTCGGTAACCAAAGGTGGAGTATTTTTTCGCCTAGCCCCCCTGCACTTCCCTCGCAGTTTGCTTTGAATCCGTTCGTTCCTATTCTCCCCTTTCCTGTCAGCCCGCTTCCCCTCCTGTCTAGACCTCTTCTCAATGAAGAACCCGCATGACCGCAACCGCCCTCGTTTCTTCGGTGAGCGCGACCATTCCTCTCCCTCAGTTGCTTTCACAGAGCATGATTGCGCCCTCCTTCCCTCACCACACCTTTGTCTGTGTTGTTGGGTTTTTTGAAATTATTCCTCTTCACCGTCCAGCCTCCGGCCCCTCCCTTCCTGAGCATAGACGAAGTGGAGTGAGGCCTGTTCACCCTAACACAGCGTATGTCGTCCGCTCCCTTCCTTTTTTTCCACCAGCCTCCCGAGATTACGTGCGAAAGTCCCAGCTCCTGATAAGGTTCCTCCAGGCGTCCAGGGCTTCTTTCCCGGATTGTTTTTCCCCTTTTGAACCGCAGTTCCCCCAGAAAAAGTAAAGGCACCATGGCCTTCGGTCAGTCCTCCCTCTCTCATGCCCCCCCAAGC
>Ga0179593_1248841_pt1 | contig 17329 bp, 17 predicted proteins | sample CZODoug2_1_08_16_FD_185931 | JGI IMG/M metagenome (GOLD analysis project Ga0179593, IMG submission 185931) | Vadose zone soil fungal communities from Angelo Coast Range Reserve, California, USA - CZODoug2_1_08_16fungal (PacBio error correction) | ecosystem: Environmental > Terrestrial > Soil >... | reverse complement strand
TCACCTCTCGACCCTGCCCCCGCTCCCCGTATGCCTTGTGAACTGAACGCTTGTCCCCTCTTGCGGTCGTTTTGTAAGATCATTCCATTATAGAATATTATCTTTTTCTGCCCGACCCCCATTTTTGCTTGAGTACCTTTTTGCACAGCGCGTGTCCTGTGTCGCGCTTGTCTCACGTCTTTCGATGTATGGAAGTCAACCACCCCTTGGTCTATTTGGATTTCAAAAGACATCACCCTTTTGGATTCTTCTCTAAGAGACCCAGGTTTTCTACCATATCTCACTCAGATAGGCGGCTCTTTTTGCATTTTTTTTTTTTTTTTCATATGAGTATAAAGTTGGATAGGGATTCCATCCTCTATCCGATTTTGAGTGCCTTTTCTCCCTAAATGACCCCCATATCTACCCCGGCTCCCCCCATACGGTTTTAGGAAATATGGGATGCCGTTTTCTTTCTTTTTCTACGCTCCTTGTACTGAGAGAAGTCAACCGTCCCTTTGGTGCTTACTTCGTACTTACTGAATGATGTTTGATGGCTTTCCCTTGACCCGATTTTAGTTTTAATACGGTCCTCCCTGAAGCGCCCTATTACCAGTTAATTTGATCAGTTTGACGGTTCTTTCCTTAGAAATAAGTTGTAGTATACGGCTTCATCATTACTTTTTTGGTCCCGTCTACGATGCTTCCGTTCGTCATGGTCCTTCTAGTCTTAGATGACGGTTTTTTCCCGCTCTTCTTGGATTTAGCGTTTGGTAGTCCCGTAGTTCCTTTGGTGGCGTACCTCCCACCCCCCCCCCCTCCTCCTCCTTCCGGAAGCCGGTTCAATGGATGGCACCTCTCCTCAAAGCCCTTCTTCCCCTTTAAGTCTCCTACGCTTTGTCTTTTTGTACCTTTCTCTCCTTTTTTTCCATCGGGACTTCTTTCGCGGTTCGCACGCTTCCCCTCTTCCCACGAGAGCTTTTTTGCCCCGCCACCTTTCCAAATTTCCGTCCCGGCCAATCCCCTTTTTCATTTGGGTGCCTCGTATTCTTTTTCGTCGTGCCCACCGCCTTCCCTCTACTTTCTCCTTTTTTTTTCTGCGTTTCATTAGAGAAGCTGAGGTTGTTTTCCTTTTTCCGGTTTTCTGAAGATTCCTCCGGCCCGGTAACCCGACTCTCTCCTCCCGTGATCTCTTTTTCTTGCATGATCCCGAAGCATAGCAGCACTGGCATCCCTGCCTTTTTTTCCCTGAGATTCCTTTCAGACTTTTTCGAGCGGGCTCGTCTTCCCCCACAAGCTTTTATGGCCCCCCCCCCACTATTAAAGGTCTGTTACGGGCCCATATTTGGCGCCGATTTTTAGGAGTGCCCGTCTTTTTTTCCTTTGGATTTGCCCCCTTCCCTTCTCCGATGTTCGGTTCTTTAGAACGCCGTGGGGGTGGTGTTCCCCCTTTTTCTTTAGCGTCTGTTACGCGGTGATTTTCCCCTTTTCAGCTCTGGGAAACAGCCTTTTTCTTTTTGCCCTTTTTCGATTTGCCTTGCGTGATCCTTCTCGACAACGTTTGTATTACATATGACCCCCGTTCTTTCTCCCAGTATTGGATTGGCTGTCCTTCATAGTTTTTTGGCTTTATTATATCCCCTCCTGGTAGATTTTTTTTACTTCTCGTGCCAAAGACAAAACGAACCGGCACGTGTTGCATTAAATGAGCCTCCCCCAACCCCCCAGGGGTTCCCCCCCCCCCCCTAACACAAACACATCTCTGGCATGGTGTGTTGCAACGTCCCCTCTGGCCCCCAATTAACCATTAAGCGCTTTCTTCTTTCCCGCCCCCTTTTTACCCCTCGGTGTTGCGAGGCACCGTGTCACAACCGTCATGCTTTCTCTTACTTTGGTTGGCCCCGCTCTCTGTGAAACCCCAACCCCCCCTCTTTTCAGTCTTCCCCTCTTTCTTCGTGGGTTCTTTTGCCTCAACCCCCCACACCATCCTTATGGCGTAGTTATGACTCCCCTCGCAATTCCTCTGACTTTGCTGCAAAGTATTCTTTGAGATGGTTACCATGTCCCGTCTCCGCTCACACATTTCTTTGCTCTTTCCACCGGGAACTTCTTTTCCTCTTACAAGTAACTTCTTAGTAATGCCAGAACAGTGCCTCTTCACCTTTGTATTGTTCTTGTTACTTCCTTTTTCGCGTTCATGGGGACCCCCCATCCCCATCCCTTCCCCTTCTCGTTGTGATTTTTGAGACCAAAAGTTTCTCATGCCAGCCACCTTTTTTTTGTGTTTGCCTTTTCCGCATGTGTCTCCTTTTCCCTTCAGACCCATATATTATCGTCTTTTGTGACAGCTTCATCTCTTTTCCTTCCCCTCCATCCGTTGTTGTTCTCCTCTCTTTCATCAGCGGTATCCCCCCTGATCTGTGAGGGCTAACGACCGTATCTTCTTCACAACTTGAAAAACAGCCCACTTTCTGGTCTTCCTTGAGGGTCCCGTTCCTCTGTCACCCCCGACGGAGTTTGACTCATTCTTTTATGGTCCCTGAAAGTCTCAACCTGTCCCAGAAAAACCAGCCTTTTTCAGTTTTTTATCCCCCCCACCCGGGGCAACTTTTCTTTTACCCTGACTTTTGGCTGGCACCCCCTCTACTGTGGGAAAGTCGCGCCTACCACCCATAGGTGTGAAGTATTCGGTCTTTTCCCCCCGATGTCTCCCTTCTTGAGTTCTTTCCCCCCTTTCACGTCCTCTAGAGTGCGGGACTAGGAGGATGTCCGAACATATTGGCCTCCGTTCTGGGTTGGACTAGGGGTTGAGAATTTCAACCCATCACCCCCCTCCCCTCCAAGTGCCCCGTCTTCATCTTGGCCTAAGATGATATGTCCACCTCGAGGTTGCCAGCTTTTTTCTTCCTTTGGCTGAAAATGCTGGTTCCCTCCCCCCTTTATGACCTTTTTTGGTTCCCGCTCCGTATGTTTTAATTTTTTCCAGGTAGGACTTTGTCCTTCAAAGAGTTTTTCCCTCCCCCTTTTTGTTTTGACTTGACTCTTTTCATTTTGGGCCCTTTTGAAATTTTCCTTTTTATGGTCGGGGTCGCCATCGCTGGCCCCGGCGTGGTGATATCTCTCTCATTCCCACCCCTTCCAGTGAAGACATCCTTTTTCCTTTCTTCAAGCCCTCTGGCGTGCGGCCTCTTTTTGCCTGGTTGCCCCCACTACCGACCCGGTTTTCAAACTCAGAGTTTTTAACAGCTTTTCCTTGCCCCTGCGCTTACCTCTCTCCCCTACTCACCCCCAACCCAACTGTTGATTTTTTTCCCGATCTTCTCTCAGAACACTCGGCGACGCTTCCAGGAACTTCACCGTCCGCAGTTCTACATTCCTGCCGTGTCCCCACAATTGCTCCCTTTTTCCCAGTTCAGAACCCGCGTTCCCCGGACCAGATTCCCTTCGTGCTCAGCCGTTTGTTCTTTTTGCACTTCCACCCTCTTGAGCAGGTATCGCCACTTTTCTTCTATGTAAATCCCTTTTAATTCTGCGTTGTCCCCCTTTTCTTCGGGTTATCTGTAGTATAAGCAGACTTGCCTCACCCCCTTTTCTTCCTGGTTCTAGATCTGTTCCCCCCTTTGGCCCCTTTTCCTTCTATTCTTAAACCAGTTTCTTCTATCTCACTGCCTTTGAGCCTTTAAGAAATTCTGACCCCCCACTCCCCAACTCTTCGCTTGACGGGCCCTCCTTCCCGTTATCTCCCCTATACTAGAGTCATCCCCGTCACAATAGGTTGGTTCCGTACTTTCGACTTGGCTGATTTTTCCACCTCCCTGGGGGGTCCCCCATTTTTCCTCGGGCGTACCCCGTCTCCCCCAACGCCACAGCTTGCCCACTCCTGTGAATTTAGCCGTCAGCCGAACCCCCCAAAACCCCCACCCACCCCCCCCCCCCCCCCAACCCCCCACCCCCACCCCCCCCCCCCCCCCACCCCACCACACCACTCCTTAGTCGGCTCCTTCTGATTGAATTCTTTTGTTGGAAAGTATATGGTTCAATAACCCTATGTCCATCTTGCCGTTGATGATCTTTTTTTTTGTCCGCCACCCCCTTCTTACCTCCTGTAATCAACCTCCCGCTTCGTCAATATAGGTCCCCCAATCCTCTAACCCAATCTCTATCTTTCCCAAGGCCCGACTCTATGATATGGATGGCCCTGCAAGTATTTTCCTTCTTTTTTTTTCCACCATTCTTTTTCTCTTCCCTCCGTACGTCTTCGAAAAATCCTTTCGTTTAACCCTTTCGCTCCCATTCTTCTTTCGTCAAACATTGTCCCTGCTCCCCCCCACCCCTAATGAATACTTGTCGACTTACACCAGGTGATTGCCTTCGTCTCCCTCCGTTTGCCCCCTTCGCACTTTCTGCGCCCCATTTCGTTCCCCAGCGCTTTCCTTAAGTGTCCAGCACAATTTTCGGCGTTTTTCCTATGAATTTTCACTTTTTTTAGGTTTTCCTTTCTTCCCCATCTACTCGGCGAACCTCTTAGCGATTCACTAATTCCCGCGACTTTCTACCAGCTTTATTTCCTCGGATCCTTTTTTCGTCTTCTCCCTAACCTTTCCGTTTTGAGAGCCACCCATAGACTAGATGGTCTTGCCTCCCTCAGAAACTTCTGTGTTTCCCCCTTATAATCCCCCTCGGCTCCCCAGGCCTCCACCCCTTACACGCGCTTGCCATTACGAATAAGCTCGTCGAGTCTCTCTGTCTTCTCTTCTCATTAGTAGTTTCCCCCCCCCTGCTCCCTTCCCAGAACTTTTTTCACGGACCATTTAGGAAAATCCGCCCCTTTTACTGTTGGGAAGTTTCCCCAGTTCTGTTGCCGATAGAGTTCACCTTCCTTTTTTTTCCCCTCCGTTGTGTTTCAGAGGCAAATATCTATTCCTTTCGAATCCCGAGTCTTTTGCTTCACAAATCAGAGATCGTAGCAATCCTCTGCTGGGTAGTTTCCTCCTCTCCATCTCATCATAAGATAGTCCTCAGTCTTCTTCCCATTGCTGGCCCCTGAGCCCAGCTTTTATGAGGTGTCGAGTATACTCTTTTGAGTGAGGCATTGAATCTCCCCCATGGCTTTGATCTTTTCGAAAGACCCCTCCTTCACCGATTTGGGTGCTTCCCTTTTATAGCTCTCACATATTCTTCATAGAAGCATCGATTCCGATCACATTTTTTTCCTGAATCCATTTTTCCTGATTTGATTATTCTCTATCTCGGTTTTCCTCTAGGTTTTCAACTGTTTTCCCGCCTCTAAACCCCCTTCTTTCCTCGCCCCCCTTCCACATCCACCCCACTTCCTTCACCTCTTTTGATGGGCAAGTTCTCGTTTCCTTTATACTGAGATGCTTTTTCGTGAGTTTAGATACCCTTCCCCTGTGTGAGCCCCCTCTTACACTACCTGATGTTATGGTTTCCTTTGCCCTCCCCAGATTATTTTAAGAAGTAGACTTTTCTTCGACCCCCTGATCCCTTTTCCCTGACTTTGTTTCCAGAAGCTCCAGTCGCAATCTGAGGGTAGTCGACCGTTGCTCTTTCCTCATTAGCAGGGGGCCGGCTCCCCCCATATTAGGAGGGAACGTTGCACCTGCCCCTGACTGAGCTCCTGAGTTTTTGTCCGGCACTTGGCTTTTTGAGGTGGATTCCCCTTCGGTTTCTACCTTTTTTGTGTCCTCCGTCCAAGCCGATTACGTTTTTTAAATTTTCTTTTTGCAATTTTATCCTGCACGTGCCCCCAAAGATCCCGACTTCCTGCGCTTTAGGTCCGTTCCTTTTCTTACCCTTATAGACGTGAGTCATCTTTATCCTTTTTGTTACGCTTTTTTCCGCCTCCTTTCCGTTGACACCGCTTTTGCCCTTCTGTTACTTGGCCTATAAGAAAATTTTTCCTCGTCAGTACTGTCCCCAATAGTTATTTTCCCGTGCTAGAGGTTTTTTCGACTCTCGTAGTGCTCCACCTCCCCCCCATTTCACTCGATTTTTGGGTACTCCTCCTTTTTTTCGGAGATGCTTTTCGAGTTTTAGAGAATGATTTTTTGACGGTACAACCGTTTGAGATCTCCGAAACTTCTTTTAAACTGACAAGACGATACTCCCTCCCCTTGAGGAGAGGCCGGGATCCTTTACTCTCCCCCGCCTTCTCTCATCTTTGACCCATGACCCCTGCCAGGAGCTTGAAGTTTTCATCAGAAAGTGTGTACTTTTATTTTCATTGATAACATTAGTGCACCCCGGCTTACCCGGCGAAGACCTCCCCGGTTCCCGGCCCTCTTGCTTCGTTTTTTAGGCGGTTTTCCCACTTTTGAAAGGAAGCGTTTCCTTCTGCCTTCCCTTTTTGATTCCCCTTTGTTGGTTTGCCTCGGGGCCTTTCTCGACTGAACCTTTGTTTTTTTTCAATGTTGTTCTTTTTCTGCTTGAGTCTCTTTCGTTTCGCGACGCCCTCGGGTCCCTCTTCTTCTTTTGCCGGGGAGGCATGTTAGGTCTCGCGACAACGTGGACCAATGAGTGGACTACTTCTCCTCTTGAGGGAAAGCTCCCCGCCCATGTTTTCCTCTTTTCTTGTAACCTCCCCCCAAGTTTTTGGGTATATCTTCTCTCACGTTGCCCTGTTTTCCATTGCCCGCAACTTCCCGTTTCAAGTTTCAATTGTTGTATCCCCTTTCCCCACGCCCATGAGTACCTTTTGAGCCTAGGAACACCTCCCAATCAGCGTTTTTTAGAAAAGCCCCCTAACTTGGGCTCTCACCCTCAGTTCTCCAAGCAGTATTTTCTACTAAGGATTTTTTTCAATTATTGCTTTTCATGTCCCAGTCCTCTTTCCTTCCGCACTCTTCTCCGTGTTTGATTTGTTCCCGTGTGCCCAAATTCCCCCCCCTTTGAAAGGATCCTGCTTTTTCTTCCATCCTCCTTCAAGAAAATATTAGTCTTCCTTTCTTCTCCCCCCCCTCCGCGGGAGACCACGGTGTTCCCCCCCTTGTGCCCAGCCCCCCCTTTATGGGTTATATGTGGTCGCTCGATGCACTGACCTTGACCGCGGAGTCATTCCCTCTCCCCCCCCCCGGACTTGATAAATGCCCATCCTTCTTTTTCGACGGGTACTCCGAGAGTGAACCTGTTATACCATCCATCTACATCTGTTTTTCGTGGTTGACCTTTACCTCCCCTACTCACTTTTTTCCCTTTGCCAGCCGGGATGTGTTAAATTGTCTCTGTACGTTTGCGTTCCTTCCCTCCCACTTACGTAGGATACGCTGATGACTTGTTCTTCACTCCTCTTTGTGTTTCTTTTTTTTCAGACGTAAAATTTCACTCTTCCTACGTTGATGGGCTGGTAACGTATTGCCTTCCTTTGCCTTCCCATCCAGTTGCTGTTCCTGACCCCGAGGGGCTCTTATCTGTCAGCCCCCCCTCACTGTCTCGGACTTGGCTGTTCTTTTTTTTCCCAACCACCCTGAACTCGCCCGCTTCACATCCTCCCCATTCCCACATGGTGCTGGAAGGCTTTTTTCCGCCACTTCCGGGAAGTCCTCTTTTTCCGTCCGTTCCCTCTCTACCCAGGTGGACACTCCCCTTCCCTTCCACTTTAGTGTGTGAGAGGCCCCATGGGAACACCGTCGGTTCCTCTCTTTTCCCAAGTTAGCCACGTCCCCGTGTGTTGTGCGGTTTTCCCCCTTTTGCTTCATGTTCAAGAAGGACGGCCCTCCTAGGTTTTCTATTGTTCTCCAATTTTCCATAACCCCCCCCCCCTTTCCTCGGGAATTCCTTTTCATCTCCACTCTCTTCCAAACCCTCCTGAGGAGGATATATATAGGCAGTGGCGACACTTTGCCTTCCCCCCAAGTAGCTTTTGCGTGTGCTACAGCGAGACTTGTGCATTTTATATTTCATCCAAATCTTCTTAAGAAAGGGGCGTTCCAGGCCCTTTAGGACATGCCTTTCCCTGCCCTTTCATTTCTTCTTTATGTGCCTTGAGTACCCCCCTCCCCATTTGCCCTACTCGGATTTCGCATCGAGGATTACCCCCCCACAAGATCATCTCATCCCTATTCTTTCATTTTCCACCTATGCGGCTTTTTCCGATCCTTTTTTCTGAGAGCCCCTCCCTACCCATGACCCGAAAAGTTAAATTTGCTTTTCCCCCCACTCCTCCCTTTCACTTCCCCACTAACCATTCTCCTTCCCCCACGAAAAACCACCCCCCCCCACTTCCAGTCTTTGCTCCTCTCCCCTCTAGACCCACTCTCTTCTAAAGCGTCTTTCCCCCCTGCCCCGATGACAGTCGTCCCGCCAAACCATGAACAAAGTTTGTTACCCCCATAGTCTCCAGTGCGAAGCACGATTCCCTTACCTCATTGCAATTTCTTGCCACTTGTCCGCCGTTTTGGGTTTCAAGTAGGAGATCCGCGCTCTCCCTTTTGTTTTGTCCACATATCGGGACCCCACTTCTTCGTCGTAACTTTTTGCTGCTTCTTTTACTGTGAGTATTATCCGCCTCATAAATGATTCTTTTCTCTACTCTTTTTCCCTTTCGTTTCTTCAAGACCCCCCCAGTTTTGTCACCCAATGCTTCTTATCCCATTCCACGGCCTCCCTCCGAACTTATGCGTGCCCCAATACCTTCTTCCTTTTCTGTTGAAGTTTTTTTGAACCTTCCTATGGTATCCAATGAATCTCTTTCCCCTCCCGTCCGCTTTTCCCGGTTCTAAAGTACATGGACTTTAGGATCTGAAAAGTCGGGGCTTCTCTTTTCACTTTGGCAAGGAGTGAGCATCCCAAGCCCCCCTTCACTCCCTTCTCGGGCTGAACTCCCTCTCGCCGACTTTTTCATCCCTGCTCATGAATTGTTCTGGCCCCCTCGGTTCTTTCCTTCATTGGCGCCCTTCTGCGTTTTGCGAACCTGTGTGTCGTGTATGCCCCCCCCTTTTTTTACCAGCCGTCCTTTTTCCCCCCACCGATAGATGTAAAAGATTCTTTCCCCCTCCGCACCCCCCTCTATTCCTCCTTTTTCCCCACTTCCCACGACTTCTTCATGTTTGGCCCCTGTAAAATTGAACAAGTGCTCCTCCTTCTCGTCACATCTTTTTAGTTACGGCCTTTTCTCGTTTTAGCCACCCAGTCTGTTTCTTTTCATGTTCTTGTTAATCCAAATTCTTTTTCACACCCCCCCCTAGGTACATTCGATGACACCAGCCTCAGGCCTACTTGTACGCTTACTCCCCCGGTTTTTACACATCTACCCGTGCCCCGTTCCCCCCCTCCTTCAAAGTCGGCCCCACCTTCTACCTCGTGGACCCTTCTTGTAGAGGGTAATGGAGAGTTTAATCATTTTTCCTTCTGATGAGTCCTTGTACCATGAATCTGTCTTACCTTAGATAGCTTCGTTAACCAGTTTTTCCTTACCTATTCCGATGCTGACCCTCCGTCCCCTTATGACCGTTAGCGTTTCTCTACAATTGGGCTCGTCATTCCCCACCCCATAGTACTGTCTATTTTTTGTCTTGTCCCCTCCCCTAAAATTTTTTTTTTTCGCTGTTCTGTGTAAATGCTTTTAACCAAGAGTTCTCACAAAGTTATTTCCTACCGCTTGACCGGTATCCCCCCCCCTATTCCCGTAGTGAGACTACTTCTCTGCTTACCTCTTCCCTGCCACTTCTCTTCCCGCCCAGTCCCGAACTTTAACTTCTTCATCACCCCAACTTCTCCAGTGTTTTTGCCGGTTTTCCCCTTCTCCCCCCCCGGTATTCCAGTCGACTATTGGCATTTTATTTTCCCTCCTTAATAAGGTGTGTGTTTATCTATTTAAAACATCTCCTCAACTAGTTTGTACGGCCCCCAATTCTCCAGTTGTTGCTCACACCGAATTTACTTCTTTCGTTCTTGAAGATCCATTAGCCAATATCGTGACATCTCCTTTTCCTAATGCTCTCGCCTCGCTGATACTTTCTTTCAATCGTGTTATTACGTTTCCCGCGCTGTTTTAGAGTTGACGAAGTTTCCCCCCCGCACCCACTCAGCGTGAGGTTTTCTTATTCGTCAATCACCCTACGTCCGCTCGAATTATTGGTGTTGAATCTGCCTTTTTGGATCTACCAGACCATTTTAAATTCTTTAATCCGTTTTTGCATTCCAAGACTCTCCTTGTCCAAGAGCCGGACTTTTGATTTCATTCTATATCAGTCTGGTTTCTGTTCAGTCAACTTGCTCCCGTACGTTGTTTTTCCCATATTCTTGCCAACTTACCAGCCCTACCTACTTTAGGCGTTTTTGCTCTCGGTGGGCCCTTTCCGATCCGGCGCCGTCCAAGTATCCTTAGATTTCCCCCTTCAGAAACGTGTTGTACTTCTCCAATTTAATGACTTTTTGTTTCTGTTATTCCTTGACTTCTGGTCCATCGTTCCCCTCCCTTTTTATCTCCCCCCCCCCATGATAAAGAAGAACTTGGTTCTCCTTGCCCACTTTTTATCTGTATTCAAGTCGAAGATTTTCTTTCGTACGTTTTCATATTAATCCTTGCAGATGACCGCTCCCCATAGAATATTTCCTTGGTAACTCTCACTAATTCTTCCTTGTCCTTATTTGTCCTCTCCTTTTTTTTTTTCTAGCTCTAGGTTGGATTCCGTCTGGTGTCGAAGGTGGTCTGACCCCTCACCCCACTTCAATGCCCATCCGCACCTGCCGTTTCAGTGCCATTTCTTTTCCCCCCATTTGAATGTCCTGATATTACTTCTTTAAGAGGTTTGTCTGCTGCGGATTCTTCCGTTCTTTCTCAGTTTTACATCTGTTCGTTTAGAGGTTCACCCTTTTGGCACCCTCTTTACAACTCTAGCACATTGGTCCATATTCCCTCCCCAGGTCCTTTCCATTTCAATGCAATCTGGCGTTCCCGTCTTTTCTCCTCGGATTATGCGTATACCCTTGCTAGTTCCTGCCCACCGTCCACCACTCTTCTTTCTATTGGGTTCCTCGACTTTCGCGATTCTCGTTTTTGCATTTCTCTCTTGGTTTCAGGCCCCCCCAACTCTTTTAATGATCCGAAAGGCACCTTCGCCACTTGAAGCGATTCCCCCGATCACAGTTGTCAGTCTTGAATCCCCCGATCCCTAAGAGAAGCCCCACTTCCGTTCCAGAGTTTTTGAACAGTACTGTTTAATGTAGAAGCCTGCGTTCTTAGCCTTTCCCAGCTAATTTCCGATTCTCACCCCACGCATGAACCCCTTCACCGACATCTCAATTCTTTGTCAGGGCAATAGTTTTATTCACTTTCTCGAAGCTTTTTACAACGTTGGGCACGTAAAACCTCCGTCTACTATTTACTTTTTCTTTCCTCCAGTTTCTTCGTAGTTCTTCATGAGGTTGAGATTTCAATTGGTTTTTTGTGGGGACATTTTCTTGGGATTTTCGGTTTATCTCTTTCCTGCAGAGATTTTGGTTGGGACAAGATATTTCGTTTTGCGTGGCGGGCCTTTGTGCTTTAATACTCCTACCCGTTCTTATTTCAATATCGTTGAGGGGAAGCCTACAGCTTTTTAGGCGTCTTCCCTGTACCCATAGTTTTTTGAATTTGTCTCTGATATTCCCTGAAGGGTATCCATTCGTACTCCTACAACTCCCCCTATAAAGGCATGTTGCACGCCTTTGCTTACCCCGCACTACAACCTCCCCTGCTTCAACAGTTTTATTCACGTATAATATGTTTCCACCTCAATAATTTAGTTGCTCCCCCGAACCGCTTTTTGGGAGATGCCCCCTCATTTTTCTAACATTGAAGTTTTAACTGCTTATATCCTCAGGAGGGTTTTCCAATCTTTTAGACAAATACACATATTACGTTTCCAAGCTGTTGTTGGTCTTTGAAATTTGCCCCCAATCTCACATGTGTTTAGCTTTCCCTCCCCTCCCTCACCTTCTCCTGGATTTTTTTGTCTTCCCCTTTACCTCGAGGTATGCCCTTTGGTCCCCCATTTTCTCCATTCCAACCTCATGGGCTTGAGAGCTCTCTGCCAAATTTCTCCTTCTATCCCCTTCCTCGAGGCCCTTGTACGCTTAAATTCCTTGGCTCCAAGCCGGCCGGTGTTTCTTTTGACTTCTTTTATTTTTTATCTTTCCCACTTTTTCTCCCAATCACCTAGTCCCCTCCAGTTTTTTAGAAATCCATCTTCCCCTCATTCCGGACCTCCTGGTCGTGGGGGTCCTTCCGCCCGTCTAGGTACGAGTAGTTACCTTACTTTTCTCCTCATTGTACATCTTGACAGCGGGATCTCTTCTTTTCTAAGTTGGTGGTTGGTGGCTTTCTGAGATCCGCTGTCCCACGCTCACCAGGAGCTGTCCCGTGTCCTTTTTCCCTACTGTACAGTAGTATTCCCCTTCCCCACAACCACGGTCTCCCTTTTCTACTTAGGGTGCCATGTATGTCATCCAACGACGGATTTCTAGATGGCTTGGAGTTCGCCCCCTTGCACTAGCTCCACATGTTAACCTAAAACCTGCCAAAGGTGCTGGCCTGATCTCCCCCACCAGTTGCCATGTACGTAAAATTTAATAAGCCTCGTACTTTCATGGTGCATCTTCCCTTTTGAAGCAAGGTCCTCACCTCGTGGTTTCTCTTCCCGTTACTTGGTCCCCGATTCTACCTGAGTGGACTTGAGCCGCCTTTTCCCCCTCATATTCTTGCATATTCGGATGGAAGCCGTCCTTCCATCCTTTAATGTGTGGCTGGGGTTGTCCCATGGACACACTCACCCCAACCGCGAAAGCGTTGTTCCCAATTTGTCTTTGAATCACAGTTTGAGATTTAACACCCTTCCGAAGAGCAAGCCAGTTAGTCCGTGCACACTGATGCCTCCACCCCCGTTCCGTTCGTGAGGTCCCCCCCCTCTCTCTGTTAAGTTGTTGAACGTTCTGGACTGTGGAAAACACGCGTGTTGCATTGGCGGGTAATGTAGCGCAGCAGGCCACCTGCCGTGACGTGCTTAGTGGTAGTTCGGGAGCAAATCCCTGCAGGTCACGGCTTTTTAGCTATACTCCTCCCCAAAACCCCTATTTAATGTCAAAGCCAACTCCATCTTGTTCAGGCTCCCCATTTCCCGATTTTGATGCTAGATTGGTTTGAGGCCATCCTCCTTCCCCCGGCACCCCCTTTTTCAAACTCATCTTTTAATCTCTTTTCTCGGGGCACTGTCCCGCTAGAACAACAAACCTCGCTCCACTAACTGTTACCCCTTTGGCTCGTCCTATTCCATCTCCCAATCGGAACACTCGGCCCATACTTCGGATCCCCCACTTCCGCCTCCTGGACGGCGCCGTCTCCATTTTTTCACAACTCGGCTCACGTTGCCTCCGACACGAGGTTTCCCGTCCGTTTCTAAGTCGTTTCCCGTTTTCCCCCTTTTGTGTGCCCCGTCGCCCCCTAGGGTAGTGTTTGTGTGTTGGGCTAAGCTGCCCCCGTTCTTTGCCCTTTAATCTCATGTGTCCCAAAGCGCTGACTGGCGGTACTTCTTGCTTGTTCTCTTATTATCCCGTTTCCTTTCCCTCCTTGGCGTCTGTCCTTCATGGTCTTCCATGGCCGTGAGGAGTCTCTTTTTTACAGTGAACCCCTCTCTTCTCTAAGCCCAGATGCCTCCTCCTTACTGCGTGACCCCCCTTGACCATATACCGGCCTCGTGACTTTGAACTTTGGGCGCCACTCGGACTGGTATCGTTACCACTCCCCAATTACTTCCGATGGCGGTTCCGTAAGTAAGTCTTACCCCTTGCTTCCGTCCCAAGTACGGGGTCTCTCTTTCCAGGTTAGTGCGTGCGAACCTCTCCCCCTATTTCTCCGTGTCCGGACTCTCCCCCCGCCGACGACGGCCTGTAGGACCTTTCGTTCGGAAGCTAGGGATTCCCGCTTTTCCACTTTCCGCTTCGTCCGTCTTCCGGCTCCTGACTGTTTTGTCTGGTCGTCCCCCATTCCTTACCCGTCCTGGACTCCCACCCGCTATACTTTCGTCCACCCCGGCGCGGTTCACACTTCTTCAACATCTGTATTTTGCTTTTCCCCACCGCAAAGACTCCGAAGGCTGTCGGCCTCCCCTTCCCCAAGTACATCTCCAAATCCTGCGCCCCCAATCTGGATAATATTACCGTCGCGTCTCGCGACACCTCGTTATCTTTTAGGGCGCTCCTGGTCTTCTCGGCTTCCCCCATCTGTTCCCCAGTTCCTGCGAAAAACGCAGGCCAGGTCCGTAATTTCCGAAGTCATACACCTAGGTACTCTCTCTTTTTAAAGCTCACTTGGACACCTTCTTGATCGTATACATGGCACAGTTTTGACCAAGTCTAGAGTGCCGAAAAGATCATTCGGGCCCTTTTGCGAGACTAAATTTGGTCCCCTATTATTTAGTCCCGGTACCTAGCCCGGTTAACCATCTCCTCACTGACAATCCCTCCCTTCCCGCCCGCCGTAACCCTTTCCTGTCTGACCCGCGCTAGTTCTTTCTGCTGTCTCTAACCCCTTGTTTTCCTGAGCTCCCAACCATAGAAGGTAGCATTCGTTGTGAATTCCATATCCCCCCCCGATGCATGTTTGATTATTCACCCCTGCACCTCGCCCCCCCTGCTTAGACAGCGCACCCCCTCCTTAACCTATTTTCCTTAGACGTCCAGAGATTTTCGTTATGAAGCCGAATGTCCCTCTTAGCGTACCGATGGCGAACTTATCTTCCCCCCCTTCCACTTGTTGTTCCGCAATTCTGCGTTACGGCCCAATTCTTTTTTTTGTAGTGGGCCTTTCCCCTCCTCTTTATCGTTCTCGGATTTTCTTTTCTCTCTTTTCCTCTCCTCAGTTTGTTTTTTGCTCTGATCTTCCACACTACTCTCTCCTTTCACGAGTCATGGACTTCCACACTTATGCGTAGTTTGCCGAAAAATTTCTTGCGGTATGGTCTTTCCTTTCCAAGTATAATTTCTGCCCTCTTCTTGAGAAATTCGTTCATTAGAATCATTATCATATTCTTCTGAGTTCCCCATTGCCCGAGCTTTGCTATGACTTACTCTTGCTACCGTGTTTCGAGGAAGCAATTGCTCCGTACCCCCAATAGAGGGCTTTTATTGGATGACAATCCCTTACCCCCTTTATATGGTGGTGACTGAAGACCTGCGGACAGTCGTATGGGTTTCCTCCAAACCGAACGAACTTAAGGCGGATCCCCTAGGTTGCCTGCTTGTTCCAGTGACCGCCCCTGAACCCACTCATCTGAGTATGCACATTCTGGCTCTTTTGTACTCCCTTTTTCTATCGATCCGTCTTTCCTTTCCTCGCCGATCACTTTGAGCACTCGCTCATCACGCCCCCCCCCTTGCTTGCCCATTTCCACGCAATACCGCAGTGGCGGCCACTTTTTCGTTGTCCCGTAATGGAGCCTGACCGTGTCTCCCCAAGTGATCCAATTGTCTCTTATAGCCAGTAATACGTCGACAATGTTTGCTTTTTTCCTTTCGACCAATTCAATCCTGATTTTGATTTTTTCGCCTCACTGACCTAAAGATGGTTTTTTACTCTGACGGACCTTGTGTGATCGCCCTACTATACCTTTCTCTGTTGCTCCGAGAAGCTTCCTTTTCTTCGTCTCACTAAGTTTTTTAGACGTATTTCCATTAATTTTTGCCTGTGGGTTCATCTACTACTTGCAGTAGTGCAGTTGGCCAGTCAATAGCTATTTTAGATGCTTGGAGGTGACGCTTCGTGTACGAAGCGAGTGATTGTGGATTCCTTCTTTTACGACGTTTGTTAGTCACTTCCCAACCCTTAAGAGTTCCCTCATCACGGTGACTCGTTAACTGTATTTTCCCAATCGTCCTTCCCCTTTTACTCACGAAGTCTCCGACCTATTCGACGGGTTTCGCTTAACCATGTTCTCCGTGGAGACCATCGTTTATCTTTTGAGCGGTTCGCACGCCTTCCCACGTGGACCACTTTGATGCCCCTCTGGAATTGCATTCTCCCCCCAATTGTCCCTTTCCCACCTCTTTACAGCATCACTTGTCCGTGGAGTTCCTCGATTTTTTGCTCCCCCATTTCTCGCTTTCTCGCCCACCTGTCCAATACTCTTCTTTGCTTCTTGGTTCAAGAAGCTGGCGACGGTCTTTCTATCGCCGCTGCTTGAATTACCCCCTTTCTCTTACGCTTTCCTCAGCAGTAGTAACTCCTCTGCCCATCCGCCACTTTATCCTTTGATCTCTGGAATCTCAGTCCCCCCGCAGCAGAGAAGCCACTTCCCCGTCCCCTCGCAGCCTTTGACCAGTCGATTTTGACAGGGCAGAATCCCTTGCTTTTCGTTTTGCTTGCTCCTTTTTTTCCCACAACAGTTGACCCTTTGCAAAATCACTTCCGTTTGTTCCCGTTCCTTCACGGAAGCAGTAGTGTTAACCCTTGGTTTAAGCCGCCTTCCCTCCTCTTCTTACTGGGATGAATACGCCTTTTGCTTTTTCGCTCGGGGTCGCTGATCGGACCCCTCCTACGTTTTGTGGACCTTGGTTCTTTGAGCGGGTGATATCGCGTTTTTCCCCCCTCTTCCCGAGAAGTTTTTCCACCATCGCTTTCTTTTCAAGTTTTTCTTGACCGTGATCTAATCACTCGACCACGTCTCGAAATCCCGCCATCATTTTTCCCTCTACGATATTCAGCGTTATTTGCTTCCCCTTTTCCCCCCCCCTAGTTGGTGGGTAAGTTACGATCTTATCAGATATATACGGTCGCCATCTTATGCATCCAGAAATCCCCCCCCATAATACCCGGCAGTGGCAAAGTTGAACTGCATGCCCCCGCTTCCCTCCTCTAAAAACCTTCTGGCCTGCTTTGATGAAAGTTCCAATAATATGGACCAAATCCCCCTACGACTGCCCCCTCCCCGAAAGGTGGGGCGAGTGTCACCAGAGTAGTCCCCCCCCCTTTCCGTCCTTCGTTATACTAATGTTTGGCAAATTTTGATGCCCATCCCCAGCTTCTATGCCTCCTTTTTCTTGGGGGGTGATGTGCCGTTGTTCTCCTCACCCAAATCCACCAATCCTTATGGCTTGACATCTCCCCTATAAAGCCCTAGTCTTTCCTGCTGCTTCACTTAGTTAAATTGTTGGAGACCTCCTTTTCCCATTTCCTTACCTCACACCCTCACTTTTTCGCACGACTTCTGTTACACCTTCGCGTGCAATTCCGTCCGCGCGGAGTAATTTTCCCGCTAACAGTTGAAATTTTTTTGTCCGATTTCCCAGGACACCTTTTTGTTCTTTTTTTCTTGTTTCGATTTGTTATTTGAGAGTTACCCTTTTTTTTTCGCATAAC
>Ga0179593_1544570_pt1 | contig 17330 bp, 34 predicted proteins | sample CZODoug2_1_08_16_FD_185931 | JGI IMG/M metagenome (GOLD analysis project Ga0179593, IMG submission 185931) | Vadose zone soil fungal communities from Angelo Coast Range Reserve, California, USA - CZODoug2_1_08_16fungal (PacBio error correction) | ecosystem: Environmental > Terrestrial > Soil >... | reverse complement strand
TGTGCTGAAATTGTACTGTGCTTCCCTCGGTTCTTGAATCTCCCTTCCCCTCCCGATTTTTTTTTTTTTTTTCTTTTCCCGAAAGCACTGGCCCTTCTCACCGAGCCTGCAACTTCGACAAAACACTCCCCCCCCTCCTTTCTGTCTTGGTAAGCTCCCTCTTTGAACACCCTTCCAAAAATAGGCGGTTTCCTGTGTAATTACTACTTTTTGCTGCTGCCACCTTTTTGGATGCGGTTGACATTCTGTGCCGGTTCTTTAAGAGGAAAAGTCTCTTCCCCTTTTTTTTCTCCAATCCCTTGCGAAACTGGCCTTTTTGGCTCTTTTTTTTTTTTTTTTTGCCCAGCAAAAACCTCTTTTTGGTGCGACCCCCCCCCCCCCCAAGATTTGCTCTTCGTGGCTGCTGAATTTTCCCTTTGTTCCCTGGAGACGCCCTTTTTTTTTCCCCCCTTCATATACCTTTTCCCAATGGTGTCCGTGGGCTTGCTATTGGTTCCTTTCTGGCGGGAGGCAAGACATTCCCCTTCGTTAAACGTCCCATTTTCTCCGAGTTCAAACGACAAGGAGTGAGATTGTCTGATGTTTGACCCCCTAGGAACCCTACTCCTTTTTTCCCAGAAGGGGAAGTGGATCAACACAAGATTCCGTTTTTCTTGATTAGGTCGTTTGTTTTCCCATTTTCGGATCAATTTTTTTTCTTCTTTCCCATGTTTTTTCCCTTTGTTGTTCTCAAAAAAAATGGTTTGTCTTCCCCCCTCTCCCCAAGCTCTCCCCCTTCGAACGTTATCTTCTCCCCTAGTACTTTAGCATTCCTTTGGTCGTATTTCTCTGAGACCCCTCTGCCGCGCTGGAAATTATCCACCGAACGTTTATCTTATTCATGATTACACCCTTTTTTCCCCTTTTTCTTTTTCGGGGGGCGTTTCCAGGAACCCCCATTTCTTTTTGAGAAACGTGTTTCGCTCCCCTCCCTTCCTTTTTTTCTGTCAAACTTTTCGTTCTTCAACTTTGGCTTTACCTTTTCCGACAAGTTCTTCCCTCCCCCAACGCTTAACCCCTGGACCGGGTAGCGCGCCTCCCCCCCACTTCCCAAAGTATCAACCCTCCCCCTGGTGGCTCCCGCTAATTTTCTTTTTGTACCCCCAAGTTCTGCGCCTTTTCCTTTTTTTCTTGCCCCCTTTTGATGATGGCCTGGTTCTTGAGTTAACAAATTTCGATCTTTTAACTCCCTTTTCCCTTCATTATTGGGGGGACACTTGTTTTTGAGAAAGTTGGAAAATCAACGAAAACCAACTAGGCCCAAAACCCGTTTTTATTTTATATGCAATTCACTCTGGTAGGGATATGTTTTTTCCCCTTTTTTTCCCCCTTTCCGTAGGATTCTTTTTTTTGGCATCAGCGCTTTTTGCTTTCCAACCGCCCCCCCCCGTTGGGTGGAGTAACCCCTCCCCAAGGAGCCTCCAAATTCAAGTTGGAACCCCTTCCCTCTAAAACTTGGTGTGCTTTTCCGTTTCGGGGAAATCACGATTTTTCTGGGCAAAGGCTTTTTCCCTCCCTGCCCCCCCATACTTTTTTTTTTTTTTTTTTTTTTTTTTTTTTTTTCCAAGTGTTTTAGTCCTGCCTGCAAAAGGTGATCACATTTTTCCCCCCCCATCTTTTTATAGTGTTGTTTTCCCCCTTTTTCCCCGCGGACAACCCAACCCCTTTTTGTTCCACTTTTTTTTTCAGTTGTGCTTCACCCCCCCCTTCCCAGACAGATTTTCCTCTTCTTTTCTTTCCCCCTTGATCTCCTGAACCAGCTTTCCCCTTTCCCCTTTTTGGTGGAATATAATTGATCCTTTTTTTCGTTGTTGTTGTTGAGAGCTTTTTCCTCTTATTGCCAAACACTGCACAGTTGCCTCCCCCTCTTTCTTTTCCCCTGATCATAAAGGTATGGCTTTGGTCCTTTCTCCCCCAAAAAATCCGGTCTTGTCTGGCCTGTGTTCTTGAGCACAATTTCCCTTCCCCCCCTAACAAACTTTTTTCTGAGTGGGACCCCCAAACTTTTTATAACGTTCTGTGGCCGTTTCTTGCCGTGGCGAACCCGTTTCGTTTTCCCCCTTGTTGCACAAGGGCCGCCGAGGCATTTTTGCAAAAGAGTACCCCCCCAAAGACGACCCCCCCTTACAAAACCCCAGTTCTTTTTTTTTCTTTTTTCCCCCCCCCCCCCCACCAACCCCCCCCCTTTTTTCCCCCCCTTGCCCCGGAATTATTTAAGATGAGGCTTTTTTCTGTTTTTACTCCTTTTTTCTGAGGGGCGGCCCCTTTTTCCTGGCCGAACCCTGTCAGCAGCGCTGCTTTTCCCCCCTCCCCCCCTCCTTTTAACCGAAAGGCCGGCCCCCCCACCATGGTCTACCTTACCAAGCTTTTTTATTCCCCATACAAACGATTCCTTTTTTTCTTTTTCTATTTTTTTTTTCGAAAGTGGTGTCCCCCCCCCCCCCTTGGGACACTTTCCCCCAAACAGGCATTTAACACTCTAGTTGGACCCTTTGTCTGGCACAGATCGGCATTTGTTTCTTTTTTTTTTCCCCCCCTCCCATCAATTCTTTAGAACCAAACCTCACCCCTCCTCAGGTTGAATCTGAGTTACCACCAGCCAACCGGTTTTTGAGCCGTTTTTTTTTTTCCTTGATCCCAACCGGTCATGTTTTTTTTTCCCTTTATTTTATTGTTGAGCCAGTTGTCATTTCATTGATTCTCGGTGGAGATCTTGCCGTATTTTCTCCCAATTCTGCGAATTTTGGTTTCTGGAGCGGCAAAACCCCTTCCGGGCCGGTAAAGATGTGGATAAGGCCTCCTCTTCCCCTCTTCGGTTATCCCGATTGATCCTCTTCCATTAGTTTTTTTTTTTCTTCTCACCGACTTCTCCCCTCTTTTACTAAGGGTCTAACACTCTTTTTTTTTTCTTTCTTTTTCTGAGTGGCTTTTCCCTTTTTTCTTTCTGCGCCAAAAACAAATTTTTCCTCCCCCCAACATGGAACCTCCGAACAAACTGGTCTTTCTAATTCCGAAAGATGGTTTTTTTTTTTTTGGTTTGAAGTTTTTTTTTTTTTTTTTTTTTTTTTGGTTGCTTTCCCCCCGGAATTTCTGGGACTCTTTTTTTTCCTAGTTTTTCAACAACCGCTTTCTGTCTTTGTACCTTTTCCGTTAACCCTTCTTTTCCCGGCCGCCGGGCACTTTTCCCCCCCCTCTTTTTACAAGTGGTTTTTTTTCCCGTGGGAGGCTTCCACCCTTCCGCGGTGGTGCAGCTTTGGGAAAATCGACGAGTTCTGGTCTCCCAAACATGCTCTTTTTTTTTCAGCCCCGTTTTTGACTTCCCTTTCCCATGATTGTCTTTTTTTGATCCTCCTTCTTCCTCGTAACTTCTATGCGTCGTTTATTCAGCCTTTTTTTATTTTCCACCTCCCGGTTGCAGGGGCGCGCTTGTTTTCCTTGAGGGGCGTAAATACACAGCCTGTTCCCCATTCTTTTTCTTCCTTTAAGCCGGAGTTAGTCATCTCTTTTTTATTACGGCCGGGCTTTTCCGATTGGCATGCAGCCCTTCCTCAAGAGGGAGCCCCTTTTTCCCACTCCTTTTGGATTTTGGAAGCAATCCCCCTTTCCCCCTTCTCTTTTCTTTCTTTTTTTTTGAGAGATCTCCCTTTTAAATTGCTCAACTCTCGGTTATTTGGGGAATCTCTAGTTTGGATTTTTTTGCTTGGTTTTGCTGGCTTGTCCCCTTTTTCAAAAGCAACGGGGGCGTATCACTTTCTCTTGTTCCCCAAAGCATTTTTCTCCCCCTTTCCAATTATGTATTGGTAGCGTGCCCTAAAATCGCTGTCCTGGTGTATTTTTACCGCCCTATCCCCCCCCCAAATCCTTCGATTTTTGACGATCTGCTGGACAAACTTTTTTCCTCATAGTTCGAAGAAGTCCCGCCCCTCCCCCCCGCGTGACCTTCCCCTTCTCCAAAGGGCAAATCCTTTTTCTCCCCCCCCCCCCAGCACCCCAGAGGTGACCGTCTGTGGATGGCCTCGTGGGGATCCTCCCCCTTGGCCTTCATTATTCACGAAGCCCACTGGTTTTTTTCTTTTCCTGCAGCTTTTTTTCCCTTTTTTCGGCAAGGACAAGCAGGATTCCCCCCTTTTTCCCATTTTCTACGTAGTTTACAACCGGTTGTGCTTTTTTGTTGAAAAATAGGGAACCCCCCCCTTCCTCGGCCAGAAGGCCGGTGGATCCCCCCCCTCTCCCCCTCGCATCGCCTTTTTCCTCTTTTTTTTTTTTAATAGGATCAAATTTTTTCGGCGTTTTCCCTGTTTGGCTGGGGCGCAACCCCAATTGCGCATTTCGCGCCTTTCCCCTCTTCCTCCCACTCAGTTGTTATTAGACTTTTTTAGGGCATACGTCGCCCGTCGGGATTACCTATTGGACATCGGGATACCCCTTTATTCTTATGCCTGATCCAACCTTTTTCTTTGGTTTTCTTCCAGACCTACAACCTTCCTTTTTTTTTTTTTCTCTTTTTGCTGGAACGCGGTTTTTCGCTTACGACGCACGTATTCTGAACCTGCTTACGACTCCCTCCACGCTTCACCCAAACAGCGAACCGGTTTCTTTTTCCTCTTTTTTCACACCTTCTCCCCGTGATCAAAATGACACCTTCCTCCCCCCTCCCCCTTTGTTCTTTGGGTTGTTAAAATTCATCTGATCGTTTTTTTCCACTCACGTCTGATGGGTTTCTTTTAGGACCAAATGCGCCTTTTTTCTTTTTTTCCACTGTTTTTTTTCCCACCTCATGCTTTTTTTCCGTTTGCCACGGGTCCAATTCTTTTCTGACCGTTACCAAGGAAAAACCAAGTTCTTTGATATAGCACTCCCCTTTCTTTTGGTTATTTTTTTTTTTTCCTTTCATTTTTGAATAACTTTTCTTTTTGTGGCCTCAGCGTTCGTCCATCCTAATTTGACTCCGTCCCTCCATTTGGGTGGAAGTAAAACTGCCCCCCCTGCGCATTTCCCCCCTTTCCCCCCCCTTTAGGGCGCCCCTTTTTTTTTTTTTTCCCCTTGGACAAATTCCCCTCCGTCGAATTTCGTCTTTTTGTGGAAACTTTTTCCCCCCCCTCTGGGCAAAGGCTCGTTTTTTCCCTGTGCCCCGGAAGTCCACGCCTCTGTCGGTTTCGCACGGCAAGTGTTCACACGGCACCTCAGTCTAGTTTCTCCGGGAAACACCATTTTTTCCCCACTGGGGAAGTGTGCTCCCCCTCCCCCCCTGCACATTTCCCTTTTTTTTTTCCAAAAAGGAATTACTGATCTTTTTCCCTCTTTCCCTTGTCCTGGCAATTTTGGTGGCAGTATATCCGTTGTTGTTTTTGAGAGAGATATCTATGCCTTTCTTTGCAGGGAACTCTTTTTTTTCTTGCTTTGGACGATCTCCCCCCTGGATGGCCCTCGGTTCATTGATGTTCTGGAGGCACCCTTTTAGAACTGGTGGTTTTTTTCCATCCCCCCGTTTTCACACAACAACTATCCCCTTCTTTGTTTTTTTTTTCCCCACATTGTTTCCCCCCCTTTTTTTTTGTGGGACTTCCACTTATGGTTCTTGCCACAGGGGCCTGTGCGCCTTTGCCCAGGGAGCATTTTCTTTCCCCCCCCCCCCCGGGATTTTTCCCCCCTCCCCCCCAAACCCCCCAGTTCCTTCTTTGGATTTGTTTCCCCCCAACTTCATTTAGCCAGTTTTTTGCCCATTCCTTTTTTGCGTTTATCTTTCTTCCCCAAAGGGCGTTTTTTTTTTTTATTCAATTTTTTTTTACCCCCGAAGAGATGTCTTCCCCTCCCCCTTCCTCCGACCGGAGCATTCCCAGATCCCTCCCTTGTGATTGCTATATTCCCCTTTGTAATATTTTTCTTCCCAAGAATTTCGTTGGACAAAACAGCATTTTCCCCCCTAATGCCATTAGGGCCCAGTTTTCCTATTCACCCCCTTCCATTTGTTTTCTTCACTTCTACCAGCCCATCATTTCCTTAGTTTAGAACCCCCACGGCGCAGCTCCCCCTCCACCAAAGTACAATAGCCGTTTCCTTTTCCCCATTTTTGAGCCACTCCGTTGTGATCGAGGCTCCCCACGGTCCTTGTGTGTGTGAATTGGTCGTTTGAAGCAGGTGGTAATCATTGATCTCGGTTTCTCTTTAGTAGAGAAAGAGTTCTTCCCCATTCTTCGAAGTTTGGTAGGTCTGGCGTCCTTGAAACCAAGTGGAAGGCATTCCCTTTTTTTTATTAGGCCTCTCCCTTAATCCCCTCCTGCCTTTCTCTTTCCCCTGCTCCAGAGGGTTGCAGTACAGTCTTTTCGTATTTTCCGGGTCTAACCATTTTTTCTTCTTTTTTGACGTGAGTATCTCCCTCTATTCGAAAAACCCTTTTTTTGCGCCCCCTCCAAAACCCTGATCAAGAAAATTGATCCTCTTTTCGCCCCCTATCGAAGCGTTCTTCACTATCTTTGTTTCCCCTTTTTTTTGGAATAGGTAGTGTCCTTTCCCCCCCCCCCACCTTCTCGCCTTGTCCTTTTTTGAATAGCGAGATTTCGTTGAACCTCATCTGCTTTTTTCTCCCGCCGCCGGGCACACCCTTTTTCCCGGCCTTTTTGAAAAAGAAAGGCATTTCTTTTGGGCGGCTCCCCATCCGGCCCCGTTCCGGCGGACCTCCGACGAAAAAGGGTCACTTTTTTTTTTTTTCGAAACCTCCCTTCTTTTTCCTGCAAAGTGACTTTCCGGTTCCCCTTTTCAGTCTTTGCCCTCAACAAAGGGATTTGTCCCTCTTTTTGAAACTATGGATTTTTTTCCCCCCTCCCGGTCGTCCCTTTTCCTTGTTTGAAAGCAGCGCTTAATTTTCTGTTTCATACCCCAGTTTCCCCTTTATTTATTTTTTCTTTCTTTTACAACGACAGCCCCCTCCTGGAGTTTTTTCATCGGTGATAACGAGTTCTTTTTTTTTTCTTTTCCCTCCTGCCCCCAGCTCACTCGGGATTTGTTGGAGCTTCAAAGGAACCGTTTAGAAGCATTTACAATCCGCTTTTTCTCCCCTTTTCCCCCTTCCCTTTTTTTTTTTTTTTCCAGCTGATTGTAAATGATTTCCCCCCCTTTTCCCCCATCTCCCTCGTATGTGAATCACTCTGTTGCTTTGCCTCGGCAACCTCCTTTCCACCGAGATGTTTTTTTTCCCCCCACTTTCTTTTTCCCCTGGTAAGCGAAAGAACCTTTTTCCTGGTGTATTTTCCGGCCCTCTCCAACTTGCCGTCTTCCTGTTGAAAGATTTGGCTGCCCCTTCCACTTTCATCATAGTTCGAGAGGTCGACATCTTCCCTTCTTCCAACGGGACCTTTTTTTTTTTTCTTTTTTTTTTCTGTGCAAAGAGCATTTCCCAACAACCCAGCAAGCGGTTTTGCACTCTCGGTGTTTCCGCTGGGGGGAGCCGTCCCCCCTTTGCCTTCATTATTCAACGGGAGCCACTTTCTTTTTTTTTTCTTCCCCTGTGCGCGGGAGGGTTTTCCCCTCCAGCGATGGCGTTAACGCAAACTTCTCTGTCAAAATCCCTCCCTTCCGGTTTTTTTTTCCCCCCCACTTACCGAGGGCAAGATTTTTTACCCCCAACAACGATCTCGAGCATCCTCCGATATGGGCATTTTCTTCGCTCGTTCATGTTTGGATTTCCCCCCAAATGTTTTTTTTTTCTTTTCTGAGTTTAGTAAAGATACTTCCCCCCCTTTTTTTCCCTTCTTTTCGCCCCCCCGTAGCTTCTTAGACCTTTTGTATTGCACATTTTCGGGATTGGCCCCTCTCTGGACGCGGAGGACTTTTTTTTTCTCCCAGAATCTTTCTCTCCTGCCTGATCCAAATCTTCCCCCTTTCTTCTTTGTGCCGTTCCAGGAACCTCCAAACCTTGAGAAACGCGGTTTTTCTAACGACGCAAGGATCTTTTTTTTTTTCAACTGTTTTTTCCCCTCCAACGCTCACCACCAGGGTTTTTTGTCTCCCCCCGCGCTTTTTTACAACTGCCAAAAACGTTTTCCCCTTCCATTGTTTCCTTTGGTGTAACTCATTTTTCGTTTGCAAGGTTGGCTACTTCCTTTCTTTTTTTTTTTTTAGAAAGTTATTTTCCCTTGGCAATACATTTCCAACGGGGGCTTTTTTTTTCATCTTGTGTGGGAATGCTGTTTTTTGAAAAGTGTCCAGTGTCCCGCCCCCAAAAATAGTCCCCCCCCCCACAAGATCGTTGACTTTGCCCCTCAAACTTTCCCTTTTTTGCAGATCATTTTTTCTCTTTTTTCTTATTTGGATTGTTGGGTCCCCCCTTTGGGCGTCCAGGAATTGACCCTCCTCCTCCCCGTTGGGTGGGTAAATTTTTTTCCCCCAAGAGTTTTTTTTTTTTTTTTTTGGGCTAAATTCCCTTCCCAAATCAAGCCCGAGTTTTTGAACCCTTTGGTTCTTTGTAGGTACTCACTACCTGGGCAAAGGCTCCGGCTTTCTGTTGCAATCCCCCCCCGTCACGCCTCCCGTTCCCTTGTTTCCCCCTCACTGTGGATTTCACAACGCCCCATTCCACGTATTCCGCTTTTCACCCCCAAGTTTGTTCCAGGTTCCTTTTTTTTTCCCCCTTCCCCCCCTCCCACGGGAGGGCATCAGGATTTTGCTCCTTTCCCCCCTCATACTTGATCTCCTGATCCGGTTCCTGCCTCAATCCATTAACTCTCTCTTTTTCTTTGTTGGTTTGTGAGGGATTCCTCCTCTTCCCCCCCACTGCAGTCTTTTTTTTTTTTCCTTTTCTGGAAATCAGGCTCCCCTTTGCTTTGTAACGATCCAACTCCCTCCCCCCTCTGTCATGTTTGTATTTCCTGCACACTTCCAGGTGAAGGTGTTTCCCCCTTCTGAAAACAAAAAAATCCGTCTTTGTTTTTGCTATCACAGTGCGTTTGCGAAACCGCGGTTTTTTTCACCATTCTTTCCCTTTCCCAGGGAGACGATTTCCTTGCCATTGGGCGCATCGTACATAACGAAACACCTTCCCACCCCAGGTCTCGTTTTCCTTTGTCCAAACTTTTTTTTTTCCCCTCATCTTTCCGATGCGCTTTTTCCCCGTTTCCTTTTCCCCCCCCCCCCCCAACGTTGGCGTTTCAATTTTCCTTGCTTCAGTCCGCAGGCTTTTTTTTCCCCGGCCACCCCTTTCCCCTGGCACCCCTTGGCTCTGTGCAAGATTCCCTTCCCATCATTTTCCTATTATCACCTCTTCCTTTGTCCTATTTTTGTCGTTTTTTTTCCCCTAAGAATTGCCCCGTTCCTTTTTTTCCCACCCCTATTTCCCCCCAATAATGCCCCTATTTTTTTGCCCTGCACAGAGCTTCTTTCTAACATTTCTCAGCCCCTTCCTTTAGCCACCCCCTCCCCCTTTTTTCCAAGAAAACTTTTCCCCCCCTGTACAAGAGCGGACGCCTCCCCTTGATCCTTTTGGCCTCGATACCAAAACTTTTTTTTCACCCCTGCTTGGGCGATGGTTTTGCCCCGGGTTCTTTCTTTCTTTTTTTCGATCTTGCGTTTTTTATTGACCCTGTTCTCAAATTCCCCTTGCGTCACTGTTTGTAGGGTTTTTCTGTATCGGCCCCCCCAGAAGGGCCCCCCCTTTTGTTTAAAGATTGGATAGGCATCTCCTTCCTCCGCTTCGGGTATTTCTTTTCGGAAGAGGGCCTTTTCTCCCGGACGTTCGGGACGGGATTGTAATGGTCTACATATGTACTTTCGTAGTTTTCCCTATCTTTGCGCAAAAAATTTTGCGTTTCCCTCCCCCCCCCCCCCCCCACCAAAACTTGCCCCGGACCCCCGATTGCACGGCCTAATCTCCGATGCTAGATCTCGTTTGTTTTTTTCCCCCCCCCCCCTTTGGCATTCGGCTGTAGTGTTTCCCCAAACGCTCGCCCCTTTCTACTCGGACGAAAAATTCCTTCCCCTCATGCATCCGCAGGACGGCACCCCAATTTTCCCTCGCCCGGAATCACCAGTGGTTCTTTGGACTTTTTGGCTCACATCTTCCCCCGTGCATCGAAAAATTCCTCTTTTCCCCCCCCTATTGGTTTTTTGGTGTAGCCAACATGTCTTTTCTTTTCATCCGTGGCCTTTTTTCCGGTTCAACGTCCCTGATTGGATTCTTCCCCGTTTACTTATGATGCGCCGTTATTCCAGCAGATCCTTCATTCAGGGCCCCCCCTTTTTCTTTTGGAGAGGGACGCCCCCCCATGGCACCGCTATTTTTCGTTTCCTTTCTCTTACCCCCTTTTACAGACGGAGTTTTTTTCCTCCATTCTCGGTGATACTTTTTCTCCTTTTTGCAGCAACTCCTTCCTCCCCTTTTATTCAGACGAGGGAGACATTTTTTTTCTCTTTGAAAAGGCATTTCCCCCTGGGATCGCCTTGTTTGTTTTTTGATCTCTCCCCCCTTTTTGAAATGCTTCAAATATGGTCCCCTTTAATCACTGGTTCTTGTTTTCTTTTTATAGGAAAGGGACCACTTCTTCCCTCTCTGAAAAACGACTTTGTGCAGAACCTGGTTAATTTTTTTTACTGCGCCCAAGGTTGAAACACCAACCCTAGCGGTCATGTTGTATTTACGGCCCCCTTTTTTCTGACAAACCTTTCCCTTTTTTTTATAGGATGGAATACCCTTTGTCCTCCTCCTCGTTTCCCTGAGACTGTCGGAACACCTTTCGCCATCCTCCCCCCTGCTGTTCCAAGCCCCCCCCTTTTCTGTTGGCGGACAACCAGCAATTTTTGGCTTCCTTCAATAAGAGGACCCCCCCCCCCCCCCCCCCCATCTGGGGAGGCCCTCTTTGCCTTCATCTCTGTGGTGAGTCGGGGCTTTTTTGTGCCGGCGGGAGGGAGGCCTCCCCCGCGGATGCTTTTTCTTTATAAGAGTCCCCCCCCCCGTCAAAAGGGTTGCGAGCGTGGCTTCAGGGAACCCCCTCGGCCAGAAGGGGCGTCCCCCCCCCTAGAACTCTCCTTTTTGGGAGGGAAAATTCTTTTTTCCTTTTCCTTTCTTGTCGTTCCTGTTTTGGATTTTTGATCACCCCTTATCCGCGTTCGTCACCTTCCCTCACTAGGATCGCCCGTAGATCTCCATCTTCGACTTTTTTTTTGAACATATGACGCGAGTTCCTTTTCCCTCCTCTGTCATCTTATTCTTATGCATGACAACCCACCTTTTTTCCCCCCCTTTCCTTTTTGACTCTCCAGTTGGTCCCTACCAAACTTTCTCGAATTTTCCCCCTTTTCGCCCGTACGCCCCCCTCCTTTTGGATAAATGATACCATTTTTCACTCCCCTGCCCCCCCACGCTTAACCCAACATTGTGGTTCTCACAAAAAAAACGTTCTTCCCCGAAACTGGAGTCCGATATTTCCCCTTTTTCCCTCCCCAGTTCTTTCTTTTTTCAGGTTTTTTCTTACTCACGGGATGATTTTTGCTGTAGACCTAGCCCCACCCCCCCATTTTCCCTGGGTCCCCCTCCCTTTCATTTGGGCATGCTGTTTGAACCTTTTGGGAACCTTCTTTTTCCCTTCCCCCCCCCCCCTTAGGAAAAAAAACCCGGGATCATTTGTATTATTCCAATCACTCTTTGGTCTTTTTCCAACTTCCTCGAGTGGATGTTTCCCCCTGGCAAGCACGCTGCTTACATCGCCCTCCAGCATAAGCCCCTTTTGTGGGATAAAAGCAATTTTTTCCACTTAGACTCTTTTTTTTTTCCCATTGGACAACCTCCTCTCCCCTGGGGGGTTGTCCTTTTCGTTTTTTGTAATGCGACCTTTTTCCCCCCAGGCTCGGCGGCCCCTTTTTCCCCCCACTTGGTTCCTTTCCCCCCCTTTGGTTCGGCACCCATTTTTCTCACACGTGGCACATCCTTATATTTTCAGACGGAAACCCCCCCCCCCGTTTGTCCGTTTAACATTCTTTTCCCCAGACACCCCCCCCCCTCTGGCATCGGATTTTGTCCTCCCTCCCAGCAAATTTGATCCTCCTGATTCAGTTCCGGTGCAATCTCCCTCTCTCTTTTTCCCTCCTCCCCCCCTTTTGTGTTTCGTTCCCTCTCTCTGCCAACCACTGCCCTTCTTTGCATCTGGCTAAAGGAGATACATTCCCATCCGATCCTTTCCCCCCCACATCCGGATTGCCTCTGGTCACTTCCTTTCGCACACCCCTTTTCCCTCCTTGGTGTGTTTGTTTTTTTCCTGTGACTACGTGGTCAAACAAACAACCTCCCCCCCTTGCCGTTCGCCCCTTTCCTTTCGTGGACTTCAAGTATGGATTTTTTTTTTCAGCTTTTCCCCCCCTTTTTTTTTTCACAAGAAAAAAGACGAACCTCCCCCCCCCCACCAGTTCTCGGCTGATTGTCCCAATTTTAGCCCAGAATCTTTCCGATCCCATTTTTTTTGCGTGTACTCCACACCCCTTTTTCTTTTTTAGCTTTTCTCCCCTTTGGACGAAATTCCCCCCTTTTTTTTTCTTCACCGCAACTCTCACGAGGGCAAAAAACATTTTGCCAGATGTTCCCTCCCCCCCCCTCGTGTCTCCCCCAAGTACTTGTTTTGTCCTCTTTCCCTTTGTTTTTTACCCACCCCCTTTCAAACAGGCATTTTTCCCCCCTACATGCCAATTAGACCCCCTGGCTTTCCCCCCCCTCTTTGTATAAATTCGACCAGGCCATCATCCCCTTTTTAGCTGCACACCTGCCAAACCGGCGCTCGGCTTGGAACTTAACCATAGCTGGTCCCTTCTTTCAGGGACGTTTTTTTCAGTTTGTGCTGGCTCTTCCGTGGTGAAGAGTATTGGCCCCCCTTCCTTTTTTCTTGAAAAAAAAAAAAACCAAAAAACAGAGCCCCTTGATTCTCGGTTTGAGGTCCCTCGGTATGCGACACCGAGTTTTTTCTCCCCCCCTTTTCGAAAGTTTGGTAGGTCTGGCGCCCAACAACCGGCTCAACGATTTGGATTCAGTCCCCCCGACATAAGTCATTCCCTCTAGGGTATAACTTCCCTTCGGATGGCATTTGTCCTTTTTCCCCTCCTTCCCCTTCTTTACTAAGGGTCCCTTACGGTTTTTCTCTTTCAGTAGCTTACGACTCCCTCTTCCTGTGTCCCAAAAACAATTGTTTGGCGCCCCCCCACCCTAAACCCCCCGCCGAAAATCATTGATCCGATTGCCCAAGCCCTTTTTCCTCTTTTTTATTAAAAAGGCTTCTGCCCTTGTTTCCTCTTTTTTTTTCAACCACCTCTCCGCATATTGGATTGTAAACCCATGGTATTTCCTCATATGGGATTTTGCCCCGTTTTTTTTTTTCTTTCCTGCACGCCAGGAACGATTCCCCACCAGTGGGGATAGTGTCCCTTTTAAGGAAGATTTCCTGGCTCCCCAGAGGCCCCCTTTTTGTGAAGAGGGAAAACCCCCTTTCCGAGTCAAACACTTTCTTGCTTGGGCAACATGCGCTTTGCTTTTCCAGCCCCTCCGTTTCACCGGTCTTCCCCTGGGATGTCGTTTCCCCTTTTCTCTTTGGCGCCGTTATTCCAAGTCTTCTTTTTCCCCCCCCTTCTTCCAGGGGCCACTGTGTTTCCACTTTCCTTGTGAGAGGCCCGTCGTTCCCCCACCCCGCAGGACGCTCTTTTTTTTACCCCCCCCTTTGATTAAGGAAGGAGTTTTCCCTTTTTTTTTTTTTTTTTCTTCCCCTTTTGATACGGTCGTGCTTGCCTATTTGCAGTCCTCGGGATCAGGACCGTCTTTCCTTCCGGCAACCCGCGATTTTGAAAGTTTCCCCTTTATCTATCCCTTTGTGTTGTGAGAGAGAATCTTTTCTTTTTTTTTTCCCCCCACTTGCTTCAAAAATCTCGGTTGACCTACCCCCTATGTTTGAGGCTGGGGTTGGTTTCCTCGGCCAATGCACCGCGTTTCTCCCCCCCTTTGAAAGTCTTTCCCCTTAAATTCCTCTGTCTTGGTCATCCCTTTTCCCCCCTACAACTTTTAGCGGTCCTGTATTTACGCCCTCTTCCCCCAATGTCCACCTTGGGCCCTTTCTTCTTCCCCCGATCTGTGCTGGAATAAACGGTCCTTGTTGCAGTCGCCCCCCTCTTCGTGAAAAGGAAGGGCCCTTTTTTTTTTTCCCAAAGCCCCGTTCCTGAATCCCAAAACCGCAAGATTTTTCTTCGTCTGCTGATTTTCCAGCTGCCTTTCGCTGGGGACTCCTCCCCCCCCCCTTTCTTCTCGAGCCCACTGGTGAGTTTCCTTTTTTCCCTCTTTTTTTCCGGGCGGCGGGAGGTTCCCAAGGACACCTTCCATTTTTCTCCGAGTCCCACCCTCACCACGTTCGAGCGGTTTTCCCGTTTTTTCCCACACCCCCTCTTCAGGGACCGGTGATCAAACACGTTCTTTCCCCCTTTCTGCATCGCTTTCGCTTTTTAGGCGGTGTCACCAGGCCCCCCCTGGGCGTTTCCTTTTTTTCTTTGGCGCACAAAAATGTTTTTTTCTTCTTTCGGTCCCTCCCCTTTCCTCAGATAGACAAGTAATATTAGGTTTTCTCCTCCCTTTTTCGTCGACTTCAGGGCTTCGGTCTGCTCATCGGGGATCCCCCTCCTTGATCTTATTTATTAGGTCCCCCCCCAGGCATTTTTTTTTTCCCCCTCCCCCCCAAACTTTCGCAGAAATTTTTCCCCCCTTCTTTTTCCCCTCCCTACGAAGCACTATCTCACGGGTTTTTTTTTTTTTTTTTTTTTTTTTTTTTTTTGTTTTTTTTTGTCTCTTCCCCTTCCGAAGCCCATCGCCACCTCCCCCCATCGCGCGTTCACATTTCCCCCCCCCCCCCCTCTCAAAGAACTGGTCTTTTTTTTTCCTTTTTGTGTCCCCTCCTTTTTTCTTTTTTGCAGGGTTGTGTCTTTTTTTTTTTTCCTTTTGTCTGGTAGAAAGTTAGACACCCTGCTTTTCTGTTCTTTAAGTTTGCATTATTTTCCTTTTTTTTTGCAACGTGGCCACGTTCCCGACCCCCCCCTTCAAGGGATAGTTGATATATTTTTCTGGATTGCAGATTCCTTTTGACTTTTTGGCAGCCTCTTGCGGACTTCGGCCCTCTGCTCCCTCCCCCCCCTTTTCCAAGTAAACGCCCCCCTTTTCCCCCAGACTTCGGGGTGCTTAAATTTTTTTTTTCCAATTGGGGGTTGTCCCCCTTCTTCTTGCGGTAATCACGACTTTCTTTTTTTTCCCCCCCCAAAGGCCCTTCTCCCCCCCATACTTGGATAAAATTCCCCCCCTTCCCCGCGGTTCGGGCACGGCAACTGATCCCAATTTTTTGTTGTTTCCCCTTACGGTCCCACAACCAAGTTTTTTTTTTTTTTCTTTTTTTTCAAGTCCCCCCTTTCCCCCCCGAGGGGGAATACGGATTTTTCCCCCCTCCTTGATCTCCTGTCTCCAGAGTTCCTTTTGCGTTTTCTTCCCTCTCGTTTTTCCTCCCCTCCCCCTTCCCTTTTTTTTGTTCTCTCTCTGAGGGACAAAAATGCCCCTTTCTTTTTCCTTTTCCTTTTGGAATCAGGTAGATCACCTCTGCTTTTCCTCCCCCAATCCGGGATGCCCCTTCTTATGTTTCGTTTGCGCACACTTCCCTTTTTCCCCCCTCACAAACTGTGGGGTTTTTTTCTTTTTTTTTTCATTTCACGTGGGAAAAAATTTTCCCGTGGATCACTTGCCGTTTTTTTTCCCCGCGGGAGGGGGCGTTGGACCTTCCTTTTTGTTTGGCACATTTTTCCTCCCCCTCTTTTCCCCCGGCGCATTAGTGATTAACAAAACTTTTCCCCCCCCCCAGTTCTCGTGCTGCTTTTCCACTGGAATTTAAGCCACGTCTTTTCTTCTGTTTTTTTTCCTTTTTTTTTCTTCCCCAAAAAGGGTCTTTTTCGGAGGATTCAATTCCTTTTTGCCGTCTCAGGCGCTGCTGCCCCCTTGCCACTCCTACAAAGGATTTTGTTCCGATACCCCCCTTTCTTCCCCCCCCCCCCCCCCCCTCAGTTGAACTTATATCAACGATCCTTTTTTTGGTTTTTTTTTTTTCGAAAATCTCCCACCCACGTTGGCAACTTTAAAACCCCCCCTCCCCCCCCCCCCCCTTCCCTGTCCCAATTAGGCCCGGGGTACTTTCCTCTCCGGGCATTTGTCTCACCCTTCTTTACCCCCCATCATTCCCAGTTGAGTTCTTTTTCCCTGCGCCCTCCCCTGTTCCTCCCCGTAACAAATTAGCTTTCTCTTCTTTTGCGACGTTTTTTTTCCGGTTGTTCATCCTTTTTCAACAAACGGTCCTGGTGTTTTTCTTTTTCTCTTTCTCCTTTCCGGGTAATACATTGACCCTTTTTTTTTCTCCTTCTTAAGACTTTTCTTCAATCGACTTTTCCCCCTTCCCCCCCTGGGTTAGGTCTGGGAGGGTCCTCCCCCCCTCCCTGCCTGGTTAAAAAGGATTGCTTCCGCTTTGAATTTCGGGGTCTCCTCTTTGATCCCCTCGCGCATTTTTTTTCATCGCCCGCCTTCTTCTATGCTACACTAATTGTCCCCTTTCGATTCTGGTCCCTCTTGTAAGGCTTTCCCCTCCCTGATTGTTTTTTTTTTCTTTGGCTCCCCCCCCCTTCCCCCTGAAAAAGGCCGCCCTCCCCATTATTTTCCGATTTTGCACGCCCTCCGTCCTTGTGTTGATCACCGGTGGTCCTTTCCTCGGTAGTGTTCCTCCTGCTTCCCTCCCCTTTTTCTTTTGAAAAGGAAAATGGGTCTTTTTTTCCCTTCATCTGCTGTCCTGCCTTCGGCCGTTTCCCCCCAAGACTAACAAGTGTGTGTCTTTAATAAGGGGTTCTTCCCCCCCTTCGGACGCGGTTTTTTTGGAAAGGAACCTCAGCCTCCATCTTCTTTGTTGGGGGTTTTTCCTCACCCTGCGCTTTGCTTTCTTTCACTCCCCCTTCTTAAAAAAAGGGGCTGTTCTCCCCCCTCCCCCCTCTTCGCCCAGTTATTACCGTCTATTTTTCCCACCTTTGCAGCGCGCTTTTTGGTCTCTGGGCCGTTAAAAACCCTTTTTTTTATTGTTCCTTTTTCTTTTTTTTTTTTCAGGGACAGAAGTGATTACTTTTGTTTTTCTCAATCGTCATTCTCCCCTTTTTCTTATCTTTTTCCCCCCCCCGATTTTTCCTCCCCCCCCCCTTCCTTTCAAAGCGGGATTCCCTTTTTCAAGGACCTCGTCTTTTGAATTTTTGAACTGCTTCTTCTTTTT